>Ga0302267_10001783_pt1 | contig 26894 bp, 21 predicted proteins | sample III_Bog_E1_3_FD_194555 | JGI IMG/M metagenome (GOLD analysis project Ga0302267, IMG submission 194555) | Peat permafrost microbial communities from Stordalen Mire near Abisko, Sweden - III_Bog_E1_3 | ecosystem: Environmental > Terrestrial > Soil > Wetlands > Peat | place: Sweden: Abisko...
CAAAATCGACGCGGGCTTTAGCCCTTGAGGGATGTATGCAGGAATTTGAGGTTTATGTGTGGGTTTCACGATGAGGACCATCCCTCAGGGCCTAAATGCCTGTCACTTTGCGTATCGATTGGCACGTCTGAAGCCGTGCCCTTTCAAAACATGGAGTTATTAGGCAGATTTCTAAAACTTCAGAACTCGAACGTCACCCGCAGCAGAACGTCACCCGCAGGAAGACACACACGATGAGCCGATCCACATCCAGCACCTCGAACTCCCCGGCGCTTCCCTTTTCAGCCCGCTGCTTTGCCGCTTTCCCAGGGCACGCCGATACCGTCCGGGATCACCAACGACAGGTCTTCGTCGTTGGGGTGAAGGTCCCTCGCATTTGGGAACCCGGGGATGAAAAAGCTCCTCCCTCGCATTCATCGCAGGCGGTAAGATACACGGCTTTGCAGGCTGCGGTAAAAGGACAGAAACCAGCATTTTTTGCGAGGAAAATGCAGCAGGGGCTAAAGCCCAATCCTCTTTTTTTCTGCTTATGTGGCCCGGCTGAAGCCGTGCCCTGTTACAAAGCCTCTTCGGGTATGCGTTTATCCGCAGCCTGTTTAGCCGGAATCACCGCCGCTCTGCTCCTGCTCCCCCTTGCCGGTTGCAAGAAAGATGCCACGCCCGAGCCGCTGGTCACCGTGCAGGCCGAGCACCCGGAGCAGGGCGCGATGTCTGAGAAGATTGTGACCGACGCCGTGCTGGCGCCGCTGGCGCAGGCCGCCATCCAGCCCAAGATCGCCGCGCCGGTGCGCAAGTTCTACGTGGAGCGCGGTGCACGCGTAAAGGCCGGCCAGTTGCTGGCTACGCTTGAGAACACCGATCTGGCCGCCGCTACCCTCGACAACCGCGGCTCCTACCTTGCCGCGCAGGCTGCCTTTGACACCGCGACGAAGGCGCAAGTGCCCGAAGACACGCTCAAGGCCGAGTCCGATTTCGCCCAGGCCAAAGCCAATCTCGATCTAAACCAGAGCATCGTCAAGAGCCGCAAGCAGCTCTTTGCCGAGGGCGCCATTCCCGGTCGCGACCTTGACACCGCGCAAGCCGCGCTGGTCGCGGCGCAGGCCGCCTTTGACGCCGCGTCGAAGCATATGGAGTCCGTACGCAAGGTCAGCCGCGAGGCCGCCCTCAAATCCGCGCGCGGCCAGCTTGACTCCGCCAGCGGCAAGCTCAAGGGCGCTGAAGCAACCATGAGCTACTCCGAGATTCGTAGCCCCATCAACGGCGTGGTCACGGACCGCCCTCTGTTCGCCGGTGAAACCGCTGCCGCCGGAGCCGCGCTCATCACCGTCATGGATACCTCAGCGGTGATCGCCAAGGCGCACATTGCGCAGGCCATCGCTCAGCAGCTCAAAGTGGGCGGCGAAGCCAGCCTGCGCGTGCCGGGCATCGCCGATCCCGTTGCGGCAAAGATCGCCCTCATCAGCCCCGCACTCGATACCGGCTCCACTACCGTCGAAGTCTGGATCAAAGCAGACAACAAATCCGGCGCGCTCAAGGTGGGCACACCCGTGAAGGCCATCCTAACCGGCCGCATCGTCGCCAACGCCTGGAAGATTCCCTCCGTCTCCGTACTCACCGCGCAGGATGGAACAAAGTCGGTGATGGTAGTGGGCTCTGATGGCGCGGCGCATCGCAAACCCGTCACGCTCAGCGTTATCGACGGCGACGACGTGGAGGTGCTCAGCGGCCTCGTTCCGACTGACACAGTGATCACCACCGGCGCTTACGGCCTGGACGAAGGCGCCAAAGTGAAGATCGGCAAAGCCGGCGACGATGACGACGCACCCAAGGCCAAGAGCAAGGGAGACGATGACTGATGGCGAACCGCAAGCCTAGCGCAGAACAGTCCTTCTGGCTGGCGCGCTCAACGCGCACCATCTTCTTCTTTGCCGCCATGCTCACCATCGCCGGCGTCTACCTTGCGTTCAAGGTGCCCATCTCCGTCTTTCCCGAGACGGATTTTCCGCGCGTGGTCATTGGCGTAGACAACGGCGTGATGCCGCTCGAACAGATGCAGGTGACCATCACCAAGCCCATTGAGGACGCGGTCAACTCCGTCCCCGGTTTGGTCAAGGTCCGCTCCATCACCAGCCGCGGACAGGCCGAGGTGAGCCTCTTCTTCGATTGGGGCGTCAACATGCCCTACTCGCTGCAACTGGTGGATGCAGCGCTCAGCAAGGTGCAGCAGACGCTGCCCGCCACGGCCAAGATCACCACCAACCGCCTCACCTTCGCCACCTTCCCCATCGTCGGCTATGCGCTTACCTCTGACACCGTGCCGCAGACGCGCCTGTGGGAGATTGCCACCTACGACCTGAAGCCTCCGCTCAACCGCGTCAGCGGCGTAAGCAACGTGATTGTGCAGGGCGGCAAGGTTCCCGAGTTTCACGTGGTACCCAATCTGGCGCAGATGCAGGTTGCGGGCGTGACTATCGCCGACCTGCTCAACGCCATCCAGGCCTCGAACATCGTTGACTCGCCCGGCCTTTACGAGGCCAACCATCAGCTCATCCTGGGCCTGGTGGGCGCGCAGGTGCACGATCCGGATCAACTGCGCAATCTGGTCGTCAAAACCACAGCCGCCGGCGCTCCAGTTCGCGTGGCCGACGTGGCCACAGTCGAAGACGGCACCATGCCCATCTACACCACGGTCACCGCCAACGGCAAAGATGCGGTGCTGCTCACCGTCGCCCGCCAGCCGTCTTCAAACACCGTGGCCGTGGCCGACGCGGTGGCCGCGCAGGTGGCCGAACTCAAGAAGAATCTGCCGCCCGGCGTCAAACTCGAACTCTTCTACGACCAGTCGCAACTGGTGCGCGATTCCATCTCCAGCGTGCGCGACGCCATCCTGATCGGCCTCGCGCTGGCCTGCGTCATTCTCTTCCTCTTCCTGCGCGACTGGACCAGCTCGCTCATCGCCGGCCTGGTTATTCCTGTCACCATCGCCATCACCATCGTGGTGCTGTCGGTCATCGGCCAAAGCTTCAACCTGATGACCCTCGGCGGACTCGCAGCCGCCATCGGCCTGGTCATTGACGACGCCATTGTGGTGGTCGAGAACATCGTGCTGCATCGCGACGCGGGCGAGCAACGCACAGAGGCCATCCGCAAGGCTCTGCGCGAAATCTCGTCGCCGCTCATCGGTTCCACCATCACACCGGTGGTGGTTTTTCTGCCGCTGGTCTTTGTTACGGGCGTCACCGGCAGCTTCTTCCGCGCGCTGGCCATTACCATGACGGCCGCATTGCTCACCTCGCTGGTGCTGGCGCTCACCTGGACGCCGGGCTTGAGCTTTGTGCTGCTCCGGCGGCCCACGCCGCACCAAGCGGACCCGGCCGACGCCACCGATGAAGCGCGGTTCGACGACCACGGCGATCATGCCGTCGGCCGCATTCTCACGCGCGTTCTAGCGCTGCATCGCCGCGTGCTCGGCTTTGCGCTGGCCAAGCCCATCTGGGTCGGCGTTGCGTGCCTCGCGCTGGTGGCTGTGACGTGGGGCGGTTATCAGCTGCTCGGCTCCGACCTGTTGCCGGAGATGGACGAGGGCGGCTTCATCCTCGACTACATCATGCCCGCGGGCAGCTCACTGACAGAGACCAACCGCGTCCTTGAGCATGTCGAGCGCATTCTCCGCGCCACGCCTGAAGTCGAGATCACATCTCGCCGCACCGGTACGGAGATGGGCTTCAACGCCGTCCATGAGGCCAACAGCGGCGATTTCACCGTCAAGCTGAAAGCCAAACGCTCGCGCGACATCGACGAGGTAATGGACGACGTTCGCCAGCAGATTCACACCACCGAGCCGGAGCTCGACATTGAGTTCACGCAGGTGCTGCAGGACATGATCGGCGACCTGTCGAATGCGCCCGAACCCATCCAGCTCAAGGTCTTTGCGAATGACCCTGCTTTGCTTGAACAACTGGGTCCGCGCATTGGCGATGCCATCGGCAAAATCTCCGGCGTAGTTGACGTTGAGAACGGCATTGAGAACACCATCAGCGGCCCGGCCACCAACTTCCAGGTGAACCCGGTCAACGCCGCGCGTCTGGGCTTTACGCCGGATGAGATTTCAAACGATGCCACGGCGATTCTGGATGGACTGCCGACCACCGATCCGCTCATTGCCAACGGTCGCCCCTACACCATCCGCATCCGGCTGGGCGACGAGACACGCGCCTCGCTCGACTCCATCCAGAACACAGTCTTCCTGAGCGAGACGGGACACACGGCTTCGCTTGGCTCGCTAGCTGACGTGGAGCAGTTGCCGCCGCAGAACGAGATTCGCCGCGAAAATCTGCAACGGCTGGTAGTGGTAACCGGAAGGCTGGAGGGCTCCGACCTCGGCTCGGGCGTGGCCAAGGTGCGCCAGGTTGTCGACGGTCTCCATCTGCCTTCGTCCGTCCGTGTCGAATATGGCGGCACCTACGAAGAGCAGCAGAAGTCCTTTGCCGAGCTCTCTCGCGTGCTGCTGCTGGCTCTGGCCCTGGTCTTCGGCGTGCTGCTGGCTGAGTTCCGCCACTTCCCCGCGCCCATCGCCATCCTCACCTCTTCGGTGCTGTCCATCTCGGGCGTGATTCTGGCGCTGCTGGCAACGCACACCACCTTCAACGTGGCCTCGTTCATGGGCCTCATCATGGTTATCGGCATCGTGGCCAAGAACGGCATTCTACTGCTCGACGCCGACGAAAAGTTTCGCGCCGAAGGCGCATCGCCGGAAGAAGCCATGCTGCACGCCGCGCAGCGCCGTCTGCGGCCCATCGTCATGACGGCTCTGGCAGCGGTTTGCGGCATGTTGCCCCTGGCCTTCGCCCTCGGCGCAGGCTCGCAGATGTTGCAGCCGCTGGCCATCGCCGTCATCGGCGGCCTTACCATCTCCATGGTGCTGTCGCTCATCGTCACGCCGCTGGTCTACTACCTGCTCACCCGCCATCGCCACGAAGATGTGGACGACGAGGAGATGCCCGTGGAAACTGCCTGACGAAGATGGAAATCTCTCTTGGAGGGAACGGGCTTCAGCGGAGGGTACGGGCTTCAGCGGAGGGTACGGGCTTCAGCGGAGGGTACGGGCTTCAGCCCGTACAAAAGGTTCAGCTATATCGACTGGGCTTTAGCCCCCGAGGGAATGCCCCTCCGTCCGTGGCAACACCTTGTGCCGCCCATAGAATTTCAAATGCCATTCACCGCAGCTCTCCAACCTGACCGCTCCAAATGTGAAAATAGACTCATGCAGACCGGTCTCATTGTCCTTACCGTCGCCCAAGCTCGCGTGCTGGGCGCGCTCGTCGAAAAGGAAGTCACCACGCCTGAGTACTACCCGCTCTCGCTCAACGCGCTGATCAATGCTTGCAACCAGCGCTCCAACCGCGAGCCGGTGATGAACCTTGACGAGGAGGAAGTGCGTCTGGCGCTGCACGGCCTTGAAGACAAGGGGCTTGCCGGAGCAGCCCGCGCCGATGGCCGCGTCGCCAAGTATGAGCACCGCCTGGGCGAGGCTTTCAACTTTACCCGCGCCGAGACAGCACTCATCTGCGTGCTGCTGCTGCGCGGTCCGCAGACCCCCGGTGAGCTGCGTGGCCGCACCGAGCGCCTGCACAGCTTCGGCGAAATCAGCGACGTGCTAGCCGGCCTGCAGAAGCTTGCCGAACGTGAGCCTTCTCTGGTCGCGGTTCTGCCTCGCCAGCCCGGCACCAAGGAATCCCGCTACGCCCATCTGCTCTCGGGCCCGGTCGAGTCCATCCCCTTTGTCAACTTGAGCAATGCATCCCCCGCAGCCGAACGAGCCACCACTCCCGCCGCCACGTCCTCGGTTAACGAAGAACGTATCGCCCAGCTCGAAGCCACAGTCGCAGAGCTGAGCAAGCAAATGGAAGCCCTCAACGAGAAGATCGACAACCTCTTCGGCTGAAATTGAAGAGCGGGCAAAGAGTACTCTCTGCCCGCGTCCATTCTTCGCAGCACGTCTCTGCCGGCTCCGACTTCCCCTCTAGCAGCTCACCACAGTCGTCGAACAAGGCACCGCGGGCTTCCACTCGGCCAGGAACGCCTTCACCGCCTCCGGCTGCATCGTCCGCATGGCCTCGAACTGGCCATCCTTCTGGCTGAAGACCAGCTCTCCCCGCTCGTTCAGCACGGCCAGCGCGGGCACGCCTTTGTCCAGCGGCACCTCATACTTCGCGGCAATGTCGAGGTTCCGATCCATGTGGCCCACGTTGATATGCACCAGCACGTAGTTGTCCGTGAGCAGCGCCTGATTGGCTGCATCGTGAAAATAGAAATCCAGCACCCGGCAGTCGCCGCACCAGTTGCCACCAAAGTCCAACAGGACGCGCTTATGCGCTGTGGATGCGGTCTTCAGGGCATCGGCTAGATCGGTTCTGGCCTGCGCCGGCTCGGGATAAATCTCACGGCTCAATGGGGCCTGCTGCCTGGCCTTGCAGCCTGCAACGGCCAGCAACGCCGCCAGAACGACAACCTTCAGCTTGTTCACGGTGGGGGAACCTCCAAGCTCCAGTTTGCCACAGTGCCGGACGCGCATCCACCTTACCCGGTTCCGCATCTGCGCAAGAGGGGATGGACGCGCGCGGGCGCCGGTCCTATACTCTGTAATCCATGAGTGAAGCAGAACAACTGCGCGCGCAGCTTGAATCCACCACCTTCCCCGACCTGGCGGCGATGATGGAGGGCTATGCCCGCGCGGCTGCCCAACGGGCCAACAAACAGTACCGGCGCAAGCTCGACTTTAGCCCCGATTCCATCGATGGGCTCGACGAGATTGTCACCATCATCGGCGAAAGCCCCGAACTGGACCTGGACTTTGAGGTGCGCCTGTGGGGCAGCTACCTGGGCGAGGTGGTCCGCCGCCGCTACGTGGGCGCGTGGGAGATGACCCAGTACCCCGGCGGCGTGGCCTCGGTTCCCGCCGTTGAAGTGCGCGGCTCACGGCTTTTCCCCCTCACCAAGATCTTCCGCCGCCTCACCGAGGGTAGCGAAGAGGATCTGGTCTCGTTCTACACCATGGTTACCGAACGGTTGGGCAGGCCGGCACAGGTAAACTGACCCCTGCGTGCCTCTCCTTCCGTTTCGCTGGTCAAGACACGCTGCCGTCCCGTCACTCTCCCTTTGTGCGATAATGACTGATGTGTTCGCGCAAGGTGTACAGCGCGTACGCGGAGGGTTTACTGGCATGGGTGATCTGTTTCAGCCTACGCATCTCATGATTCTTGCGGTTGTCTTGATTGTGCTCTTCGGCGGGCGTAAGCTGCCCGAGCTGGGCAAGGGTTTGGGTGAGGGGCTGAGGGGTTTCCGTGAGGGCCTCAAGGGCGTCGCCGAGCCTGCACCCCAGCCGCCAGCCGCACAGCAGGCAGCAGCTCCGCAGCCGCCTACTGAGACCAAGCAGAGCTAAGCGCGCAAGCGTAGCTGGCTGCTTCAACAGCCAACGCTGCTGCTGCGCCAGAATTTCGTTCCGAGCTACAACGGCCTGTGCGCAAGCACGGGCCATTGTGCGTTTGGCTTGCTTTCTGTCCCCCACCGGCTTCGCCCACCCAAGAGACATGAAGCTTTGGGCGCCCCATCCTCGGTGCGTTTTTGTTCTTGCGCCTTTAATGATTTATCAACAACTTACGATCTTGTTTCTTTCTATGCACCGAGCATCAACACCGCGCCCAGCGCGAGGCCGATTCCAGCCAGTTGCCTCTTCGTCGGCCTCTCATGCAGCAGCACCGCCGCCAGCAGGATCGTCCCCGCCGGGTAAAGCGAAGAGACCATCGCGGCAGCATCCAGCCGGCCAAGCTGCGCGGCGCGGATGTAGAACAGATTGCCCAGCGTATCCAGCGTTCCCGCCGCGATTCCCATGCCCCAGAAGCCCTTCCACGGCCTTGCCGGCGGCGTCAGGGCCAGCATCAGGATCATGGCGACCGAGCCGGCCCCACGCGCGCTCGTCATGGTCCACAGCAGGCCGCCGCCGGAAGCCAGCTTGAACAGCACCAACTGCAAGCCGAAGCCGCATCCGGCCAGCGCGCCCAGCAGCAGCGCCCGCCGTGGCGTACCCTGTGACTTTCCGGGGCCGTCCGACTCTGGGGTGTGGCTAATCATCCAGATGGCGCAGAGCCCCAGCCCGAGACCCGCAACGGTGAACCAGGGTGGCATCCCCTCCGAAACCAGCGAGAAGACCACCGGAACCAGCGCCGTCAGCAGGCCGGTGAGCGCGGCCGTCAGTCCCATGGCGCCCATGGCCAGCGCGCGGTAGAAGGCTACTAGCGCCAGCGAGCCCTCAAAGCCGCCGAGGGCGGCAAACAGCAGATCGTGCTGCGAGGGCGCAGCCAGCCCACGCCCCAGGCAGTAAGCCAGCAGGCAGAAGAACGAGAACAGGTGGCCGCAACCCACAATCAGCAGCGCGTGCGAGCGCCGCGCCCCCAGGCCGCCCACAAAGTCCGATCCGCCCCAGGTTCCGGCCGCCAAAAGACCGAGGCCGACAGTGGCCGCTGAAGTGTTCATGCGGTCGCCTGCCGGCCTTCGTTGTTACCGAACTGCACTCTTACTTGTCCTGCGCCGAGGGGTAATAGCCCTGCTTGGCGATAACCTCAAGCCCTGGACGATTTACCCGTACATCGATCTTGCGGTACTTGCTGTTGTAGATCGACTCGTGGCTCAGGTAGCCCAGCGTGTACTGCGTGCGCGCCTCTTCGGCGATTTTGGCGTAGCTCTTTTCAATGCCGTTCACGCCGCGCTCCGAGTCCAGATCGCCACCCGTCGCCGCCGTGTACTTGTAGAGGATGTTGTCGTACATGGTGAAGGGCAGATGGATGCGGCTCACGTAGCCCTCGCCCCAGGCCGCTGAAACGCCTACGCCGGTGGCATAGACCGCGATCTTGTTGGTCTGCAGGTAGCGAATAACTTCCTTGAGGGTCGCCTTCGATCCGAATTCCTTGCCGTCCGAGATCACGTAGATCAGCCGCCGCCGTCCCTTGGGCCTGCTCGAAAGCTCCTTGGCCGCAGCCAGAATAGCGTCGTTCAGGGTGTGAATCTCCTTGGGAATGGTGATGAAGCTGCCATCGCCAGCCGAGCGTCCGGGCTGCAGGTTCGGATCGATGCAGTTGCCGTTCTGGCGAATGCTGCAACCGGCAAAGGGACCGTCGTTGACCGGCACCTGCATGTCGGTTCCGGTGGCCTTGGCCAGCGCCAGCACCGCCGGCAGCCGGTTGCCCTGCGCGCCGGTAAAGCCCGTCCACTCCTTAGGTCCATTGCCGTAGGTAAAGACAGCGGCCTCGTCGTAAGGCGTCAGTGCGCCCTGAATGGCGCCCATCGATTCATTCACCTTGGCCATAACGTCGGCCGTAAGGCTCTGGTCGATGACAAAAGTGATCGAAAGCGGGAAAGGGTCCACCGTAAACAAGTGCAGCGGCTCCGGAACCTCGTTTTCAAAGACGCGGAAGTCGCGGAAGGTAAGTCCCGCTACCAGACCGCCCTTCGTGTCCTTCACCGTCACCGGGACTTCGACGAAGTTCACTTCCACCTTGATGGTGGTCGCCGTTTTATCGAAACCCTCGCCAGGGGCCGGCAGAATGTCCGGCGGCGGAGCCGGCGCGGCGGGCTTGGCAACCGGGCCCGTCTGCTGGGCCGGCGCCGTTTGATCGGAAGTCGACGAGGTTGGCTGATCGGTGGCCGGCGAACCCGATGCGGAATTGCCGGTTACCGGCTGCTGCACGGAGTCGCCCGCGCCCTTACCGGGCGTGATCGGACCATCTCCCACCAGCTTCGGCGGAGCCTGCGGTAGCGGCGCGTCTGGAACGGTGCTTTGTTGTTCCTGCGCGCGAACCGTATACACAGTACTCAGGCTCAATGTCAGAAGCGCCCCCAGGGCAATTGCGGATAGTCCGGGCTTCACAGCGATTTCGTCCTCCCATTGCCGCCACTGCATCGCAGTAGCCGACTGTAAAACATAGTTCCCACCGGCCACCGAAATCAGCGGCTGCATCTCACAGAGTATCAGACGCAACAGACGTCGGCTTGTTGCGTATTGACCATGAAACCAGCAGCACAATTCATTCCGGAGTAGCATTTCCCTGTCCAGGAAACGTCTATGAGAATAATGATGATGACCCGCGCCCGAGCTCTCCTTACCCTCCTCGCCTTCGGCTGTCCGGCTGCCGCCGTTCAGGCCCAGCTGGCCCCTTCGCCAGACGCGTCTCCGGTCAGCAACGCTCCAGCGCCTGCGCCAGAAGAGGAAACCGGCCCTACGCTCAAGATTCAGGTCAACCTGGTCGATGTCTTTTTCACCGTCACCGGCAAAGGCGGGGAGCTCGTCCCCCACCTGACCACTGGCGACTGTTCAGTCTCCGAAGACAAGACGCCGCAGACCCTCAAGAGCTTCCAGGCGGAAACCAATCTGCCCCTTACGCTCGGCTTTGTACTCGACACCAGCTATAGCCAGAACCGGGTTCTGCAGCTCGAACAGGACGCCGGCAGCCAGTTTCTGAACCGCGTGCTGCGCAAGAAGGACGAGGCTTTCCTACTCTCGGTGGATGTGAACGTCGACCTGCTTCAGGACCTTACCAACGACCCGCGGCAGCTCTCCCGCGCGCTTTACAAGGCGCAGATCAACGCCGGCGTCAGTCTCGGTTCCGGCCCGGTGCCCACGCAGGGCGACCCGCGCGGCACCGTCCTTTACGACGCGGTTTACCTGGCCTCTTACGAAAAATTAGGCCCGGAAACTGGCCGCAAGGCTCTGATTATGCTCACCGACGGCGAAGACCAGGGCAGCCGCATCAAGATCGCCGGCGCCATTGAGGCCGCCCAGCGCGCCAACGTCACCGTCTACGTCATCCTCATCGCCGACGTCCAGTCGTACCTGAGCCAGGGCATGGGCTACTCCGGCTACGGCGCCATGAAGAAGATGGCCGAAGAGACTGGCGGACGCGTCATCAACGTGGGCAACAATGGCAAAAAGCTCGCCGCCGCCTTCGACCAGATCGAAGACGAACTGCGCACCCAGTATGTCGCCACTTATGTACCCACCAATACCAAACAGGACGGCGCTTTCCGCAAGATCTCCGTCGACTGCAAGGGCGACAGCCTCAAGGTGATGGCGCGCAAAGGCTACTACGCAGCCAAAGCCGACCAGAGCCACTAGGCCGTAGCGGCCTGTGGTGAAAGTCGGGTTTTGAAAGGGCACGACTTTAGTCGTGCCGTAAGTGGCTCAAAATACGCATGGGCTTTACCCCCTGAGGGACATTTTTTAGCATTTTCGACTTTCACCACAGTCTGCTAGCGGGGCGTGAGCTGCAAACATGTGCCTCATCGATAATCTTTGATCCAGCCCTTCAATGATGTGTAGGCATCCCACCCATTTCGCGATAGAACCTGCGAAATGGATGGGGCACGGTGCTTCTATTGGAGGGCCGGACCAATAAAGACCCGCGCCGGAGGCGCAACGCATGTTAGCCCCACGTTTCAACGTTGGGAAAGCGGCCCACCAAGACCCGCCCGAGTCCCGCAGGGGTGCCGCAAAATGCGCCAAAATGACACTCAAGCTGTTGCCGACTCCCCGCAATGCCGGGGCACGGTGATTATGTCCGTTGGGGCCGGACCAATCACCCACCGTAGCGTAACGCAGCACGTCGAAGGGTGACGGTAATTAGGCTTTGCGAACTTTTGATACACATCGGGATGGATTTTTGTCCTTGAATCAGGCGAGGGTACTGCCACATTTACTCAAGATCGCTGAGTTTTGCCATAAATTGTGCTATTTTGGGACATTTAATTACCCAAGTGCACCGAATCCGTAATCTTTAAAACACAATGGGACTTAGCTAATATCGGCTCAAGTGATGAGGACTTTAGACCTCGCTCAGAAAATTTTCTTGATCGATGCCAATTTAGTCCCAGGGAGCCTGCCATGTTTACCAATTGTGCCGCGACAGATGGTTTCGAGATCAGCCCTCGCTTCCGCCGTACCGTCGAGGAGCGCATTGCACGGCTGGAGCGCGACGCCGCCGCCGATGAGACCATGATCGAAGGCCTGGAGAATGGCGACCACATTCGCCGCCATATGCGGCTGGTTGCGGTACAACGCTCTGAGGCTCTGCGGATGCGCCTGTTCCTTGACCGCTCCCGAACGCGCCTGCCCCGTCCGCTAATTGAGATCTGATCCAGCTTAGGCGTGCCGCAGGCAATCGAGGCCTGATCAATAAATAGATAGAGAACCATAAAAAGGAGGGAACGCTCGGAAGAGCGTTCCCTTTATTCTTGGCGCAAGGAAATCTCCCAGGAGTGGAGGCTTACATTCCTGGGAGACAAAATTAAAAGGTCAACCGAGCACCCACCTGGATAAGGCGGGGCGTGCCGGCTGAGGTGATCTTGCCGTTGTTGGCCGACGCCAGGCTGGCCGTGGGCGCGCTGAGGCTGACGAGGTTGAAGGCGTTGGTGGCCTCGCCGCGGATTTGGAAGACGATACCGCGCTGGAAACGGAAGTCGCGCAACAAGCCCAGATCGACGTCACGGTAACCAGGAGCGCGGAGGTAGTCGCGTGGCGTGTTGCCGTCGGCTCCGCCGGGACCAATGCCGCCAGCAAGGCCGGGGCCGTTGGCTGTGAAGGCCGCCGTGTTGAACCACGCGTTAGCAGCATCGGTGCGGTTTCTGTGCGGATCGAGGAAGGCATTGACGCCGGAGACTAGGTTAGGCCGGTTGGCGTTGGAGCTGTCGAAGTTCTTGAGGGAACCGGTGGAGATGGTGAACGGCGTGCCGCTCTGCAGACTGACGATGGGAGAGATGGTCCAGCCATCGACCGCCTGCTTGAAGATGAAGTTGGAGCCGTGGTAGTAGTCGAGCTTCCACATACCGGAGATGCTGGCGATGTGGCGGCGATCGGCGTCTGCCGGTCCCTTTTCTTCCCAGAGGTTGTCGAAGTCCTGCGCTGTTCCCTGGCCATCGCCATCGGGATTGACGCTCTCGATATTGTGGCTCCAGACGTAGAAGCCGTTGACCATGATGTTGCGGCTCAGGGGGCGGCTCGCTGAAATCTGCAGGGAGTGGTAAGAGGCCGTCTCCTCCGATTCGAGGTAGGTTACCTGTCCGAGGGTTGGTCCCAGAGCGGGGTTGGTGTCATAGTGACGCCGGGAGTTGATGTTAGCGGATGTTGCCGTGGCGGACCACTCGGCATAGTTCTTGTCCATGAAGAACGGGAGATGGCGCGTCAGGGTGCCGACATAAGCCACGGTGGCGCTGATGTTCTGGGGCAACTGGCGTTGAATGGCCACGTTGAATTGGTATGCGAGAGGCCACTGATAGCTCTGCGAGATGGTCTCAATGGCCGCATTGGAGAGGAAACGCGGGCTGGCGGTGTTGTAAACGTAAGGGAACGTGTCACCGTTCGGGAAGGAAGACGCTACGCCATTGGACAGTGTGGCGGCATAGGGGTTGGCCATCGAGTTGACGATGAGACCGGGCTGCCGCACGGCGAAGGGCTGCGCGTTGCCAGGCTGGTTCATCTCGTTGGCGGCGACCGAGCCGTAAAAGAGGCCGGCGCCAGCGCGAACGGCCGTTTTGCCGTCGCCGAAGGGATCCCACGAAGCGCCGATACGGGGCGAGATGTGGTGGATGCGGTTGTCGACAATGCCACGAGGCACACCGGCATCGCCGGGGAACAACATGCCGAGAGGCGCGGAGGGAACCTTGGTGGACTGCACACCGGGGTTGAAGGTGGCGGTCAGGTTCTGAGCCTCGGTGGGCGACAGTTGGAGGTCATAGCGCAAGCCCAGATTCAAGGTGACGCGGGACAGGATGTGGTAGGTGTCCTGAAGGAATGCAGCGTAGTACCAGTCGCTGGTGAGCGTGTGGTAGGGCGTGTCCTGCTCCATGCTCAATACGTTACCCGTCACGAAGTCAGCCATTGCAGAGCTGGTGGTTGTAGGGGCAGAGGAGGAGTAGTTGAAGATGCCGAAGTTGTAGAGGTTTCCGGCGATGGGGTCTTTTTCGATCGAGACTTCGCCGCCGAAGTCGAGGGTGTGCTTGCCCTTGGTCATGCTGACCATGTCACGGAGCGAGAAGAAGGTGGTATCGCTGGCCGGACCGGCCAGTCCGCCACCGGCATTGAAGCCGCCGGAGATGGAGAGCTGGGGCAGGGTCTTGGGTCCCTGCGTTGTATAGGCGGAACCGAGGTCTTCAAGACCGACAACAGGGCTATTGACGCGGCCGCCGATTACGCGGGTCAGTGTAAACCAGGCCTGGTTGGCGGTGGTGGCGTTGATGGTGTGAATATCGCTCATGTTCAGCACTTGCTGCGTGCCGAATGAATCGGTGGTGGTATAGGGGATGTTGCCGCCGCCATAAGCAGCCTGAGTCGTCTTGAGGCGGAAGTAGCTGGCAGCGATGTGATCCTTCTCTGAGAGGGACTCATCGAATTTGCCCAGGTACTCGTCCTGATTGGTGGGGCCGGTAAAGAAGCCCTGGTATCCGTTGCCCGGGAGGTTGGCCGGGGGCACGTAAGTGGACATGAGCTTGGCCGTAGCCTTGTCCAGCAGAGCAGTGGGAACGCAGTTGAGAGTAGGGACGGCGCAACCGGGGCCGCTGTTGGTGCCCTGGACCTGGACCTTGGTGCCCGGCATATAGACCTTGAAGGTGTCCGCCGTAAAGTCGCCGAGGCGCTCGGGAGCCGAAGGAACAATGGCGCCGGTGATCTGCTGACCAACGACCTGACGGAGGCCTGCATAGCTGAAGAAGAAGAACGCCTTGTCCTTCTTGATGGGTCCGCCGAATGCGCCGCCGAACTGGTTGCGGTGATAGGGAGCCTTGGTCGTCGCTCTCCAGTTGTAGGCATTGAAGTCAGTGTTGCGGTTGAACTCAAACAAGGAGCCATGCCACGAGTTGGTTCCGGACTTGGTGACAGCCGTAACCACGGCGCCCGACATGCGACCGTACTGGGCAGCGAAGTTGTTGGTCTCAATGCGGAACTCTTCGAGGGCATCGGGATTAGGCAGCGGGTTGCCGTAGTTGCGCAGGCCCGTCATATTGATGCCGCCGTCCAAGTAGTAGCTGACCATGGGCGTGCCGCCGTCGATGCCGCCGTTGATGATGACCTGGGTCGAAGGAACGCCTACCTGGAAGTTGGGAGTGCCATTGGGATTGCTCTGACCGCTGGCGCTGTTGGACATGACGCCGGCCGTCAGAGAGATCTCTGCATAGGCGTTGCGGTTGACGAGCGGGAGGCCGATGATCTCGTTCGGCGAAACGGTGCGGCCGAGTTCAACAGAGCTGGTTTCCACCAGCGGTGGCGCCTCGGTGACTTCAACCGTCTGCGTCTGTGCGCCCACGGTCAATGTAACGGCCAGCGAAACCGTCTGGTCCACAGCCACCGTTAGGTTCTCCTGGACAAACTTCTTGAAGCCCGCGGCCTCCACGGCGACCGCGTAGTTGCCTACCGGAAGGTACTGAATCAGAAATGTACCGTCTGCATTGACCGTTCCGGTACGCGTAAAGCCGGTGTCCACATTGGTGGCCTTCAGGGTCGCCGTGGTCACCATGGCTCCCTGTTCGTCCTTCACCGTGCCGGCGATGTTGCCGGTAATTCTCTGTGCCTGTGCTGCATACATGCCGCACAAGAACAGCAGCAGAACCGCAATCAGACGCGGTGCGGCTGTGGCGACGAATCGCCTTGTCGAATGGATAGCTTGCATAAAGTCTCCTAAAGGTGTGGACGCTGTTGCCAGCGCCGGTTCCCGGCCATTTACTGCTCGGCCGATGTGATGGTTGCCTTGCCTGCAATTCAAACCAGCAGCGAAGAATGTCCTTGGCTTGCCGGGTGGCCCTGTTGCGTTCCTGGCGTAGAACAGCTCTGCGGTGCTAGTGAACAACAACTTGTCGGTGCCTCTTCTTCAGGATTTCTTCTACCTGGGAAAAAGAGACACAATGGGTCTAAAATAGCCGGCGTTTTGATGCGATCCATACAGCACGGCGATTCTGAACCAGTTGCGAATCTCTGCTTTGAAAAAAGAGCTGTCAATGTTCGGAACTGTTCCACAGGTTACGATGCTGTAAGTTGCTAAAAATAATGTAATTATTAAAGCGTTACGGGGTAGGTTACGAGCCGTGTTACACTTCTGCCGTCCTAATGAATTCGAACTCTGGAAGAGTATGACCAGCTCTGAACATCCCGGCCACCCACATCTGACTGCAATTCAGGTCGCGGCTGTGCAGGCTGAACTGGAGACAGTTCTCAAGAGCGCGCACTTCGCCTCCAGCAAGCGCTGCCACGACCTTCTGGAGTTCGTGGTGATGCGAGCTATCGAGGGCGACTTCGAAAGTCTCTCTGAACGCTTCATCGGAGCCAGGGTCTTCGGCAGGCCCCTCGATTACGAAACCTCGTCCGACGCCATCGTCCGCGTCCGGGCCAACGACGTCCGGCGCAGACTGTCGCAGTACTATCTGGAGCCGCACACGGCCTCAGCGGTCCGCATCGGCTTGATCTCGGGCAGCTACATTCCGGAGTTTCACTTCGGGGAAGAAGCCAGGCGAGCCACCGCCGAGCCTGCGCACGTTGAGGGCTGGGCAAACCACGATGAAGCCCACATGGAACTGCCTGCCGCAGCGGTTCCGCTCAAGAAGCTGGGCTGGCGCAGGTTGCGCTGGCCGGTCCTGATCGCCGTTTCTCTTTTGCTGGCAGCCGCTTCTGTGCTCTGGGTCATGCACGTCACGTCACCGCACCGCGCGCTCGACGCATTCTGGGAGCCCATTGTGCGCGAAAAGGGCGACATCCTCATCTGCGCCGGTGGCAACACCTTCCTGCAGAATCCGGTTCCGGGGTTCTTCACTGCCGGCAAGGAGATCGACTATCCCTATTTCTCGCTGCAAACCGAGGTCTCGACGACCCTGTTGAGTGCGCTGATCGAGCGTTACGGCGCTACGCCGCAGTTCCGGTTCTCTGCATCCACACCGCTGCCAGAGTTCCACGAACATCCGCTTATCCTGCTGAACGCCTACAACAACCAGTGGACGATGCGGCTCGCAGAGCCTCTTCGCTATCACTTTATTCCGCGAGCGACCGGCGAGGTCCAGGGAATTGTGGATGGCACGCACCCGGCGACTCTGTGGCGGCGCGATCCCTCGATTGCGTATGAGAATGCGGATGACTATGCGCTGGTCGCCCGCTTCTGGGACAAGACGACCGACAACTGGGTGGTTGTGCTGGCAGGCCTAGGTCGCAACGGCACTGAGGCCGCCACCCGCTTTGTAGTGGACCCGCACTACATGCAGGAGCTGCGCGAACGGCTCGGCGGTGACTTCTCAAACCGCAATATCGAGGTGGTGCTGAAGGCGAGTGTGGTTGACGGAAAGACCGGAGCTCCCTCCATCATGGCTACCTACAGCTGGTAACAATCCCCCACCGGGTTTGACAACACACGAGAGATGAAACTGGGCACGGCCCCACCCTTCGCGCACTTTGCGAAGGGTGGGATTGCATACACTCTCTAATTGTTATTCTTTTGTTGAACTTGCATTCTTGTTTCTTCCTAGCCCGCTTGCCGAACACACCCGCCCAGACCTTGGCTACTGCTGACCCGGAGAAGGAGGCGTAGCGCGCGGCACCGTCGGGGAACCGCCCTGCGGCATCGCCATTACGTTCACGGTGGTGGCCGTAAACGCTCCGCCCTTCACGCTTCCCTCGGCCCGCAGCGTGTCACCTACCTGGATGTCAGCCAGTGTGATGGGATCGCGCCGCTTGCGCAGGGTGGTGTTTTCGTCGGCAAGCAGCTCATGCGTTGCATTATCGATGGAGCTCTGCACGGTCAGCTTTACGCCGTCGATGGCCGTTACCTTGCCCATGATCCAGGTTTTGCCAAACCCGGCCATGGTCTCGCGCATCATTCGCGCCCGTTCTGGATCCATCAAAGCAATCGTGACTGCGCCAGCCGACTTCTGCGCCGGGTCAATCTCGCCCATCACGGCAATGTCAGTGCCGGTCTTGATATCCGCAACCTTGATCTCGGTCATTCCCAAACCTTGGCCCTGACCAGCGCCCGCTGCATCCTGTTGCGGCTGGCCTTGTTCGCGACGCCGCGTCCCCTCACCGCGACCCATGCCTTCACCACGGCCCATGCCCGCCGGCATCTTCACAAAGCGGGTGTTCACGCTGTAGTGCACCACGTAGGTCTCATTCAAATACGTCTTGAGGCCGAAGTGGTCCGGCGCAACTTCAGTCACCGTTCCCATCAGGCCGCGTCCGTTCCCCATGGCCATCATGCCCTGGCCCATGCCGCCACGTCCGCCGCCGCCCGCGCCCGCGTCCTGCGCCGATGCCGCGCCTGCCACTGCAAGCGCCAATGCCAATGCTGCCGCCACTCTGAATTTCATCTCAGTTCCCTCATTCCACCGTATCTTCTACCCGGATAGACGCAAAAACCGCCGCGCAAGACGACGACGGCCTGCCGCGCTCGACCCCAAGCGGTACACTCCAGAGCGGAGGGTTCACTCACATGCCGGTTGAAACCGATTGTTCCACAGCCACCGAACTCCAGGCGCGCTTTGCTCAGGTCCGGCGTCGCACCCTCGAGCTTTGCCAGCCGCTGACCCCCGAGGACATGATGGTGCAATCCTGCCCGGAGGCCTCGCCCGCCAAGTGGCACCTGGCCCACACGGCGTGGTTCTTTGAGTCCTTCATCTTAACCCCGCTTGTGCCCGGCTACACTGCCTTCCACAAGGATTTCCACTGGCTGTTCAACAGCTATTACGCCACCTTTGCCTACTTCCCGGAGAAGCGCCTGCGCAGCTCGTTCTCGCGGCCGGGGCTGGACGAAGTCCTGGTCTATCGCGCCCACGTGGACGCCGCCATGACCAGCCTGCTCGGGGACGCGCCTTCAGACGAAGTGCAGCATCGCACCCAGCTCGGCCTGGCCCACGAGGAGCAGCACCAGGAGCTGCTGTTGACTGACATCCTCAACGCCTTCTTCACCAACCCGCTGCGCCCGGCGTATCGCGCGCTCAGTGCGGGCGAGACGCTGGCGACAGGAGAGCCGGTTGCGCCGGTCAGCTTCGTCGATTTTGCCGGCGGACTGGTTGAGATTGGCCACTCCGGCCTGGGCTTTGCCTTCGACAACGAGCTACCACGGCACAAAGTCTGGATTGAGCCGTTCGCGCTGGCCTCGCGCTTGGTCACCAACGCGGAATTCGCCGGTTTTATCGCCGATGGAGGCTACCAGCGCCAGGAGCTTTGGCTCTCTGCCGGTTGGGATACGGTCCAGGCCGAAGGATGGCAGGCTCCGCTCAATTGGACCCACGGCGAAAGGGGCTCGCGCATCTTTACCCTGCGCGGAGAGTTCGGCCTCAACCAGCTCGGCGAGCTGCCCGTCACTCACGTCAGCTTCTATGAGGCCGACGCCTACGCCCGATGGTCCGGTGCGCGCCTCGCCACCGAGTTCGAGTGGGAGACAGCTGCCGCCAACTTCACACCCCAAGGCAATCTGCTTGATTCGGGGCGTCTCCTCCCCTCCATGGCCCTCAACCAAAACCAAGGCTGCACGCAGTGCTTTGGAGATGCGTGGGAGTGGACGGCAAGCGCTTACCTCGGCTATCCCGGCTACAAGCCGCCGGCCGGCGCGCTGGGCGAGTACAACGGCAAATTCATGAGCGGGCAAATGGTGCTGCGCGGCGGCTCCTGCGTTACGCCGCCCGGCCACATCCGCGCGAGCTACCGCAACTTCTTCGCACCCCAAACCCGCTGGCAGTTCTCTGCAATTCGTTTGGCGCGCTAGCCGCAGATGACGCATCCAACCAGAAGCATGGCTTCCACCTTCCTTTCCAAGAAAACGGAGAACGCAGACGCAGGTGTCGCTGCGGTGGTACGCGCCGGTTTGTGTGCCAAGGCGAAGCATTTACCGCCCTGGCTGTTCTACGACGCGGCTGGTTCCGCGCTTTTTGAGCGCATCACCCAGGTGCCGGAGTACTACCTGACCCGCGTAGAGCGCGGCATCTTTCTTTCCGCTTCAGGCGAAATTCTCGACAAGGCCGCCGACGGCCGCCGCCTGCGGATCGCCGAGCTTGGTGCAGGATCGGCAGAGAAGACGCGCCTGCTGTTGAAGGAAGCCGTGCGCCGTCAACACCGCCTCATCTACGAGCCTGTGGACGTCTCGCCAACCGCACTGGAAATTGCGCGCGAACGCATCGAGCAGGAATTAGCGGGCGTCACAGTGCGACCGCAGTTGGCCGACTACACCCAGGGCTTTGCACTTGAGCCGGTCAGCGCCGATGAACACCGCCTGGCGCTCTACATTGGATCGAGCATTGGCAACTTCGACCCGGCTGCGGCGGCGGCCCTGCTGAAGGGCGTGCGCGCCGGGCTCAAGCCGGGCGACTCGCTGCTGCTCGGCGTGGACCTCGTCAAGGACGAGGCCATTCTGGTTGCCGCCTACGACGACGCGGCCGGAGTTACAGCCCAGTTCAACCGCAACCTGCTGGTGCGGCTCAACCGCGAACTCGGCGCAAGGTTTGCGCCCGAGCAGTTTGCCCACCGCGCGGTGTGGAACCCCGCCGCATCGCGCATGGAGATGCATCTGGAGAGCGTGCGGGCACAACGGGTGCAGATTGAAGCGCTGGGAATCACGGTGGAGTTTGCCAAGGGTGAGCGCATCCACACCGAAAACAGCTACAAGTACCATCCCGGCCAAGCCGAGACGCTGCTGCGCCAGACTGGCTTTGCGCCCGCCGCCACATGGACCGATGCGCGCGCCTGGTTTGCCGTGTGTCTTGCGCGTGCTGACTGATCTGCCACAGCAGACCTGATAAAAAATGCACCGGAGGCCTCGCGCGAAGGTCTTCCTTTTCGAACGCGGCGCACCGGTGCGGAAGCGGCGGCTCTCCCGGAGGCAATCGGAGGGGTAGCCGCCGTTGATACTGGCTGCTTGAGGCTCTATTGAGCCTCAAGCAAAATTCCATCGTGGTGGTACGAAGCGTCAGGGCACGACTTCAGTCGTGCCGACACGAGCAACAACAGGTTTCCGGGCTTTATTGATCCGACCCTTAATTAGTGTGTAGGCTTCCCACCCATTTCGCGATAAAGCCTGCGAAATGGATGGGGCACTGTGCTTCTATTTGAGGGCGGATCAATAGTTGCCAGACCAATCGTTGGTTTGTTGCATGCCTGCTTATTTGGCAGCGGCAATGCGGACGAGCAGGATGTCGTGGCTCTTGAGTTCGATGGCCTGATTCTCGGTGAGCGTCACATCCTGTCCAGTCCACAGGTCCTTGCCCTTTTGCGGCCCGTGCAGGCCGAGCTTGGCAAGGCTCAGGTGGAACGGGTGCGTGGCCACGTGGTCAGAGCCCGCATTCAGCACGGCCACGGCCTCGGCGCCGCCAGCCAGCGGACGCGTCCACACCTCAACCTCGCCGTCCACATAGGCGCGCGTGGCCTGCTTGCCCAGTTTGTCCTGGTCAATGGCGATCACGTCCTTGTTGGTGAGGATGGCCTTGATCTCAGGCTTCATGTTGGGCAGATCGTTGCCGGCCAGCAAGGGCGCAGCCAGCATGGCCCACATGGAGAAGTGCGTACGGTTCTCAGCCAACGAGAGCTTGCCGTTGCCCACTTCCAGCATGTCGGGATCGTTCCAATGCCCCGGTGCTGCATACTTTGCCAAGCCAGCGTTCTGGCCAATGATGTCGTAGATGCTCATCCAGTTGGCCTGCACGTCGCCGGTGGTGCGCCACAGATTCGCGCCGACCGATGGACCCCACTCCCACACCGAGTCCCAGCCGTACTGGCAGAGCGAGTAGACGATGGGCCGTTTGGTGGCCTGGAGCGCCTTGCCCATCTTGCCGTACGCGGTAACCATCAGTCGCATCTGCTCGGCTTCATCGTTGGGAGCCTTGGCGCTCATCACATCGCGATGGAAGCTGCATAGGTCGTACTTCAGATAATCGATGCCCCAGCTGGCGTAGAGTTCGGCGTCCTGCGTCTCATGGTCCAGCGAGGCAGGATAGCCGGCGCAGGTCTTCGAACCCGGACCGGAGTAGATGCCCAGCTTCAAACCACGGGCGTGCACGTAATCGGCCAGGCCCTTCATGTCGGGGAACTTCTCATTGGTGTGCAGAATGCCCTGGGCGTCGCGTTGACCCTCCCAGGTGTCGTCGATATTGATGTAAACGTAGCCGGCATCTTTCATGCCTGTGGCGACCATCTGATCGGCGGCGTCTTTGATGTTCTGCTCGGTCACCTTGCCGGCAAAAAAGTTCCAACTGTTCCAGCCCATCGGCGGAGTTTGAGCAACGGTCGTTACGGCAGCAACCTTTGGCTTGGCAGCGGGCTTCGCTGTTGGCGCGGTCTGCGCAACAGCAGCGAGAGACAAGGCAAGACTAGCGACGGCAAGTGAAACAGATAGTTTCATGATGGACTCTCCTGTAAACATTTACACCGGCAACATTGTAGTGTGCTCAAGCAAAAGCTCGCAACAGATTTTCCTTCACCCTATCGTCTTTTACTGGGGTCGAGCCTCCGGCTCGGCTCTCGGCTCGGCTTGCCCATCTAGTACTGCGGAGTCGGCCACTCCAAAAAACGATGATGGTTCTGCCCTTCCTGGGGTAAGCTAAGGACACTTTCCGGGTCACTCCAATGAGTCTCCGGGCCAGGACGCCAATCACTCTACAGCATTCCGCGTCCGGTTTGTGTGGCGCAGGCAGAGGACCGCGACCGAGGCACTGGGCTGGTGGGGGTAAGGGATGCAGCACGATCCACGGCGCACTTTTCACGGAGCAACTGGCGAGGTCTGGCCCTGGTTTGAGGTTGCACACGACGCTATCTTCTCTGAGCGCAACCGCAAGACCCTCAAGCGGCTGATCATTCAACTCAGCATCGCCGGATTCGTCGTCCACCTTGTACTCATCTTTCTGGCCAGCGCCTTTGGCGTGCCTGCGCAGTGGAGCGCGGAGCTCGGCTCGAATTATTTGTCGGCCATTTCTACCCCGTTCAACTTCATCCTCTTCTACGAAGTGCTTACACTGATTGCCGCGCTGCCCGCTTCCACCACGCGCTCCATCGCCAGCCAGTATGAGATTGTCTCGCTCATCTTCATCCGCGACGTATTCCGCGACATCGCTCACGCAGGCGATCTGGTCTCAGGCCACCGCGTCACGGCTGAAACTCTGCCATTGTTCATGGACATGTGGGCTGGTGTCTTCATGTTCCTGCTGGTGGCCGTCTTCCAGCACATCGCCCTGCGCCGCAAGTCTCGCTCCATCACGCAAATGCCCTCGCGCGAAACGCTACGCTTCATCGGCCAGAAGAAGGTGGTTGCCGCAGGACTGGCAGTGCTGCTGATCGGTATGGCGCTCTGGAACTGCCTCCTCTTCGCCATCACCGTGGTCCGCATTCTCGGCGGTGGGCAGGGAACTCTTGAGTCGGCCACCTCGTTTTACAACGACATGTTCACCGTCATGATCTTTACCGACGTGCTGGTGCTCATCCTCTCGCTGGTCGTATCCGATCGCTACGATATGGTCTTCCGCAACGCGGCCTTTGTCGTCTCCATCGTGTTGATTCGCTTCGCCCTCACAGAAGGTTTTCCCTACGGCGCACCGCTGGCTCTTATCGCCATGCTCTTCGGAATTCTTACTCTGCTGGTGTTCAACTACCACGTGCGCAACAACGGTCCTGTAGAGGCGTGAGCGGGCAGGGTGATCTCATCTACACACGGCGATGTGCCAGCTATGACGCACAATAAGAGGTGAGGCCCGCTGCATGGGCATCCACCCTTCGTCCCGGAGACCCGCCGTGCACTTCGATCTTGAATCGCTTCCCCACTCGACCGGCTACAAGTTGCTGGTGGGTCTGGTTGCCCCGCGCCCTATCGCCCTCATCACCACCATCGACAAAGAGGGCCGCCTCAACGCCGCGCCCTTCAGCGCTTACAACTACCTCTGCACCGATCCGCCCATCGTGGGCGTGGGCATCGCCAACCGCTCCGGCGAGTCAGGCGTACCTAAAGACACCGCTCTCAACATCGCCGAAACCGGTGAGTTTGTTGTGAACGTGGTCACAGAGGACATTGCCGCGCAGATGAACCTTTGCGCCATCGACTTTCCACGCGGCGAAAGCGAGCTGAAAGCGGCCGGCCTGACCACAGCGCCATCGCACTTGGTGAAGGTGCCGCGCCTGGCCCAGGCTCATGCCGCGCTTGAGTGCCGTGAGCACACCACGCTTGACTTCGGCAGTGCGCGCATTGTGCTGGGCCGCGTGGTGGCCGCCTATGTTGAAGACCAGTTTGTCGATCCCGCAGGCCCTTACATCCACGCCGATCAACTGCACGCCATCGGCCGCATGAACGGCCTCGGCAACTACGTCCGCACCCGCGACGCCTTCTTCACCCTTTCGCGCCTGAGCTACGAAGACTGGCAAAACGGTAAGCGCGGTTGAGGTTCCCTGATCGGTCTATGGCAAACCAGACAGCGGGCCGCTCAGATGAGAGCGGCCCGCTGTTGTTTATTCTGTGCGGCTGAGTGCGGCTAGCGAATCTTGAAGTTGTAACCGACGCCGAACGAGAGGATGGGGTAGTACGGGTAACTGCTCAGGTTGTTCTTGTACTTGGCAATCTGCGCGGCAAGATTGGCCTGAACAGTAGGGTCGGTGGTTACGGTAACGCAGTTCAGGCCATTCGCATCGCATGCCTGACCACCGGTGAGAGCCAAGTTGAGGCCCGGCGTATCAATCAACGCCACGCCCAGCTCCAACGGGAACGACCAATGGCCGCCATTGCGCGAGATGAGGTTTCCCCAGCCAATGGTGGCTGTTGGCGTGGGCTTGCGGGAGTTCAGCGTAATGCTGCCTACGCCGGTAATGGGATTGGTGGACGACGAGTAGTAGTCATAGTTGTTGAGCGAGAGCTTGGTGCCGCCGGCAACTTTCACGGTAGCCGAACCCGCGTTGTCGTTGTAGACAAGCACGCCACCGCTCAGCCGGAAGCCATGAAAAGGGAACGGATAGAAGTCAACTGAAACGCCGCCTGTGGCGAGGTTCAGGTTACCGTTTACCGTATAGCTGTCGATGGCCTGGTTGTTCATGGTGTAGGTGAGGTAGTTGCCCACGCCGCGCACGTTCAGATAGCGGTTCAGGTTGGTGGCCACCTGCATGTTGCCGCCCATGGTGGAGATGCCTCCACTGATACCGATGCGCGAGAACGGCTTGGGCGGTCCCGGGCGCTCCTGATAGCGGGTAAGCGCACCATTGTTGGCCTTGGATGCATTGCGCGGCCCGGGCGTGGGGCTCAAGCGCGGATTCTCAAGGTCGGAGGGAGCAGTTGTTGATTGCGCCAGCATCCAAACGGGCGAGGCCAGAACAGAGAGTGCCAAGTAGATCGCGATTCGCTTCAAGTCAAGCCTCCACACGGTTGTCAGTCGCCTCTGCGAAGAGATCGTCCTTCATCCATACAACATCCGGCCGGCAGCAATCTGTGCGTTTCTGTCCACGAAGAGCCGATGCGCCGGGCCTTCCTGCACCGCGTAGAGCCGGAGATTGTCTCTCAGCCTAGCAGCCGCCTACTGCCGCGGCAATCACCATTCAGGGGAATGGCGATCTATTTACTATTGCGCCTGTTGGTTCCCCACCGGTTTTTTGTTGCACTTCTGGCTGCACACCGTGGGCGCGGCGGCAAGCCCGGCCACCATGCCGTAAGCTGAAGTTGTGACCGGCCCCGACCGCGACCCCAAACAGATTGCCCAGCTGCGCCGACGCCTGCTCGACTGGTATGAGCGCAATCGCCGCGACCTGCCCTGGCGTCACAATCGCAACCCCTACTCGATCTGGGTCTCTGAAATCATGCTGCAGCAGACGCGTGTGGCCGTGGTCGTGGACCGCTACAACGCCTTCCTCTCGCGTTTTCCCACTCTGGTGGCGCTGGCGCTGGCGCCGGAGGAGGAGGTGCTGGCGCTGTGGAGCGGCCTGGGCTACTACCGCCGTGCGCGGATGCTGCACAAAGCCGCGCAGTTTGTGGCCGACCCGCACCAGGGCAACCTGCCCACCACTGCCGCCGAGCTGCGCAAGTTGCCCGGCATCGGCGTCTACACGGCCGCGGCCATCGCCAGCATTGCCCACAATGAACCTGTGGCCGTGGTGGATGGCAACGTGGAACGCGTGGTCTGCCGCCTGGCCGGATGGGATGCGGTAACACGCTCGCGCGGCACTGCCCTGCGCCGCCGCATTGAAGACTACGCCGCATTGATCCTCGATCCGAAGCGCCCTGGCGACTTCAACCAGGCCGTAATGGAGCTGGGCGCAATGGTTTGCACCCCGCGCAGTCCGCAATGCCCGGTGTGCCCCCTGGCCGCGTTTTGCGTTACGCAGGGCGAACACAAAACCCCGCCGCGCCCGCGCATGTTGAGTCGCGAGGTTGCCTACGCGCTTTCGGTGCGCACCAGCCCCACGCCTGCCAGCAAACGCGCCAAAGCCAGGCCGCACGCAGGCCGTGAGGTGCTGCTGGAGCAGCGGCCCGCCACTGAAACCGTAATGCCCGGCATGTGGGAGCTACCCACGCTCAAAGAGAGCCAGGTGCCGGAGCAGGACCTGCGCATGACCGTGCGCCACGCCATTATGCAAGTGAACTACTACGTGCGCATCCGCACCGTGTTTGAAGACGACGCTCCAGAGCTTACCGTAGCTGCGGGCCCGCGCCGCTGGTTTCTGTTGGACGAAGCCGCTGCATTGCCGCTAACCGGCCTCGCGCGCAAAGTGCTCACCCGCGCTCGGCTCATGCATCCCACGCCGATCGAACGCATGGCCGCCGGCTCCGGCGACAAATAGAGCATGTGGGGTAGCTCCCTGAGTACAGTTACCACTACAGGTTGTGTTTTGAGGGCAGAATGATGGCTCTGGAAGGCCGAAAGCGCTT
>Ga0302267_10001788_pt1 | contig 26863 bp, 18 predicted proteins | sample III_Bog_E1_3_FD_194555 | JGI IMG/M metagenome (GOLD analysis project Ga0302267, IMG submission 194555) | Peat permafrost microbial communities from Stordalen Mire near Abisko, Sweden - III_Bog_E1_3 | ecosystem: Environmental > Terrestrial > Soil > Wetlands > Peat | place: Sweden: Abisko...
TCTTCGAACTCCTCACCGCCCTCGTCCTCTGCGTCTACTTCATGCTGGAGGGCAATGCCGCCTACATGTGGTTGATGTCCTTGCTCCCCATCAATCAGCGCCTGCGCCTCGCCGTCACGCTGGAGAAAGCCGACCTCCGAATGAGCCGCTGGCTCTTCGGCCAGGGACTGCTAATGCTCATCCTGGGCGTCAGCAGCACGGTCGTCTTCGGACTGCTCCACGTCCGCTACTTTGTCTTCCTCGGCGTCCTCATGGGCCTCATGAACATCGTCCCGGTCGCCGGCGGAGTCATCACCATCGCCCTCGTCGCGGCCATCGCAGCGATCGACTCATGGGCCAAGATGGCCGGCGTTCTAATCTTCTATGTCCTCTATATCAACGTGGAGAACGCATACCTCACCCCGCGCATCATGCGCAAAAGCGTCGACCTCACCGGCCTCACCGTCCTCATCGCACTCATCGCGGGCACGGAACTCGCCGGCATCACCGGGGCACTCGTCGCCGTACCCACCGCCGCCCTCGTCGCCGTCCTCATGGACGAATACCTCGTCCAGAAAGATCAGGTCTAGAGCCAATTTCCCATAGATGTGCACACCGTCTTCCCAGGCCCGAAGGCCCGACCCATACCAACCTAGGCCGAACGGGGTCCCCGGCCAGCTTGCTGGCTGGGGCAGGAAGGCCTAGTTGGTGACCCCCGAAACCTCGAGGGCTGAAGGCCCGACATATCGAACGTCCGCACATCATCAGGAAATTCGCGCTAGCGCCCGTTGGCTGGCGCCATCCTCCTGGCCTGCAGCGCCTTCAGCGTCTCCGGACTCGCCACCAGTTTCGCGGGCGCAGAGCTCTTGCTCCCCAGCGCAATCTCATAGGCCGGAGCTTCGCTGCTCACATGGCTCGGGTCGCTGTCCGCGTGGAACTGCGTCTGCCCCGCCACCGTATCCGCATGCACATGGAAGGCGCTGTCCCCCGCTGGCTGCGCCGCCAGGCTCTTCTGCAACGACACCACCTCGCCCGGCTGCAGTTTGACCTCCGCCCACGAGGTTGGAGTCGCATCGTGAGGAAGCCTTTTCATATACATATGGCCCTCGCAATCGTGCTCACACGGAGGCGGGTTGTTCGTCCCGGAGTCCCCTGTCCCCGCACTTCCCACCGGCGCGGGAACATTCTCGCTCGGCGTATTCTGCGGCGTTGGACTCGGGCTCGAACTCGGGCTCGGACTCGAAGAGGACTTGCAGCCGCCCATCAGAGCAGCCGCCAGCATCGCAATCGCTACCGCCTCATTCCTTCTCATGGAAATCCTCCGCTTGACGCACGCAATCCGGTTCCACCATCGGCTCAATCTTTGGCGGCAGCAAACGAACCCGCAGGAAGTTCCCCCACGCGGTTTGTTCGTCTGCAGTATCGCCGAGTTTGGCATAACTCTTTCCCAACATGCAATACGCGGCGGCGCCGTCCGGCAACTTTTCCAGACTCAACTTCGCATCGGCCACCGCCTGGTCGTAGAACATCAGGTCCAACTCCGCCCACGAGCGGTTCTTCAACAACGCCGCGGCCGACTCTCCGCTCGGGTTCAGCTTCATGCCGTCGTCCGCCACGCGCAGCGCCGTTAGGGCATCGCCCTCGAGCAGCAGCACCCGGGACAGATTGCCATACCCGCTTGGGTCCTGGCCGTTCGCCACAATCGCCTTCCGGTATTGCGTGGCGGCCGCATCGTATTGGTACGACTGCTCGAACACTTCCCCCAGATTGAACTGCGCAAACCAGAACCCTGGATCCAGCGCAATCGCACGCTGGTAGTCCCGCACCACGGCTGCCAGATTCGTCGCCTCAACGCTGGGTCCGCCGCTGTTCTGCAGGTTGTAGGCGCGTGTGTTGTAGTGCTGGGCCAGAATCTCCGGCAGCCATATCCACGCCGGGCATACCCCCGCAAACAGCGCTGCCGCCAGCAGCAATCGCACCCCGCTGGTAGACAGCGACAGGAACGGCCGGTGCAGCCGCAGGCCCTCAATCCATACCCGGCCCGCCTCGGTAAATGTGCTCGACGCCGCCACCGCAAACAATCCCTGCACGGAAACCGAGAGGATCCCTGCACTGTCCGGGTCGGCCCCCAGCAGGCGGTGGGAGAAGTCCGTCACCATCGTCACGCTGACGGCCAGCAGCAGCCCACCCGCTAAATCCCTGGTCAGATCCGCCTTCGGGCTCGGCATCGCTCGCGTTCTCTCCCAACATCAAACTGGCAGCGGGCGGACCGGCCCATCCCCCACAAAGGCGTGTCAACGATACTACCGAACCACAGTAACCCGGCAAAACCGTTACAGTTAAAAATCGGGAGAGCGCCATCCTAATGCGACCAGCAGCCTGCCTCATCGCACTCAGTCTTGCTCTCATCGTCCCCGCCCGCGCACAGGACCTCACCCTCAAGATCGTCGCCTTCAACGACCTCCACGGCAATATCGAGTCTCCCGGGCACTTCCGCGCCAATCCCCAGTCCCCGTCCGTCCCGGCGGGCGGAGCAGACTACCTCGCCGCCTACATCGCCCAACTCCGCAGCCGGAACCCGCACAACATCGTCGTCTCCGCCGGCGACCTCACCGGCGCCAGTCCTCTCGTCGCTCGCCTCTTCCACGACGAGGACACCATCGAAGTCGCCAACCGCCTCGGCCTGGAGCTCAACGCCGTCGGCAACCACGAGTTCGACAACGGCCTCGCCGAACTTCTGCGCAAGCAGCGCGGCGGCTGCCGGCCCCACGACTCCAACTCCTGCCAGGGCGCGCAAACCGGCACGCCGGTCCCCTTCGAGGGCGCCAGATTCACCTACCTGGCCGCCAACGTCTACAACACCGCGACCGGCAAAACCATCTTCCCCGGCTACGCCATCAAGACGTACGACGGCGTCCAGGTCGCCTTTATCGGCCTCACCCTGAAGGACACGCCCAGCATGTCGCTGCCGCAGAACATGGCCGGCCTGCGCTTTGCCGATGAAGCCGACACCGTCAACGCGATCGTCCAGCGGCTCCGCGGCCAGGGCATCGCCAGCTTCGTAGTCCTCATCCACCAGGGCGGCCTGCAACTCAATCCGGAGGACACCGACATCAACGCCTGCGCCGGCGGCCTCGACGGCTCCCCCATCCAGTCCATCGTCCGCCGCCTCGACGACGCCGTCGACCTCGTCATCTCCGCGCACACCCATCAGCCCTACATCTGCCAGCTTCCCAATCGCACCGGTCGCCTCGTCCCCGTCACCAGCGCCTCCGCCTACGGCCGCGTCGTTACCGACATCGACCTCACCATCGACAAGCGAACCAACCACGTCACCCACATCGCCGCGCACAACATCCTCGTCGACCGCACCAACCCCGCCATCACCCCCGATCCTGCAATCAAAGCCATCATCGACCGCTACTCCGCACTCGCCGCCCCCATCGTCAACCGCGTCGTCGGCACCATCTCCGCCACCATCCCGCGCGAACTTACCCCCTCCGGCGAAACCGTCATGGGCGACGTCATCACCGATGCACAGCTTGAAGCCACCCGCGCGCCCCGCTCCGGCGGCGCCGTCGTCGCCTTCGTCAACGAGGGCGGCATCCGCGCAGGCCTGCCCTTTGCCTCCACCACTCCCGGCGTGCCGGACGGCACTGTCACCTTCGGCGAGCTTGCCATCGCGTTGCCCTTCGGCAACAACCTGGTCACCATGACGCTCACCGGCGCCCAGATTCACGCCATGCTCGAAGAGCTGTTCCCCGGCTGCACCCTCGGTTATCCACCCGGCATCACAGATGTCCCCCAGGACACACGGCACATCGAGGTCTCCGACGGCTTCTCCTACAGCTTCCATCCCGGCGCCCCGCCATGCCACCGGGTCGTCCCCCACTCCATCCGCATCCATGGCGCGCCTCTGGTCGCCACCGCCAGCTACCGCATCACGGTCAACAATCTCCTCGCCGATGGCGGAGAGCAGCTCTACGTCTTCCGCCAGGGCACCCACCGCCGCACCGGCCCGCTGGACATGGACGCCATGACCGCCTACTTCGCGCATCACCCCGCCCTCGCCCCGCCCCCACTCCACCGCATCACGCTGCAACCGTAATAACTCCTGCTTGTCATAACCGTAATAACTCCTGCTTGTCATAACCGTAATAACTCCTGCTTGTCATTCTGAGCGCAGCGAAGAATCCCCGTATTTGCCGTTGCCGTTGCCGTTGCCTTTGCCTTTGCCTTTGCCGTTGCCTTTGCCAGTTGCCGTTGCCTTTGCTAGTTGCCGTTGCCTTTGCCAGTTGCCGTTGCCTTTGCCGTTACGGTTGCCATTTGCCCCCAGGGATCAGGCACCCTCGTCCTCCCCCAGCATCGCCTATCCTCCCACCCGTCCATCCGGTATCCTTCTCCAATCTGCTTCAGAAACGAGCATCGATGCTATTCGACTCACAGAAAGACTCGACCCAGTTGCATCTTCAGCAATCCGCCGAGCCAGCCACAGCCGCCCCAGCACAGGCCCTCTTCGTCACCGTCACCCTCATCGCCATCAATGTCTCCGTCTATGGCCTGATGCTGATCTCCGGGACGCACTTCACCGCGGAGCAGATGGTTCCCTGGGGCGGAAACTTCGCGCCCCTCACCGAGTCTGGACAATGGTGGCGTCTCGTCACCGCCTGCTTCCTCCACTTCGGCTTCCTCCATATCGCCGTCAACATGTACGTCCTGTTCCAGGTGGGGCTCCTCACGGAGTTCCTCTTCGGCAAGACCCGTTATCTCCTCATCTATCTCGCTGCGGGCATTGCAGGGAACATCGCCGGGCTCTACCTGCATCCCTACGGCGTGGAAGCTGGCGCGTCGGGCGCAATCTTCGGAGTCTACGGCGCCCTGCTGGCCCATCTGCTTACGGTCCGCGGCGCAGTCCCTCGGCAGCATGCCATCAAGATCGGTGTCGCCGCCGCGTTCTTCCTCGCCTACAACCTCATCGTTGGCTTGGCCACGCCCAACACCGATGTCGTCGCCCACGTTGCCGGCCTGCTCGTCGGGTTCCCTCTCGGCCTGGCTCTGGCGCGCCCTCTCGTCCCCGGACGCCACCTTCAGCACACCCTGCAGACCCTGTTCACAGTGGCGTTTGCGGTCGCGCTGGCGGTCGCCGCGGTCTCCCGCCTGCCCAAAATCAGCCCAACCGAATCGCAATGGAGCCGGCTCACGTTGACCGGCCCCAGCGTCACCGTCGGCAACCACGACAAGGTGGTGTACACGGACGAAGCAACCGCAGACGTCGCAACCCGTGTAGGCCAGGCCATGCTGCGCTCCGGGCTCCTGCCACAATCCGATGGTATCGTCGTCTTCAGCCAGACAGCGTCCGGCGCGTCCATCTCCATCCCATTCCACGCAGAGTCCACACTCGCCACTGGCAAACAGCCAGGCGGCGGCTCACCCGCGCCCTCTGCCAAGGTCCCGCCCCACCCATTGCCGTGGGACGATCCCGCAGTCCTCACGTCGTTCCGCCTGGCCGGGCCCCAGATCGCCGACGCCGCGGGCCAGCGTCCATTCACCATTCGTATGCTCAACACCAAGGGAGACCTGGAACGCGAGATTCCGATCGATTGGTACCTCCTCACCATCGGCAGCCAGGACAGGGTTGCCTACTCCGGCCACGCCACAGCCGCAGAAGCCGCCGCGCTCGGCAAGGCGCTCCAATCCGTCGGATTCTTCCAGGACCGCGGAGCCCTCGTCGTGCTGTCCCGGCAGGAGGGGCCGCCGGACATCTCCTTTGTCCTGCAGGATGGTGCCTGGAACGCTCCCGCTCTCCAAACTGGCATCACCGCAATCGGCCGCAGAATCGCCCCCGCCATCGGCGGTCTTCCCATCACCATCCACCTGCTCGACACCACATTCCAGCCCCGAACCCAAATCACCATCCGCTAAAGCCGTATCGGCATATAGCCGCAGTCCAAATCCCGGAAAAACCTGGGAACCGTCATCCTGAGCGGAGGCTTTCGTGGCTTCATCGCGAGAGCCGAAGTCGAAGGACCCGCCATCCAGCCTTCCGGGCAGAATCTCAGTAGTTTGCTGTTGCGCGTCATTCTGCACGCAGTCCAGAATCTCAGCAGTTTGCTGTTGCTCGTCATTCTGCACGCAGTCCAGAATCTCAGTCGTTCCACCGCCCATGCTGCTCACAATGCATTCCTCTCACCACCTGTCATTCTGAGCCGAACGGGGTCCCCGGCCAGCTTGCTGGCTGGGGTGGGAAGGCGAAGAATCCCCGCATTTTTGCAGCCACCAAACCCACCAGCAAACTGTCAAAATACAATCTGTCTCACCCAAGGGGTTCACCCCCCATGCTGTCAAGCCACAAACCTCCCATCTCCATCATTCCGCAGGGAATAAAGGTGGCATCGGAGTTATGCTCCGCTTGGTATACTGGAAGTAGTGAAGTACAAAGCAGCGCCCGGCCACCCGCCGGGCTTTTTCCTTCGGACCAGACTGCCGGAGGTGTTGTCGAGTTGGTGACTCCCCTCCGCCATCTCATTTGTTTTTTATATTTTAGCTGGACACCAGGGGGGAGGGGGCACCAGCGCATCCTCCGTGCAACTGCGTCTTCGAGGAGCCGCAGCCGTCGCGCATTTACAATCGGCTTCGTGGACACCTCGACAATCGTCATCCTGGACTTCGGTTCGCAGTACACGCAACTCATCGCCCGCCGCATCCGCGAGTTCAATGTCTTCTCCGTCGTGCTGCCCTGCACCGCGCCGCTGGATCAGATTCGCGCGCTCGCGCCGCTCGGCCTCATCCTCTCCGGCGGTCCCAGCTCGGTCTACGATGCCGACGCGCCCGCGGCCGACCCCGCGCTGCTGACGCTCGGCATCCCGGTTCTCGGCATCTGCTACGGATTGCAGTTCATCGTGCATCACCTGGGCGGCAAGGTGGAACCTGCTCCAGCACGCGAGTACGGCCACGCGCAGGTCGAGGTTGTCGCGGAGACGCCGCTCTTCCGCGGCCTGCCCCGCACGCTGGACGTGTGGATGTCGCACGGCGACGAGGCGAAGACGCTGCCCGAGGGCTTCGTGCTGACCGCGCAGACGCCGAACGCGCTCGCCGGCATCGCGAACGAGTCCAAACGCATCTGGGCCGTGCAGTTCCACCCTGAGGTCGCGCACACGCGTCAGGGCATGGAGCTGCTGCGCAACTTCGTGCTGGACATCTGCGGCGCCAGCCCGGACTGGACGCCGGAGCACTTCATCCAGTCCACCGTGGACCGCGTCCGCGCCCAGGTCGGCGGTGGACACGCCATCTGCGGCCTCTCGGGCGGCGTCGACTCCAGCGTCGCTGCCGTGCTCGTCGCCCGCGCCATCGGCGACCGCTTGACCTGCATCTTCGTCAACAACGGCGTGCTGCGCAAAGACGAGTTCGCCAAGGTGCAGAAAGCGATGCGTGAGCAGCTTGGCCTGCGCGTCGTCGCCGTCGACGCCGGAGAACGGTTCCTCAACGCGCTCTCCGGCGTCACCGATCCGGAGCAGAAGCGCAAGGCCATCGGCAACGAGTTCATCTGCGTCTTCGACGACGAAGCCAAGACGATCTTCGACTCCGCCGACCACGTTGGAGAAGAGATTGCATGGCTGGTGCAAGGCACGCTGTACCCGGACGTGATCGAGTCGTCGAGCGTCAAAGGCCCGTCGCAAACCATCAAGAGTCACCACAATGTTGGCGGCTTGCCGGCGAACATGAAGCTCAAGCTGATTGAACCGCTGCGGGACCTGTTCAAGGACGAAGTCCGCCGCATCGGCCGCGATCTCGGAATGCCCGACGAGATCCTGGAGCGTCAGCCATTTCCGGGCCCAGGCCTCGCCGTCCGCATCCTCGGCGAAGTGACCGCCGAGCGCGTCGCCCTGCTGCAGGAAGCTGACGCCATCGTTGTCCACGAGATCAAGGCCGCAGGGCTCTATCGCAAGGTCTGGCAGTCGTTCGCTGTCCTGCTGCCGGTCAAAAGCGTTGGCGTCATGGGCGACCAGCGAACCTACGGCTACACCTGCGTCGTCCGTGCTGTGCACTCGGAGGACGGCATGACCGCCGACTGGGCTCCGTTGCCGTATGAGGTGCTTCGCTCCATCTCCAGCCGCATCGTCAGCGAGGTGCGCGGCATCAACCGCGTGGTCTACGACATCACGTCGAAGCCGCCCGGAACCATCGAGTGGGAGTAGCCGCTCGCCGTTTCACGGGCCCGGTCTCATGGGTCCGGGTTGAGCAGCACGATGTCCACGCGCCGGTTGCGCGCGCGGCCATCCGCAGTTTCGTTGCTCGCTACCGGATGGTATTCCGCGTAGCCCGCGACCGACATCGTCTCCGCGCGCACGTTGGCGTGCGCCAGCAGCAGACGCGCAATACTGCTGGCGCGGGAGCTGGACAACTCCCAGTTGGACGCAAACTGCGCCGTGTGAATCGGCACATTGTCGGTGTGGCCCTCCACACGCAGCGTGGACTCCGGCAGGATCGCCGCGATGCGGTTGAGCACAGGCAATGCCGACGGGCGGATCTCCGCGATGCCCGAGTCAAAGAAGCCAGCCTCCTGCAGCGAGATCACAAGTCCGTCGTTGGTGTCGTAGATTGCGACCACGCCACTCTCGATCTCCGGTTGGGCGGCCGCTTGCAAGTGCCGCTTGACCATTGCCATCGGCTCCTGCGCAGTCGTGGGCGCACTCGACGGTGAAGCGGCAAAGCCGCTGTTGCCTTTGATCTGAGCCAGTGAGCGCAGGTTCGAGTGCGCGTCGAAGATGCCCATCTCGGCAAAGGCCGACTGGATGGAGACAGCCAGCTCTGCCTTCTTGCGCTTATCGGATTGCCCCGTGGCAAATAGCACCACGAAGAACGCAAACAGCAGCGTAATGAAGTCGGCATACGAGACCAGCCACCGCTCGTTACTCACCTTATCGCGCCGCGTCTTTCGTCTCATCGCGCCTCCCTGCTGCGCCGTCGCGATTTCCCTCGGACAGGAATGTCCGCAGCTTGATCTCGATCATGCGAGGATTCATGCCTTCCTGAAGGGAGATGACGCCTTCGAGCATCATCTCCTGGATGAGCTGCTCCTGCTGATGCCGGATTCTGAGCTTGCCGGCGACGGGCAGAAACAGCAGGTTGGCCAGGCCGACCCCGTAGATCGTAGCGACGAACGCGGTAGCGATTCCTCTGCCTACTTCCGCGATGTTGTCCAATCGCTGCATCACCTGGATCAGCCCAATAACGGCGCCGATAATTCCGACCGTCGGAGCAAAGCCGCCGGCCGATTCGAAGACCTGAGGAATCCGCTCCTCGAACTCAGCTTTGTTATCCAGCTCAAGCTGCATGATCTTGCGGACCGCAGAGGGTTCGGTGCCGTCGATGGCCAACATCAGCGCCTGCTTCAGAAATGGGTCCTGTACGAGATCCAAATCAGGATCAAGAGAGAGGATGCCGCCTCTGCGGGCTTTCTCCGCAAACGCGACCAGTTGCGCCACGACCGCCTCGCTGTTGATTCTCCGCGAGAGAAAAACGCTCATGAACTGACGCAGAGCCGTACGAAATACATCGAGCGGGAACTGCAGCATGGTCGCGCCCACAGTGCCGCCAAGCACGATCAGCATGGCGGTCGGCTGCGTGACCTGGGCGATGCTGCCGCCCTCGAGAATAAGGCCGCCGAGAATGCCGATGAGTGCAAGTAGAATGCCGCCGACGCTGGCAAAGTCCATCAGGTGTGCCTTAGCCCTATCGAGCGGTTACCGATGACTGCCGGGTTGGGGCGTATTGAGCCCAAACTGGGTGAGCAATGCTCCCAGTGCCGCAGCGGCATCCGGCCATGCCGTGCCCAGAATACGTGCTCGAAAGGATAAAGCGAGTGCGATGACCTGTTCGCATGACTCGCGAACAACAATCTTGTCGCCCGTAAGCAAGGTCAGAACCGTGTCTGGAGAAGCCTCCGCACACTTCAGCAGATCGCAGTTGACAAACAGCTTCTGACCGTTCAGCCGTGTGAGTTCGATCACGGTTATTCCTCCCGTCCTCCTGAGATATCGGCGGGCAACCGTCTGGCGCGCGGACATTCGCAACGCATGGGGCTTACTAAAGTGCTTGCGGAGTTGCTGCGAACATAATTCCATCGCAGCGCTGTCAAGAGGAGACTTTTCGCAATCACTTACTAAAGTGCCCCGGCAGCGCGCCGATGAGGTCTGGGAACGCGGAGCCTTCCGGCCGTAGGAATCGTGACCAGGACGGGCAGTGCGCTGGCAACCAACTTTGCATCTTCACACAGGAGCGTTACTTCATGTCCCTAAGCATCCTCAACAACGTCGCTGCACTCTATGCGCAGAACAACATCAATTCCACGCAGTCCAGCCTGCAGAAGACCTTGCAGCAGCTCTCTTCCGGTTCGCGCATCAACTCCGGCGCGGACGATCCTTCGGGCCTTGCCGTTTCTGACGGCCTCAACGCGAACGAAGCAGCTCTTACCCAGTCCGCAACCAACGCAACCGAAGGCATCGGCATGCTGCAGACCGCTGATGGCGCCCTCTCCCAGGTCACCAGCCTGCTCGACCAGGCCATCTCCATTGCGACAGAGATCGGCGGTGGAACCCTTACCGGAAGCACAACAACCGGCCAGATCGGCTCAGCCAACCAGGAATACTCCAACATCCTGTCCCAGATCGCCGACATCGGCTCAAGCACCAACTACAACAGCACGAAGGTCTTCACGGACACTGCAGTCACCATCGGAGTCAGCGACGGCACCTCGAGCGGAACCAGCAGCTACGCGGATACCGTTGGTACACTGACCACCAGCAACGTCGGCAGCGCCCAGGCCTCCGGAACAGCAAGCAACGTTGGCTCTACAACCGCTGGGACTGGAGCGACTGCCACTTTGGCTTTAGCAGTCGGCAACGCCACCAATACAGTGGGTGGTACCCTCACCATCGACGGTGGCTCGAGCACGTACAACGCCACGGTTACCGCAGGCACAACGATGGCGCAATTGGCTGGTCAATTGTCGAACGATTCCGCCTTTGCTGCTGCCGGGCTATCCATCACCAGCCTGTCCAGCAACGGCATAACCATCGCCGACGCTGCAGCCGCTGCTACGTTGACGAACGGCTCGGCGGCCACCTTCAAGCAGACTCCGACCGGCGCAACCATCGGGGCGGGAACCGACCTCGCAACCACCTACTCAACCATCAGCACCTCGAACTCGACGGCCGCTGCGCAGCAGATCACCAATGCCATTGCCTCCGTCGCTTACCAACGTGGCACAATCGGCGCCGACATCAACCAACTGTCGTCTGCCGCGAGCGTAGCCAGCGCCGAGCAGGTCAACCTCTCCTCCGCACAGAACTCCATCAGCGCAACCGACTATGGCCAGGCCGCTTCCAACCTGTCCAAGTATCAGATCCTCTCGCAGACCGGCATCAGCGCTCTGGCCCAGGCCAACAGCGTCCAGCAGGAAGTTCTCAAGCTCCTCCAGTAAATTCCTGGACGACTTCATCCACCGCGGGCGAACCCCAACCAGGTTCGCCCGCGGTCTTCCAAGTAATAGAGTCTTCTAATCCTGACCGCTGAGAGTTGGCGCGTGACGTGCATCGATCCAGAGTGCCGTCGGCTGGGCCCGCTCTCTGCTGGTCCGGCTCTTCGATTGGCAGGGGAAGGGTATGGGAGCGGTAGGAATCAACTTTGGCTCCGCCACCAGTGGCGCTGGCTTCGACGTCACCACCACGGTTGCGAGCATTGTGGCCAACCTGCAGCAGGTGGAGACGCCTTGGAATACGCAGCTCACTGCACTCAAAGCTGACAACACCACCCTCACCTCGATTGGCACCGACCTCTCCAGCCTCAGCACCAGTCTGAGCTCTCTCACCGACTTCGAAGGTGTCATGTCCCAAAAAGACGGCTCAAGTTCCGACACCAACGTGCTGACTCTCTCCTCCGCGAGCGCCAGCGCCACAGCGGGAAGCCATACCGTCATTGTCAGCCAACTTGCGCAGACCTCGTCGGGCTATTCCGATTCGATCACCTCCAGTGACCTCCTCAGCGGAGCACTTACCTTTCAGATCGGCTCCAGAGCAGCGACCACAATTCCCGTTGTCAGTGGCACCAGCGACACTCTCACGACCTACGCTGCCGCCATCAATGCCGCGGATATCGGTGTCTCGGCCAGCGTGATCTCCGACTCCAGCGGATCACGTCTCTCTCTGGTCAGCCAAACCAGCGGCACGACCGGAGCCATGACTGTGACTCAAGGCGGCACCATCGCGGCGGCAACCGCAGCTGCCACCGGCACGTCCGTCGCCCCCACCGCATATACTCCCGCCACCAACACCTTTACCCTGAGTTCCTCCAGCAGCGATCTCTCCGGGATTCTCAGCTACGCTATCGGCTCGGCCTCCGTCGCCACCGTTGATCTTGGCTCGACCCCGCTTTCGATCACGGATGCGGCCCATGCCCTGAACGCCGACAGCGGATTCTCCTCGGCAGGCCTTACGGCGAGCGTCAGCGGCTCCCAACTCATCCTGACCGGATCAACCGACGCCTCCGGCGCCGATACTATCGACACCTCGCAAAGCACTATCACCTCCGCCACTCCAGCCGCGACATACGGTGCGCTCATGGACGTCACCAGGCTAGTAGCGTCCACGGTCGGCTCCACCAATTCGGTCCAGGCATCGAATACCTTTACGCTGGCCTCCGCCTCATCCGGCATATCCGGGATTTTCAGCTATGCCATCGGCGGTGGGACGGCGGCAACCGTGAACCTCGGTTCAACTCCGCTCTCGCTCACCAATGCCGCAGCCACACTGAATGGCAACAGTGCTTTCTCCTCCGCTGGGCTCAACGCTACAGTCAGCGGAGCCAACCTGATCATCACCGGCTCAACAGGCGCTTCAGGAGCCTCGGATATTGACACCACCGGCAGTTCGCTCGCCACCAGTCTGAATGTCAGCACCGGCTCGACCGCTCAGGACGCCAAATTCACCGTCGACGGCATCGCCTTTGACACCGGATCGAACACCGTCAGCACCGCCATCCCGGGAGTTACGTTTCAACTTCTTGCCAAGTCGACGACCCCGGTGCAGGTGGAGATTGTCAACGACAACTCATCGATAGAAACTGCCGTCAGCGCATTCGTGTCTGCCTATAACACCGTCCTTGGCGATCTCACGACCCAGGAAGGAAATACCTCGTCCGGCACTGCCGAGCCACTCTTCGGCAATCCCATCATCTCGCAACTGCAGAGCGCTCTTTCGCTTGCTCTTAGCTCCGGAGCGGCTAGTGGCAGCATCAGCAGTCTCTACCAACTGGGCATCGCGATCAGCAATACCGGGACGCTCTCCCTCGACAATTCCACGCTCGACTCTGCCCTCAATTCCAGTTTCTCCGACGTCGTGGGCTTTCTGCAAAACAGCGGCAGCTTTGGACAACTGCTGACCGCCTCATTGAGCGGCCTGGGGACATCCTCTCCCGATGGCACTATCGCCCTGGCGATCTCTGCCAATTCATCCCAGGAGACAGCCCTGAATGACGAGATCACCGCACAGGACACTCTTATCGCCACCCAAAAGGCCAGCCTCACGACAGAACTCAACAACGCCAACGAGGTCCTGCAAGCCATTCCCCAGCAACTCGATGAGATGAACGAGCTCTACAGCGCCATGACCGGCTACAACACGGGAACAGGATAAAACGATGGAAACCACATATCAGCAGCAGGCGCTACGCAGCGCAAACGGCGTAGAACTTATCATCGCACTCTACGACGGAGCAATTCGCTTTCTGTATCGCGCCATTCAGTGCGTGGAAGAGCGCGACGAGATCGGCCGCCGCACCGCTGTCAAGCGCGCCATCGATATCATCATGTACCTGCAGGCGCGTCTGCGCACCGATATCGGAGGCAAGCCCGCCGCGGCACTCGCAGACTTTTACACGGCTATGTTTACCATGACTCTTGAAGCCTCCCATATAGCATCGGGCAAGCAGTTCGTAGAGGTGATTGCGTGCCTGCGCAACGTACGCGACGCGTGGCTTGTTGTATCGCGCGACCCGGAAGCGCAGAAACTGATGCCCCGTGAGTTCCGCTTGCAAGCCGAACGGTACTCCAAACCGCGCCCCACACTCGCTCCCGACCCGGCACTCAGCGGTGACGAGATCTCCGCCACGAGTTGGTCTGCATAGCTGCAATCCACATCCAGACGTAGGAGTAGTTTCGCAATAGGGCTACCGAGGCTGCGAAACTACCCTGGGTCGGGACAGGCCGACACAGGTCGCCAAGACGTGTCGACCCTTCAGGCGAACGGTTCAAACCTGATTGATCGTAGGCTCCGATATACATCGGCCCAGAATGTCGATAGCAAACTTTGACCCAGGGTCCGCAGGTTTGTTATAAGTAAAGAGTTGTGCGGCGAAGTAGTACGACGCGGCACCGGCTGTTCCTGAGTAGCTCAATGGCAGAGCATTCGGCTGTTAACCGAAGGGTTGTAGGTTCGAGTCCTACCTCAGGAGCCAATTTCCTCCCATCTCTCTCCGTGAGATGAACTTCCTGGTTACAACTCCTCGGGTTCCAGCGCCAATTCAAGGTCCTCAAAGCGGCGCACTTTGTAGATCGCAATCGAAACGGCCCAACTGAGAGCGAAGATGGCAACAATACAGTAGCCAAGGGCTCCGAAGTTTTCGTTGAGTTGGCTGACGGCCATCCAGAAGCCGCCCCCCAGATGCAGCTGCGAACCAAGCAGGCCCAGCGCTTCGATGCCGCCCACGATGAGAGCCACCAGGACGGAAATCGAAGTGATCGTCATGTTGTAGTAGAGCTTGCGAATCGGCTTGATATAGGCCCATCCGTACGCTCCCAGCATCAGGATGTTGTCCGTCGTATCAATCAGCGACATGCCAGCCGCGAAGAGCACTGGAAATACCAGGATGGAGATGAGGTGCAAACCGCGAGAGGCCTCTGCAGCGGAGATTCCCAGTAGGCCGATCTCGGTTGCCGTATCGAATCCGAGCCCAAATAGAAGTCCAAGCGGATACATATGCCAGCTCTTGCGGATCAGGGCGAACATCGGCCTGAAGATGCGCGCCAGAAAGCCGCGGTTGGCAAGCAGCAAATCGAGATCTTCGTCCTGGTAGGGCTCTCCGCGCCGCACCTTGGCGAATGTGCGATACACCGAGCTCAGGATGATGAGATTGGCGGTCGCGATGCCAAGCAGGAAGACTGAGGAGACAAGCGTACCGATGATCCCGCCGATATTGCGGTATTGATCGACATGCTGCTGTAGTTTCAGCGCGGTTGCCGCAATCGCCAGCGATCCCAGGACAACGATCGTAGAGTGGCCGAGCGAGAACATGAAACCGACCGCTACGGGTCGTTTGCCTTCCTGCATCAACTTGCGAGTCACGTTATCGATGGCGGCGATATGATCCGCGTCGACAGCGTGACGAAGCCCAAAGCTGTATGCGAGAAACGATGTGCCCAGAAGGAGCGGATAGTGTCGAAAGGCGCAGACTGCCCATAGCCAAGCCGCCAGGTTGAAGGCCCCCAGAACGGTGTATATGGCGACGATCTTCGGCTTGATGTGGCGGTTGCCGTCGTCGAGCAGTGTCCCTACTGCGAATGCCATCTGGTTCCTTCAGGGTCGCTGAGCGTAACACTCTTTCAAATAGTGTAATACCTGCGCTTCAGCAGTACGATTGAAAGGATGGCTCTGACGGGGCGCTGAGGGTACCCGGAGACAGATCAGGCTGTCGGTGCCTGCCCCAGGGCGGTGGAGATTCCGATGTAGAAGTTGTAGATCGAGGAAGATAGGCTGTTCATCGCCGAAACAGTGCCTAGGCCCACCAGAGCGGCCATCAGCGCATACTCGATGAGGTCCTGCCCGGATTCATCGGCAATGAGTTGGTGCAAAACCTGTTCCATGATTTGACGTACTCCTCGGTTTTGACGTTGACGCGATACGCTGTGTGGGCGAATGCCCTGCGGTCAACATAGACTAAGGCGGCAGGCCAGGGCGCCAACATCCCCATAAGGTGGTATCACCCAATCATTTGGGGGAGGCAACCCGGCGCGTTGCACCGAGATACAAGTGCCTGCACTCGCTCGGCCCGCGTGACGTTTCTGCGCGGTGCAATTATCGTTAGAGATGGTGGTTTTGCGAGCCCCGATTCCTTTTCCAGACTTTGCACCGATGAGAGAGCCGACACCCTTATGACGACGAAGACAGAAGTTCCCACGAAGTCAGACTTTTCCGCCGAGATGGCGGAGTGGATTGAGGCGTTTGACGGCGTGGTGGCGGCGGAGTGGGAGAACGGCGGCGAGTTGCTGAAGGCCTTGCGGCAGCGCGCGCGCGAGGCCGGCGTGGTGGTGGAGTACGAGACGGCGACGCCCTTCCGTAATACCATCCCGAAGCATGGCGAACTTCCCTACCCAGGCGATATGGAGGTGGAGCGGCGGATCAAGTCGCTGATTCGATGGAACGCCATGGCCATGGTGCACGGCCAGAACAAGAAGGACGCGGGGATCGGCGGCCACATCTCTACCTACCAGTCGCTGGCGACGCTGCTGGAGGTCGGTTACAGCCACTTCTTCCGCGCTTCCTATCCCGGAGCGGACGGCACGGAGTTGCCGGGCGATTTCATATACTTCCAGGGGCACGCTGCCCCGGGCGTGTATGCGCGGGCCTATCTGGAAGGGCGGCTGGACGACGACCACCTGAAGAACTACCGGCATGAGCTGCGCGACAAGCCGGGACTGTCCAGCTATCCGCACCCCTGGCTGATGCCTGACTTCTGGAATTTTCCTACGGTATCGATGGGCATCGGGCCGCTGAACGCGATCTATCAGGCGCGATTTATGCGGTACCTGGAGAATCGCGGCCTGATCGAGAAGACGGACCGCAAGATCTGGGGATTCCTCGGCGACGGCGAGACGGATGAGGTAGACACGCTGGGCGCGATCTCGCTGGGCGCGCGGGAGAAGCTGGACAACCTGATCTTTATCGTGAACTGCAACCTGCAGCGGCTGGATGGTCCAGTGCGCGGCAACAAGCGAATCATTGATGAGCTGGAAGGCGTGTTCCTGGGCGCGGGCTGGAATGTGATCAAGGTGATCTGGGGCTCGGACTGGGATCCGCTGTTTGCACGGGACCACAACGGGCTGTTGCTGAAGCGGATGGAGGAGTGCGTCGATGGCGACTTCCAGACGTACAAGGCGAAGGACGGCGCCTATCTGCGCAAGCACTTCTTTGGCAAGTATCCAGAGCTGCTGGAGATGGTGAAGGACTATACGGACGAGCAGTTGTTCGGACTTCACCGCGGCGGCCACGACCCCATCAAGGTGTACAACGCCTACAAGCGGGCGATGGAGCACAAGGGCGGGCCTTCGGTAATTCTGGCGATGACGGTGAAGGGGTTTGGGATGGCGTCGGCGGAGTCGCGCAACGCAACTCACTCCGAGAAGAAGCTGACGGATGAGGGATTAGCGGCGTTTGCGAAGCGCTTCTGGTATCCGATACCGGAAGATGCGGCGCACAATGGGACTCCGTTCCGGCCGGCCCAGGACTCGCCGGAGATGGTGTACATGCACGAGCGGCGGAAGGCGCTGGGCGGATATATGCCGGCGCGGCAGGCGCCGCCAATTGAACTGAAGACCCCAGAGCTGAGCTTCTTCAGCGAGTGGACAGCGGGTTCGAAGGGGCGTGAGGTTTCCACGACGATGGGATTTGTATCGATCCTGCGCGGGCTGCTGAAGGATGCGAACGTCGGCAAGCTGGTGGTGCCGATTGTGCCGGACGAGGGACGGACGTTTGGGTTGGAGTCGGTGATTCGCCAGGTGGGGATTTATGCGCCGGAGGGCCAGCGCTACACGCCTCACGACAAGGACATGCTGCTGTTCTACCGCGAGGAGCAGGACGGCCAGATTCTGGAGGAAGGGATCACCGAGGCGGGATCGATGGCGTCATTTACGGCTGCGGGCCAGTCGTATTCGACGTACAGGGTGCCGATGATTCCCTTCTACATGTACTACTCGATGTTCGGGTTCCAGCGAATAGGGGACATGGCATGGGCGTTTGCGGACTCGCGCGGCAAGGGCTTTCTGATGGGCGGGACGGCCGGGCGAACGACGATGCTGGGCGAGGGATTGCAGCACCAGGACGGGCACAGCCACCTGCTGGCGAGCACGATTCCGACGTGCGTGAGCTATGACCCGGCATTTGTGTATGAGTTGGCGGTTGTGCTGCAGGACGGCATGAAGCGGATGTACGAAAAGAACGAAGACTGCTTCTACTACATAACGATGTACAACGAAGACTACCCGATGCCGGCGATGCCCGAAGGCGTCGAAGAAGGCATTCTGCGCGGGATCTATAAATTCCGCGCAGCAGCCAATGGCGAGGCGACGGTGCAGTTGTTCGGTTCAGGGCCGATCCTGAACGAAGTATTGCGGGCCCAGGAAATTCTGGCGGAGAAATATCAGATCGCCGCGGATGTATGGAGCGTAACCAGCTACACCGAGTTGCGGCGCGAGGCAATTGCAACCGAGCGGTGGAACCGGCTGCATCCGGCGCAGGCGGCCAAGAAGACGCACATTGAGACGGCTCTGGAAGGCGCTAACGGGCCAATTATTGCCGCGAGCGATTACATGAAGTCGCTGCCGGATGTGCTGGCGCCGTGGCTGAACGAAAACGGCAAGTGCCGGCTGGTGACGCTGGGAACGGACGGATTTGGACGGAGCGACAACCGCGAACACCTGCGGCGGCACTTTGAGGTGAATGCGGAGTCGATTGCAGGAGCAACGCTATCGCGACTGGCGCGCGATGGCAAGATCAAACCGAAGAAAGCGCAGGCTGCGCTGGCAGAGTTGGGATTGGATGTCGAGGCGAAGGACCCGGCGCGCGCGTGATGGATATTGGAAAAGAGACTGAGACTGCTTTTGAAAATCCGTTGATTCCGAACACCAGACTACGGCAAATTTATCTGGCGATGCTGCGGATGCGATTGCTGGAGAAGGCTGTGGAGCCAAAGCGGCGAGGTGCGTTGGGACTGGAGGGCTGCCTGGCAAGTACGTCGGTCGATCTTGGATCGCGGGACTTGGTCAGCGATACGTTGGCCGGCAGCGGAGTGGAGTTTCTCCGCGGGGCGACGCTGGAGCACGCGCTGCGGCCAAACGAGAAAGCAAGCAAGCGCGGGCTGAAGGCAGACTGCGGCGCGGCGAAGCAGTTGCCCGCTGGGCTCGGAGTTCAGGAACGAGTATGGGTCGCGATGGGCGCGGCCGCGGCGTTGAAGGCAGAGCACGAGGTGGGCCGCGTAGAGGCCAAGGCGGATTCTGACACGCCAAAGCAGGCCGGCTTTGTGGCGGTGTATACAAAGGCGGGCGAGATGCCGGCAGCAGTTTGGCGCAAGACGCTGGCGTTCGCATCGGTGCAGGAACTTCCGGTGCTGTTCGTCGTGCTTCCGGCGAAGGACAAGAAGAGGCCGGGAACGATCGCGCCGGTCAGCGCGATCGCATTGCAGCATGGGATTCCTGGAATCCCCGTGGACGCAGATGACCCGGTGGCAATCTACCGCGTGGCGCAGGAGGCGATTGGGCGAGCGCGGATTGGCGGCGGCGCGGCGCTGATGGAGTGCGTTCCAGTGGTTGGCGATCGCGCGAAGGGCAGGCGGGCGGACGCGATTGCAGTCCTGGAGAAATATATGCTGGGCCGCGGCGTCATCACAGCAAGCTGGATGGAGCGCGAGGCGAAGGCGATAGCCAAGCGGACTGGCCGCTAAGAACCAATAGGCCGCCTCCAACTGCTGGCCCGGCAACGGCTGCGCTCACGGTTACACTGGAGAGATTGATGGGCCAGAGTTTCGAGGTGCGAGTGCGGACAGGGATCTCTTTGTTGATTGCCGGCGTTGCGACCCTGGGCCTGAGTTTGGGTGCGCCACACGCAGTTGCTCAGGCGACCAGCCCGACTGAAACGCAGAGTGCTCCAGCCCCGACTCCCGAGGGCCAGAATACGATAGGATCTGCGCCCGGCTACGGCAGCCAGGCTCCCGCGCAAGCGCCCCCCGCAGTATCCACACCACAGAACGCTCCCCCGCCGGTGGTAACATCCGCGCCGCCGACTCCGCAGACGCCGTACACAGCCATGCCAGCGTACGGCACGCCAGAGGCGCAGCATGTGCGCAAGCCGGGCGATCCGGACGGCAGCGCGTACATTCCAGTGGATAGCTGGGTGTATCCGGCGATGATGCGGCTGTATTCCATGGGCTACCTGGACACGATGTCCCTGTCGCTGCGTCCCTACACGCGGCGGAGTGCACTGCACATGCTGCAGGGGTCCGAGGATGAGATTCTTGCCGGCGACGATGAGCAGGCGCAGGACATTCTGGCCGCGCTGCTGAACGAGTTGACCGACGAGGGCGTGACCAGCCGCGCGATTGGCGGGACGCAGCGCGGCACGGTGTACGGACTGGAGTCGGTCTATACGCGGGTGATGGGAGTGTCCGGCGCGATCCTGCAGGACAGCTTTCACCTGGGGCAGACGTTCTTCAACGACTACGGCAGGCCGCACGGCGCGGGTTTCAACAACGTTACTGGCTTCTCCACGTTGAATGAGCGTGGACCGTTCTCGCTGTATGTGCGAGCAGAGTATGAGCACGCGCCGGGAGGTGCCGGATACTCGCAGGCGTTGTCGTCGCAGCTTTCGACCATCGACGAGATCAACTTTGCACCACCCAATGACCCGCAGGCGACGATCCCTACCGGGCCGATTGCGGCGCAAAACCCGTTTCGGATCGTGGAGGCGACGCTGTCGTATCACATCCTGGGGCACGAGATCTCCGGCGGCAAATCGGACGCGTGGCTTGGGCCGGGACTGGGCAGTGCGATGGCGTGGTCCAACAATGCGGAAGACATCTATTCGTTTCGCATCAATCGGGTTGAGCCATTGCATATCAAGTACCTTTCGCGGCTGATTGGGCCGGTGCGATACGACTTCTTTTACGGCAGTCTGAAGGGCCATACCGATCCAAACGACGATTACACGCACTCGGAGACGGTCTCGTTCCAACCGACACGCGATTTCCAGTTCAGCCTGCAGCGGACGATTGTGTTTGGCGGCGAAGGCCACGAGCCGGTGACGCTGCATACGTTTCTCAAAGGCTTCTTCGATACCAACGATACGAATATTGCGACGAAGTACTCGCGGAGCGATCCGGGGGCGCGCTTCTCGGCATTCAATTTTTCGTATCGGCTGCCGTTTGTGCGCAACTACCTGACCCTGTATGCGGACTCCGAGACGCACGACGATCTGTTTCCGATCTCGGCGCCGCGGCGTGCCGCGTATCGACCGGGTATCTATCTCTCCCAGGTTCCCGGGGCTAAGCGGCTCGACTTCCGCGTGGAGGGCGTCTCCACCGATTGCTCCACGCTGATATGCCAGAACGGCAGCAACGAGTATGTGGAGGAGGCACTCCAGAAGCAGGCCTACACCAACAAGGGCAATATCCTGGGCGACTGGATCGGCCGCGAGGCCAAGGGCGGACAGGCGTGGCTGACCTACCATCTCTCCGGCAACGAATGGGTCCAGTTGGAGTACCTGAACAAGAAGACGGCCAAGGATTTTATCCCCGGTGGCACCACGCAGAACCAGTTTCGGGTGGATGTGGTGAAGCGGTTGCGGCCCGATGTGGAGATGCATGCGTGGTATCAGCATGAGAGCTGGAAGGCGCCCATCTACCTGCCAGGTCCGCAGAGCAGCAATGCGTTCACGGTGCAGGTAAGCTTCTTCCCCAAGCTGCGGACTACGACGCCTTAGCCGCTGTCCCATTAGGCTGCGCTGGTCCCTCCCCCCCCCCGGGGGGGTATATGGTCAAAGTCTAAGAAACAAACGAGATAGCGGAGGGGAGTCACCAATTCGACAACACCCCTGGTAAGCCGGCGACAGGAAAGGCCCGGCGGAGTTCGCCGAGCCTTTTTCTTCTTGTTTGCTACTGATTTAATTGTAGCGGATGGAGGGAAACTGTCATGCCAACTATTTTTTGGGCGGAAGTGGCTGGGAGGATAGGGGTTGCGGGTTTTGCACAGGGGTTGAGGGGTTGACAGGGGTTGCGGGGGCGTTGAGTGGGTATGGGGCGGGCAGTTGCGGGCGACAGGCGACGCCCCACCTGCAAGCAGCAGATCTGCTTTAGCGCAAATTCCCTGCGGCGATGCAGGATTGGAAGTAGGCGAGGGATTTCAGCAGGCCTTCGTGGAGAGCGACCTTGGGTTCCCAGCCGAGCAGGGTGCGGGCCTTGGCGATGTCGGGACGGCGGCGGGCGGGGTCGTCCTGGGGCAGAGGCTTGTGGATAATCTGGGAGTTGGAGCCGGTGACCTTGAGGACTTCCTGCGCGCACTCGAGCATGGTGAACTCGCCGGGGTTGCCGATGTTGACGGGGGTGTGCTCGCTGGACTGCGAGAGGCGCACGATGCCGTCGATGAGGTCGGAGACGTAGCAGAAACTGCGGGTTTGCAGGCCGTCGCCATAGACGGTGATGGGCTCGCCGCGCAGAGCCTGCATCATGAAGTTGGAGATGACGCGGCCGTCGTTGGCCTGGAGGCGCGGACCGTAGGTATTGAAGATACGGACCAGGTGGGTGTCGACGCCGTAGTAGCGGTACCAGGCGGTGACAGCGGCCTCAGAAAAGCGCTTGGCCTCGTCGTAGACGGACCGCGGACCGATGGGATTGACGCGGCCCCAGTAGGATTCGACCTGGGGATGGACTTCGGGATCGCCGTAGCACTCTGACGTGGAGGCGTGCAGGTAGCCGGCCTTGTACTTGCGAGCAAGGTTGAGAGTGTTGATGGTTCCGGCGGAGCCGACCAGCAGCGTCTCCGGGCCGAGGCGGTCGTAGTCGACCGGGCTTGCCGGTGAGGCGAAGTTGAAGATGTAGTCGACGGGCCCGGGGTCGAAGGGGGTACAGATATCCTGCTGCTGCAGTGCGAATCGGGGTTCGCTGGTAAGGTGGGCGAGATTGGCGAGGTTGCCGGTGGCAAGGTTGTCGATGCCGAGGACGGAATGACCCTGGGCCAGCAGGGCGTCGGTCAGGTGAGACCCGAGAAAGCCGGCGGCTCCAGTGATGAGAATTTTCTTTGCGTTCATGCGGTGTATGCGGTCGTCCATTTCGTAATGTGGGATAGGTTCATGCGGACGCCGCCGGCGCGACCAGTTCCGCATCTCGAACTGGGTTGACGGCCGGACGCCCGATGCTGATGTAGGTAAATCCCAGGTCGCGCATCCGCTTGGGGTCGAAGAGGTTGCGACCGTCGACGACGATGGGGTAGCGCATGCTGGTGTAGACGCGCTGTAGGTCGAGTTTGGCGAACTCGGACCAGTCGGTGAGGATAAGCAGGGCGTCGGCGTCTGCTGCGGCCGCGTAGGAGTCCGCGACGTAGCGGAGTTGGGCGGTGGCGGGAAGTTCAAGCGCCGCGCGCTTCATGGCTGCGGGGTCGTAGGCGGCGATGGAGCAACCTTCGGCGAGCAGCATCTCGACCATATCGATGGCGGGCGATTCGCGGATGTCGTCGGTCTCGCCCTTGAATGCGAGCCCGAGGATGCCAAGGCGCTTGCCGCGCAGTGTCCACAGGGCAGCCCGGACCTTCGACAGGAAGCGCTTCTTCTGCTGCGCGTTGATCTTTTCGACCTCGGTGAGCAGGCTGAAGTCGATTCCTGTTTGCTCTGCGACGGAGCGGAAGGCCGCGACGTCCTTGGGGAAGCATGATCCGCCGTAGCCAATGCCGGGGCGGAGAAAGCGTGGGCCGATGCGGCTATCCAGGCCGATGCCGCGCGCGACCTGCTCGATATTGGCGTCTGTGGCCTCGCACAGATTGGAGACGGCATTGATGAAGGAGATCTTCAGGGCCAGGAAGGCATTGGAGGCATGCTTGATGATCTCGGCCGACTTGGTGGAGGTCTGGAGGAGCGGTGGCGGTGCGGCGGAGCACGCGCCGGGAATGGCGCCGGGCCGGCTGTAGTAGGCGCCGCTGGTCAGGGGTGCATAGATCTCCGCCAGCAGGGCCGCGGCGAGTTCGCGATCGGCGCCCACGACGATGCGGTCCGGGTGGAGAAAGTCCTGGACGGCAGTGCCCTCGCGCAGGAACTCCGGGTTGGAGACCACATCGAACAGGTGGCGCGCCACGCCGTTGCGCTCGATGGCGCGGCGAATCCACTCGTTGGTATACACCGGAACCGTGCTCTTTTCGACAATGACCTTATAGCTGGTGAGCGAGCGGGCGATTTCGCAAGCCACAGCTTCGACGTAGGAGAGATCGGCGTCGCCGGCCTCCGACTGGGGAGTGCCGACGGCGATAAAGATGGCCTGGGAGTCGCGGGTGGCCTCGTGCAGGTTGGTGGTAAAACGGATACGGGTGTTGTGGTAGCGCGCAAGCAGCTCCGGGAGATGCTTTTCGTGGATGAGGGTATCGCCTGATTCCAGGGCCGCAACCTTGCGCTCGTCGTTATCCACGCAGACGACGTTGTGGCCGATTTCAGCAAAGCAAACGGCCGCAACCAGGCCAACGTATCCCGAGCCAACAACTGCGATTTGAATGGGTTTGGTCATATTGTTCCAGCAAAGAAAATGGTTTCCTTGCGATGCATAGAGTCTAGTGGATTTCGCGAGCCAGACACCCCCTCAAAGGAAAACATGGTAATACCCTCGGTGGCTTGGGTTGCTGCCCGCGATAAAATCCGCTCATTGGACGGGAAACGGGCGAACCCCTTCCTCGCAATGCTCTGTGTCGGTTAGACTAGCTGGAATGGGTCTGGAAAATACGCAGTCGCCCCCCGCCAGCGGCGCGCCAGATCCGCAGCGGCCAGGCATGGGGTCCAACGTCTCCGACACTTCGTTGTCCGAGGCTGTCGCTACTCTACGCAAACGCCGGTGGATACTGATACTTGCGGTGCTGCTGGGCGTGGCGTACGGCTCGTACAAGGCCTTTACCCAGCCCAAGCTCTACGAGGCCAGTAGCACCATTCAGGTACACAATGGAGCCTCCAACGCGTACAAGCTGGACGCATCCATCGATTACAGCGACGACTCGCAGACCAAGATGAACACTGAGGTGTTGGTCCTGAAGAGCGACACGCTGATGGAGACTGTCGCGCGGGAGATGGATCTGGCGAACAACCCTGACTTCTGGGGCACGACCGGTCCTCTGCATCTCTCGCTGGATGACCCGAATGTGCGTGCGAGCGTGGTGGAGACGCTCAAAGACCACCTGATCGTAAGTCTGATTCCCCGGACGGAGTTGATTCAGATCAGCTATTCCAGTCTGAGCGCCAAGCTGTCTGCTGAGATCGTCAACCAGGTGGTCGCCTTCTACAAGCAGCGAAGCTATAAGACCCCGGAAGAGGCTACCGATCTGGTATCTAAGTCACTGATGCCACAGATGGAGAAATTGGAGTCCGAGGTTAAGGAATCCCAGGCTCAGATGATGGAATTGCAGCGCAAGCTTGGGGTGCTGGGGTACGATTCGACCCATAACCAGGTGCAGGCGTCTCTGGAAGAGCTATTGACGGCGGAAGGCGCTGCCAAGATCGCGCGGATCACGGCGGAGTCGCGCTACCGGATGGTCGCGGGCATGGACCCGAATACGATCGACGGCTCCATCGAGACGACACCCGGAACGGCGCCGGCAGAGTTGAACGCTTTGCGCCAGCAGCTTGCCATGGCGAAGGCGACCTATTCGGAGATGAATGCGGTTCTGGGGCCGAACAATCCGAAGATGAAGGCGGAGCAGGACACGATCAACGAGCTGACCAAGGCCATTGACGCGGAGCAGGGGCGGCTGGAGGTTCAAGCCAAAGAGAATTACCTGGCAGCGAAGGCTACGGAAGATAAGACCGAGCAAGAGCTGGAAGCAAGGAAGGCCGAAGCCTACCTGCAGGGCGACGACGTGGTCCGCTATACCGTGCTGCAGCGCGAGTATGAACAGAGCCGCACCCTGTACGACGGACTGCAGCAGCGGCTGGAAACGGCCCGCGTGGAGGCGGGCCTCGATGCCCTGGAAGTGGATCAAGTGGACAAGGCGCTACCGCCGGTGAGTCCTACCTTGCGACCGCCCATCTCGATCATCCTGATGACGACCCTGTTTTTCCTGCTGGGCGGCATTGTGATCGCATTCATTGTGGAGAGCCTGGATACAGGGCTGCACAACATCCACGAGATTGAGGCGCTGATGGAGATGCCCTCTCTCGCTGTGATCCCACGGGCGAAACGTTCCGCGGCAGAGCAGACGGCGGCCATGTCCACGGCGCAGCGCAACATCAATGTGCTGACCCAGCCGAAGTCGCAGTTTACGGAGGCCTTCCGGTCGCTGCAGACATCTCTACTGCTGTCCACGGGCGGAAAGCCGCCGCAGTTCATCCTGTTCACCAGCGCGACGCCGTCGGAGGGCAAGACTACGACGGCGAGCAACCTGGCCTGCATTCTGTCGCAGGGCGGCGCGCGGGTTCTGCTGGTGGACGCCGATCTGCGACGACCGAACGTCCATCATCGTTTCGGACTGCCCGGCAAGCTGGGGCTTACATCGGTGCTGGCGGGCACGTCCACGCTGGAGCAAGCGCTGCAGCACGTTCCGGAGATGCCGACTCTGGACATCCTGCCGAGCGGCCCCGTACCGCCGTTCCCCACGGAGATGCTGAGTTCGGAGGGCATGCGCACACTGCTGAAGCAGTGGGGAGCGACCTATACCCATGTGGTGATCGACTCTCCGCCGATGCTCTCCGTCACCGACGCCGTGCTGCTGGGCCGAATGGTCGATGCGGTAGTGCTGGTGGTACGTCACGGCAAATCGAACAAGAACGTCATGCGGCGCACACGCGATCTGCTGGCACGGTCCGGCGTTCCGATGGCCGGAATT
>Ga0302267_10001789_pt1 | contig 26862 bp, 20 predicted proteins | sample III_Bog_E1_3_FD_194555 | JGI IMG/M metagenome (GOLD analysis project Ga0302267, IMG submission 194555) | Peat permafrost microbial communities from Stordalen Mire near Abisko, Sweden - III_Bog_E1_3 | ecosystem: Environmental > Terrestrial > Soil > Wetlands > Peat | place: Sweden: Abisko...
AGACGAATCATCGCCGCCACAAGCGACAACTACCGCGCCCACCTACTCGGACTGGGATAATCGGAAGCCGCCCTCATGCTCTTTCTACTTTCGCCTTCTCTTCATGCGATTGCCCTGACGTCGACTTCGACCTGCTTCAATACGCATACAATCTGCGCTACGGCATACTTCGTCTTGTTTGGTTCATTGGCAAAATCTCTCGGCCAGCTTCAGGCTGGTTCTTGCCAAAATACTAACCTTCAGAATGGCTCCGTTCTAGGGCGTGTTAAGAACACTCTTGGCGACGTTAAGTCTTTGTACTCAGTCTCACCGTGACCTCATTTTGGAGAACCTCGCACTTCACCAGCAACTCGCGACCGTGGCGCGCCACCAGGCGAAGCCACGGCTCACTTCACACGACCGCTTTTTCTGGCTCGCCTTGCGTCCGCTGCGGCCGGGTTTTGGAAAAACTTGGATACTCGTTCAACCCGACACAGTCGTCGGTTGACATATATCCGGATTCAGGATGTATTGGAAATGGCTGTCCCGCAAATATATTCCCGTCGGACGCAAGCCTACAACCCTCAAGCTCCGCCAATTGGTCTTCCAAATGGTCAGGGTGAACTTTGGATGGGGTGCGCCCCGGACGAGAGTTACTCGATCACGTTATAGTACTCAACCGACACCATCTGAAACGGTCCATAACAGAGTACATTCGCCGCTGCAGTGATGACCGGACACACCTCGGCCTGGGCAAGGATATGTCGACAGGAAGCAAAGCGGCACAAAGTACGACGGTGAACGCTGCTGTTGTTTCCATACCACGGTTTGGATGCCTGTATCTCCGCTACGAGCTCGCTGCTTGAAGTTCTGCCGAGTCACATTTCAGCCTTAGCGAGAAAAGCCAGAGCAGACGTTACCATTTCCCCACCTTGCGCAAATCTTCGCTCTAAAGACTTTTTTGAAGATTCTGCCGTTTTCTAAGAATCAAACACACTCCATTTTGCGGTCGGATTGAATCTTGGCGAAGGAAAAGCATGAGGTCGACGATCAATCTGCATTCCCTGGCACTGACGTTCATCACCGAGATGCAATGCCTTCCTGAGAAAGTCACGCCGCCCCGTCGTGAAACGCCTTTGCATCATCCAATCCTTTCTGCCAGGCCCGATGGCGGCCTGTCACCGGATGCTGAAGCCCAGTCTTTATTGGGCTTCTTGCCCATGCGGAAGCGCAGCTCTCCGCCAGCCACAATCTGCGCGTGCGTGAGCCAGGAACGAGTCCACTCTCTGCCGTTCATCTCAGCGCTCTGGATATAGACATTCTCCGGCGTGTTGTTTTCAGCGATGATTTCGAAGGTCTTGCCAGTGCCGGGGTTGCGGATGGCGGCGCGGTTCACGATCGGGCTGCCGATGACGTAGACGCCAGTAGCGGCATTGACGGGGTAGAAGCCGAGCGCCGCGAAGACGAACCAGCTTGCCAGCTGGCCGCAGTCGTCGTTGCCAGGAATTCCGGCGGGAGTGTTGTTGTAGAGCCGAGCTACCTTTCGCACCCAGTACTGCGTTTTCCACGCTGCTCCGGCAAAGGGAAAGAGATAGGGATTGTGATTGCTTGGCTCGTTGCCCTGCGCGTCCTGGCCGACCATGCCGCTGATGTCGGGCTGCGGCCACGGCGGACCGGAAACATACGAAGGCGCTGTGAACAGCCCGTCAAGCTTGGCGATGAAGGCCGCGTCGCCGCCGTGCAAATCGATCAAACCTTGCACATCGTGCGGCACGCTGAAGCTGGCTTGCCACGCGTCGGTTTCCACATAGTCGGGATATTCGATATCTGGCCGGAAGGGTTCACGCCATTTGCCGTCGGCGGTTTTGGGGCGCATGAAACCGGTGGACGGATCAAAGAGATTTTTATAATTCTGAGCAAGCTTGTAGAACATTGCCGCATCGTCGTGCTTACCGAGGAGTTCCGCCATCGCGCCTGCACACCAATAGTCGTAGGCGAAGTCGAGCGTGCACGATACCGAACCGCCATGCAGTTCCATCGGCACATAACTGTACTGGCGGAAACACTCTTGCAGCTTTCCGTTGCTGCGGGAACGTTGGATGTCACGTTGAGAAGCACCTGCAGGTGCGGTGTCGCGTGAACCGAGCGCCGTGTCGCGAATGGCGGCATAAGCGGCTTCTACATCGAAGTCGCGGAAACCGCGCGTATAGGCGCCGAGTATCATTCCTGCGGCATGAAAGCCAGTCATGCTCCAAGTCTCGTTTCCCCACAGCGGCCACATGGGAAGCGTGTGCAAGCCTAGTTGGTCGTAGTCGGCGACGAGCGTGCGGACGATATCTTTGGTCCGTTCCGGCTGCATGAGCATGATGAATGGAACTTCACCGCGATAAATGTCCCAAATGGAAAGCGTGGTGTATTTCGTAAAGCCTGGATTCGGGTGATTCTGGCGATCCTGTCCGCGATAGGCTCCGTCGCCATCGTTATAAGTCGCCGGAGCAACGAGGCCGCGATAGGCATCGGTGTAAAAGGTTTCTGAAAGCGCCTTCGTCGGCAGTTCAGCATCGAGAACGCTCAAGGCTTTGGTCCATTCGGCCTCAGATTTACGTGCCAGTTCATCGAAGTCCCAGTAGGGAATCTCGGCGGCAAGGTTTTTTGTAGCGCCTTCAATGCTGGTAGGCGAAATACCCACGCGGATAATGAGGGGTTCAGTAGAGGTACGACTGAAGATCGCCTTGATGTTAGTGCCTGTGAACTGGGTGACTCCGCCGCTCGTGTCGAGCCCGTCGTCCACGCGCACACCGGCCACTGTGACGGGTTGCGAAAACTCCATGACGAAATAAATCTGCCTGTCTTCGGCCCATCCGTGGGTAGCGCGCATGCCACTGATGCGCGTCGCGCTCTCTATACGCAACTCAGCATGATAGACCTTGGTTCCAATGCCGTGCACTAGATCGAGAATCACACCGGACTTTGTCCCGGTTGGCAGTTGCGGATAGCTATAGCGGTGCATGCCGCAGCGTGTCGTCGCGGTCAGCTCAGCTTCTACGTCAGGCGTATCGAGGTGAACGCTGTAATACCCTGCGCGGCCGTTTTCTTTCTCGTGCCCAAAGAATGAACGATAACCTGGCACATCATTGTCGAATACCCAGCCGGAGTCATGCCCCAGTTCCTGGGTCTCCATCAGCGCGCCTGTCTCCGGAACCCCGGCTTCCCACGACCAGTTTTTCCCTTCCACGATCGGCATCAGCAGAATGTCGCCCAGATCGGCGCCTCCGGTTCCCTGCACGTGAGTGTGGCTGAAACCCATGATGACGGAATCTGGATAATAGTAACCGGGGCAATGGTTCCAGGACGTGTAATCGCCCCGCACATTCCATTTCGGCTCAGGGCTGCCAGCTGTGTCGGGGCTCAACTGCACGAGGCCGAAGGGCGCCACGGCCCCCGGAAACATGTGACCTCGCCATCCGGTACCGATCTCTGGCCTGACATTGCGCAGACTTCGGTCGCCAGGGTGTTCAGTTCCAGAATGCTTGGTCGGAATGCCCGTGACAGCGGCTGTACCGGCCAAGGCATTACCGGGAAAAACTGCGCCAGCAGTAGCTGCTGCGCATGTCCTCAAGAAATCACGTCTTTGCAGTTTCAACATTTTTGAGCCACCAAGGAATGAACTTTTTGAGAGTAGAAGAAGCCGGGTCGCCGCACAGTGGAGCCTTCTTAGCTCATTCTGCATCAGAAACATGAGGTGCGCGATTCGGCAATTGGGTCGATCCGCGATCGTGGTGTTTGGCGTCAGCTAAAGGTAACATTTATTGGTTCGCTTTGTTGGAAGGCCATCGCGAAGTCAGGTAAGTCCTGAAACACACAGCCATGAGTGCTCCGCGAGCGGCCTGATCTTTCTGTGAACTTCTTAACTATGTATCAAAGAATAGACCAGGTCCGCAAGTCTAGCTTTTGGGCCTGGTCTATCTCGGACCAGCGAATTAGAAAGTCAACCTCAGTGTGAGCTGTATCTGTCGTGGGCTGTTGAAGGACGTCGCGACGCCGTTCGCCTCAACCGCCTGTGTCCCGTCGGTGGTGTTTGGGTTGTTATAGCCTTGTACGTTGAAAGCATTGAATACATCCATGTTGAACCGGACATTCACACGCTCGGTGATTGGGAAGACCTTGAACAGCGATGCATCTGCTGTCCAATTGATAGGCCCATTCAAAATCGTGCGATAGTACGGGTTCCCGACGTTGTTTGCGGTCGGAGTGTACCCAATCTCGGACGTCGTACCGTTCAACAACGTAACGGCAACAGCATTTTGTCCAAAATACGCGTCCGGCGTGCTTACCTTGCCATTCACCGGGGCATTGCAGTTTGTGTCGATCGGCTGCTGGGAAGGAGACCAACTGGAAGAAAGACCGGTGACAACAGGCACCACCCCACTAGCCATCCGTCAAATCACTGGGATACATACCCAAACCCTAACCGCGCAATCTGACCGCGAATAGGACTTCCTTGCTTCCGGGTACCTGGTTTTTAAACAGGTTCTTAGACATGTTCGCAGGAAAAGCATTTTCTCAACAACAGGCCATCATCTACAAAGAGGCCCTCACCCGGCAAACGGCTCCAGATGCGCGGTGAAGTGGCGCAGGAACGGCGCCTCGTAGCTCAGGCGCAGTCCGACGATCTGCTCGCGCCTTGCCCATACCTTCAGAATCACTTCGACGACATAATCGATGTGGCTCTGGGTGTAGACGCGGCGGGGAATAGCGAGGCGCACTAACTCCATCTGCGCGGCAGTGCCGAACATGAGGCTGCCGATCTCGACCGAGCGGATGCCGCCCTCAAGATAAAGCTCCGCAGCCAGCGCTACGCCGGGAAATTGGTCCTGCGGAATGTGCGGGAGGAAGGCTGCGGCGTCGATATAAACCGCATGACCGCCCGGCGGCTGCACGATGGGCACACCCGCGCTGGAGATATGGTCGCCGAGATAAGCGGTGGAGGCGATGCGATAGCGGAGATAGTCCTCTTCCAGCGCCTCGTTGAGGCCCACGGCTATGGCTTCAAGATCGCGCCCGGCGAGGCCGCCGTAGGTTGGGTAGCCCTCGGTGAGGATGAGCAGATCCTTCTCCTGGCGGGCGAGCAGATCGTCATTGGTGCAGAGGAAGCCGCCGATGTTGGCCATGCCGTCTTTTTTGGCGCTCATGGTGCAGCCGTCGCCCAGCGCAAACATCTCCTGCGCAATCTGCATAGGCGTCTTGTCCGCGTAGCCGGGCTCGCGCTGCTTGATGAACCAGGCGTTCTCAGCAAAGCGGCAGGCGTCAAAGTAGAGCGGGATGCCGTGGCTGTGGCAGATGGTCGAGACAGCGCGGGCGTTCTCCATCGACACCGGCTGGCCACCGCCGGAGTTGTTGGTAACCGTAAGCATGACCAGCGGCACGTGCTCGCGGCCCACGCGCGCAATCAGCGCCTCAAGCGCGGCCACATCCATGTTGCCCTTGAAAGGCAGGCGCGTCTGCGGCTGGCGGCCTTCAGGCAGCAGCAGGTCAACGGCTTCAGCACCGACGGCTTCCACGTTGGCGCGGGTGGTGTCAAAGTGTGTGTTGTTCGGAACCACGTCGCCGGGCTTGCACATGACGTGGAAAAGAATGCGCTCAGCGGCGCGGCCCTGGTGAGTGGGAATCACATGCGTGTAGCCGGTAATGTTTTGCACCGAGCGCTTGAAGCGGGTGAAGCTGCGGCTGCCGGCGTAACTCTCGTCGCCTTCCATAACCGCGGCCCACTGGTGGGTGGACATGGCTCCGGTGCCGGAGTCGGTGAGCAGGTCAATGAGCACGTCGTCGGCTTCGAGCAGGAACAGGTTGTAATGGGCGGCGCGCAGCAGTTGGGCGCGTTGGTCGTGCGTGGTCCAGCGGATGGGCTCGACGCTCTTGATGCGGAATGGTTCAATAATGGTTTTGCTTGCCATGTGGGGGCTCTTTCGACACCGGCAAACGATTATCCGGCTTTCCGCCAACGATTGACAATGGGACGGAAAGCCGGATGGTCATGGTCGCGATTTGCGGCAGATTTAGAGGGTGGAGTGGCTGCCGTCGCACAGTGGCGGAACCTTGCTGTGCTTGCAGCCGCAGAAGTAGACGGTCTTGGTCTCGGTGGCTTCGTACTTCACGGGCGTCATGCCACTGCCCTTGTGTGCGCCGTTGCAGAATGGCTGGGTATCGCTCAGCCCGCATGAACACCAGTAATAGCTTTTGCCAGCCTCTACCGCGACGGGGTAGGGACTCTTCTGTGCGATGGTGGGTTCTGACATTGGGGAAGCTCCTTGGAATGAAGTGAGTTCGATCATCGCCGATTCTGTTAGTTGTTGCAACAAGTTTTTTTGAAGAGTGTCGCTAGGGTTGAGGAAATTCGTGTTTGGAATTGGCTTTGCGAGAGGGTTCACAGCGCCCCTACGGGGCGCGCGGATCGAATTCGATGACTATCCCAGCACCTCGCATTGCTCCGTGCTTGGCTATTGGCACAGAGCCCTTTCAGGGCGGCATTCGACACAGCAGACGAGGAACGAGCGTCCTTCTATCCCACCCTTCGGTCTTGACTAGGGAAGAGTTCGAAAGCAGGAGAAGTCAACTTCCCAGGTCCGAAAGTCCGGACATGAGGCACCCGCGCCTTGTTCCTTATCGAGGGGCACCCACACCCACATCGAGCCATCAATCGCCGTGGGCGATGGGGCTGTAGTAGCCGGCCACTTTGCGGCCTTCAGTGGCGTAACGCGGCAACCGCCGCAGGCCCATCCGGTGCAGGGCGAAACCCACCGTGGTGGCCAGCACGCCCAGGCCATAGCGGACACTGCGGCGGAAGCCGATCGACGAGGCCTCGGCAAAGTACCGGGTGGGGCAGGAGATTTCGCCGATTCTGAAGCCGAACATCACCGCCTGCGCAATCATCTGGTTGTCGAAGACAAAGTCGTCGGAGTTCTCAAGCAAGGGCAGGGTTTCAAGCAGATGGCGCGAGAAGGCGCGAAAACCGGTGTGATACTCCGAGAGCTTGACGCCGAGAAACAGGTTCTGGAAGGCGGTGAGCAGGCGGTTGGCGACGTACTTATAGCGTGGCATACCGCCCTTGAGCGCACCCGCGCCCAGAATGCGCGAGGCCAGCACCATGTCATAGACGCCGCTGGCCACCATGCCCGCCATGGCCGGTACCAGCAGCGGCGTGTACTGGTAGTCCGGATGCAGCATGATGACGATGTCGGCTCCGGCCGCCAGCGCCTCCCGGTAGCAGGTCTGCTGGTTGCGTCCGTAGCCGTAGTTGCGGTCGTGGCGAAAGGTGGTGACGCCCAACTGACGCGAAAGTTCCGCCGTATGATCGGAGCTGGAGTCGTCCACCAGGATGCGAATGTCGACCACATCGCTCAGCTCGCGCACGGTCTGCTCCAGTGTCCTCTCGGCGTTATACGCCGGCATCACCACTGCGATTCGCTTTCCGTTCAGCATCGTTCTACCTCCTTGTGTTCGATCGCGCGATCAGTCTTCGCGATGGCCGCTTGCCCGGCGCTCAGCGCGGCGCAGCTTGCCCGTTTGCAGCGCCGGTATAGGGCGTGATCCGCGCCGGAATCTGATCGGGCTCAACCAGCCATAGCGTTCGTCCCGCATAACAGCGGGCCAGCGCGCGATCTTCATCCGCGCTCATCGCCCGCGCCCAGATCACCTTTGAGTCGCGAATATCGCTCGCGTTATAGACCCACTCATCGAGCGGATTGTGGACAGCTCCGTAGCGCACCAGCACCAGCTGTGCACCGGGCATCTGCTCCAGTTGGGTTTCGATGGCGGCGCGCTCCTGACCAAAGTGCTCAGGGCCGAACCACATCCCCGACCAATTCGCCGCCGGCCACTCTCCCACCTGGATTCCCAGCGGCACAGCGAACAGACGCAACCCCGCCATCAGCACGCAGACCACTGCGGCGAAACGCACCAGCGCGCAGCCGAAGTCGCGACCTTCAATTCTCCATTGCCGCAAATGCCGCATCGACTGCAGGCCAATCGCATAGAACAGAGCCGTAAACGGGGCGAGGTAATGTGGGATCAGGTAAATCTCAATCGCCATGCCGGCAATGAGCACCGCCAGACACACGACTAGAAAACGGATGCGGCGGTCTATGAGCGCGCGCCGCAGGCCAAACAAGCCCACCAGCAAGGCCATGCCCGCAAAGAAGCGCAGCGCAATGGCCGCCTTCATCAGCAGGATGGGCAAAAAGCGGGCCCAGCCGCGGGTCTTTTGAAAGGCTTCAAGCTCACTCTGGTAGTAGAACTGGCGCATCACCGCATGGCGGTAGTGGGGCTCGGGTCGCGGCTGCTGCCACACAAAGTAAGGCGCCATGGCGTACGTGGCGCGATTGACGGTGTAGGGCAGCGTGGTAGGGCTGCCGAAGGCGCGGTAGTTGTAATAGCCGAACCAGGCCAGCGCGCCGATGAGAATCGCCACCGGCAGAACGGCGCGCTTGAGCAACACCGATGCAGGTGGACGACGCTCGCCGCTAACTACCCAGCGCACCAGAACCACACTCACCGGCAAGCAGAGAAGTAGTCCTTCGTAAGGCCGGGCCAATGCCAGAAGGGATGCTCCGGCAGCCATCAGCACTGCGTCCCGTTGCCGCGCCGTGCGTAGCAGCCGCGGCAGCGCGCCCAGCACCAGCGCGCCTCCGAGCCCGGTCAGAAATCCAGCGCCGGTGTAGGTGTTGATCCAGTAGCTGAACAGGCTCAGTCGGACCACGGCAATCATGCCGCCAAACAGCGCCCAGCCAGGCGGTAGCCAGGCTTGCAGCATCCAGCAAAGCGCGGCGCAAAAGAGCGCGCTCGCAGCCAGAATGCCAAGCCACGGACAGCCAGACAACGCTTGTCCTGCGGCCATCGCCAGCCCCTGCGCGGGAAAATACATCGACATGTAGGTGGGCTGCATGTCGATATGGATGCTCTCGAAGTGCGTCCACAACTCAGGCGTGGGATTGGTGAGCCGACCATGCGCAAAGGTGTCGGCCGCGAGCAGATTGCTGAAGTCGTCGGGCGCGAAGGGATGCGGCACGGGATAGAGCGGTAACACGGCCAGCCGCAACAACAGAGCCGCGAGTCCCACGGCAAGCACAGCCAGCGCCCTACGCCGCGCCAGCCACGCGCCTGCCTGCTCCAGACGGCGGAAGAGCCCCTCGCCCAGATGCGGCCACGCGTAGGCGGCGGCAATGGCAATGGCCGTCATGCCAGCTTCGATGAGCAGCAGCGGAGAGTCGCGATGGGCATCAGGGGTGAGCAGCATTTGGCTTCCGTCAAAAGGCACGGCCGCGCACCGGCAGCAGCGCGGATTCGTGTACAGACACAGAGGCCGATGCAAGCGAAGCGCCAGTTGCAACCGCCGTTGCTGAGTTTCTGCTTACGCGCGTGCCATGGCTACGAACAGTGGCATGATTTCAGGCGAAAGCGCTGAAGATCATCCCTCAGGAGCTAAAGCCCGCGTTGTTTTTGCGCCATCTGCGGCACAACTGAAGTCGTGCCCTGACTCGTCGTATGGTTCGGCCCGGCTTTCATCTCGTGTCCGAGATGCGAAGAACAGAGGGCAGACAGCCTTTCCGGCAAGGACAAGCTGCGCTCCTTCAAGACGCAGACTGGCCACGCACTTCCGCTTCGCTCAGGGCAGGTCTTGAAGCCACGGCGTTTCAAAACATCAAGCCGGTGCTTGGCTTCACTGGCGTGGTGAGTCCAAAGTTCGCCGAAGAACAACCGCAGATCCTTCGACTCCGTTTGCCGCTGAGAACGCAGCAAACTCCGCTCAGGATGACAGCTCATTTGTTGAGCGAACTTCAGGCCCAGAACACTAGCCCACACATCACACAGGGACCCGGTCGCTCCATGATGACTAGGTGATGTTCGAGCTCAGCGTGGTGCTGATGGAGGTGAAGGCCGTGCTGAGCCCGGTGGCCAGCGTCTTCATGCTTGCCGTGGCGCCAAACGCGATGAGCGCTACCACCAGCGCGTACTCCACCAGATCCTGGCCTTCCTCGCGGCTGAGCAGATCCTGGAACTTCACATACAGCTTCAACAGAAGATGATTCATATGCCTCTCCGTACTGGGGAATCTCCCGGCCTCGGCCGGATATGCCTCTGTCCCACTTATCGTGAAATCCGCGCAAAAAGTTGAGGCTGTCCGAATACCGATCACTGCGCCCTGTGCGGGTTGGGGAACTGAATCGGCCTCCCCGTGTCCTCCCAGCTCCGAAGATACGGCGGCACTGCGTGTTGCTCTAAAACGACACAGATTTTGAGAAACGGCTCACGCGTCTGTGCGCTCGGGGATCTCGACCGCTTCAAACGCCAGTTGGTCCCCGCGCCGGGTCTGCGTGGCCGCAATGGTCCCGGCCGGCAGCTCGATGACCGAGTGGGCCGGAAGACAGAGCGAGATGCGCCACGGCACAACGCGCGCAACTACCTTGCGTACCCGCAAGCGCCGGTCAAGATAGACCAGATCGATGGCGAACCGCATGGTTGCGGTATGCACCGACTGGCAGGGCACAATCCACAGCCCGTGGCCGATGCCCAAAGATTGGCGGCCGAGCAGTCCTTTGTTGCGCGCGGCACTGGTGGCCGCGGTTTCAAGCTGTGTGGCCAGCGTGGTGGAGCGCGTGCAGTTGACCACGCGCAGCCGCGCCTGAGCCTGACGACGCCGGGCTGTGAGAGTGCTCCAAAGCCACGCTGCCGATCTCCGCACCCGGCCCAACAGAGTTTGCCAAAGCCGCCCTATTGAACCGGACGTTGAATAACGTGTAGGCTTCCCACCCATTTCGCGATAAAACCTGCGAAATGGATGGGGCACGGTGCTTCTATTGGAGGACCATATCGACAGTGGATGCACGACAGCCGGCTTACTGCGCGGGCGCGGTGGATTGCGCTGCGGTTGCCGAAGTGGTGGTGGTCGAGGAGGCCGTGCCAAAGCCTCCACGCGCGCCTTCGATGACCAGCGGCGTTTCAGGCTTCATGCTGTCGATCAGCTTTTCGACAGGAATGACGGCTCGCGCCGTGGGAATCGCGGCTGACGCGGCTGCGGTGCTTGTCACCGGCGTGTGCATAGCTCCGGCCGTGTTGGTCGGCAGAAACTTTTCTGGATAGTTGAGTGCGGGCACCGGCGCGCCGGGAGCAATCGGCGTCACCAGCTCTGGGGTGACCACCACGATCAGCTCGGTGTTGGTGCGCGACTTCGAGATGGACTGGAAGAACTTGCCCAGTACCGGAATGTCACCCAGGAAAGGCAGCTTCTCAAAGGTCTGGGTCTCGCGGTTGTCCAGCAGGCCGCCGATCACGAAGCTCTCGCCAGCGGACAGCTCTACCTCAGTACGCACCTTGCGGGTGGTAATGGCCGGCACGTCAAAGCCCGATACCTCGACGGCGTTAGTAAAGTCCAGCGAGCTGACCTCAGGTGCTACCTGCAGGCGGATGGTGCCGCGCGGAGTGATGGTGGGCAGAAAGTTGAGCCGCACACCGTACTCCTTGAACTCGATGGAGACCGAGGAGCCGGAGCCGCCCGAGCCGCCCTGCACTACCGGATAGGGATACTCGCCGCCAGCCAGGAAGCTGGCCTGTTTGCCATTGGTGGCCAGCAGATTGGGCTCGGCCAGAATCTGCATGACGCCGGTGGTCTGAAGCGCCTGAATGGACGCGCCGCCGTTCAACCCAGGAAAGTAAGCGAGAAAGTTCAAGTCCTGGGAGATAGTGGCCGAGCCCGTGGAGCCGGATGCACCAGACGAAGACGAGCTCGAGGCGATGCTGGGCGGAGAGAACTGGCCGGTGGAGATGCCGCCCAGCGTGTTGCCCAGCCCCAGACTAAAGAGGTTGATGCCCAACTGCGTGGCCTTGCTGCGGTCCACGCTGCAAAAGCGCACTTTGAGCAGAATCTGCGGATCGGCAGCCGGCACCTCGACGTTGAGCAGGTTCACCACCTTGCCGGCCATTGATGCAATTTGCACGGCGCGTGCCGAACTGGTCAAATCCTTCACAGTGCCGCGCAGGTAGACCACGCCGGTCTCTTCGCTCACCTTCAACGCCTGGGTGGGCAGCTCAGTGTGCAGCTCGCGGCGCACGGCATCGAGGTTGGCCTCAGCCGCGCCAGCCGCGGCCCGCACACGCACCGTAAAGAACTGGCGTCCACCCTGGCGATCCCACAGGATGAGGCTGGTTTCGCCCGCCGACTTGCCGGCGAGCATGATCTCGGTCGGTGAGATGACAGTGGCCTGTGCTACCTCACCCAGGCCCACGGCCACGCGCGCAATGGGACGCGCCGTATCGACCAGCACCGTTTTGCCCACGGTGACGGCCAGTTCGTTGGCTTCGTCGCCCGGCGTGACGGTTGCCGCCGGCCCGGTCTGGGCACCTAACTGCTGCTGCCAGCCGAAGCCTGCCAGCAGCAGGCTGCACAACAGATTGAGAATTGCCGCCTTTGCTCTCACGGTCTGGCCTCGGGAACGTTGAATTTCTGCTCAGTGCGCGTTGAGCCGGTAATGAGCTCGACGACCCATGGCTGCGAGCGCGGCGAGCGCCGGCTGTGGACCATCGGCCGGGGCGCATCGGCCGGCCCAGGATCGTCGCCCAGAATGCTGCTCATGGCCATGCCATGCACCGGGCTGATGCTGGTATCAAGCGGGTTGCGCAGCACCAGTTGGATGCGAAGCTGGTTGGTGGCCAGGCTCAGCGTCTCCGCCTGCTCAGGCGTAACCAGCAGATTGACCACCTGCACCGGATGCGGCTTGCCTTCGGCGTCCTTTTGAATATCGGTTCCGGCCGAGAGAACCTGAATGTTCTGGAGAATGGTGCGTGAGGCCCAGGCCTGAGCCACCATCGGCGCCTGCACACCGGTTTTCATGCCGCTGGCCAGCACATCCACACGCTCGCCGGGGGTAACAAAGCCGGCCACGCCCACCACCTCATCCACACGCACCGCGCAGGCTCTCATCCCCTGCGGAATGGTGGAGGCCAGCCCGCCGCCTGAACCGCGCGCCGCGAGGCGACTCTCAAGCACAGGTTCGCCCTGATAGATTTCCGCAACAGCTCCACGGCCAAGAGCGTCGTCGAGCTTGAGCAGCGAACCCTTGGGCGCGGCGCCTTCAACCTCCGCCATGGTCACATCGGCCGGCGCAATCACCGCGCCCAGGCGGATGTCGCGGCTGGCCGACACCACGCGGGTGGTGGCCATCGGACGATTCGCCTCGACCCGATTGCCCACAACGCGAAAGACCGCAAAGGTGCACAGGCCGGCAATGGACACCGCTACCAGCAGGATCGTCAACAATCTGCGGTTCATCGTTTCGCCTCGATCGCCATCTCTAGGGCCCGTCTACCTTTCCTTTGCCGGGTTCGCGGAGTTAGAGAACCGGCCCCGAAGTATTGAACCACCGTGCCCCGTCTTTGCGCCTTTTTTCTGGTGCAAAGGCGGGAAACCAATACGCTTCCTTTTGGGCCGGATCAATTGGGAACCTCTGATTCAGTTCCACTCACCGCAGCGCATTGCCTCAGAGGCTAAAGCCCGACCTTTTAATCTGTGCCTCTCGCGGCCCGGCTAAAGCCGTGCCCTGTTACAAAACCTCTTCGAATAGGCTTTTTTCAGCAGCCAGTGAAGCCGTGCCCTTTCAAAACATGCTCTCCGCGGACTTAGTGTAAGTCGGGCAGAAAACGGAGTTGGAGAAAGAGTTAGAAAGCTGTGAAGGGGTTGTTTCAAAATAGGCCACACTTTAATTTTGGGAATCTACCAATGGTTTGAACGCACTTATCCAGCGCCCACCCCCGGCGACCCATCGAACATGGATTGGATGGCACATACGCAGGACAGATCACGGGGGTCCGCTGGCCAATGAACTCGCCTGACAGGATCGTGTTGCTGGCCGGGATGCCGGAGCCGGGCGGCCCACCCGCGGGTCTGGCCGCCTCGCTGCTGTTCCATGGGCTGGCCGTGGCCATTGTCTCGTTTGGCGTCTTCTATGTGCCACCGCTCGACCCGCGTCCACTGCACGAACACCTGAGCGTGCGCCGCATCGTCTTTGATTCGCCACAGGCCGAGCGACGCCGTGCCACTATGCCGCACATGACTCCAGTTCCAGCTTCACAGCGGGCCGCTCTGCGCAAGGCTCTGCCCAGCCCGCATCCTGCGCACGCGCGGCAAACGCTGCTGCAACCGGCGCTGGAGCGCAGCGAGGAAATGGAGCACCGGCTTCCTCTGCCCACCGTGGCGCTGTGGACCGACGCCAACACGCGCTCCCGCCGCATTACCGCACCGAGGCCAAAGCCTCCCACGGCAGCCGACGTTGCGCCGGCCACCGATCCGCCCAATCTGGAAACCAAACTTGACACCGCCAGCCTGGTTCCGCAGATCAACGCCTCGCTGAAGCTGCCGGCGGTGATTGCGGCCACCACACCGATCCGCATCCACGCGCCCGACCGGCCGCAGGCTCCTCCGCAGACCGTAGCGCAGACGGCTGAAGAGCCTACGCCGGCGGCCGTTCTATCATTGTCAGAGCTGCGCATGATGCCTGCGGAGCTGCTGCTGCCTGCCATCGACCAATCAGCCGAGGCAGCCGAGGCCGCGGCGGGCCCAGGCGGCAATACCGCGACCAGTAAGACGACAGCTAGCCAGACGGCTGGCCTGAGCGCGCGGGACAGCACTGAGCAGGATGCTTTTGAGGCTGCGCCGCGCACCGCGAGCATTACCCTGCCCCGCGACGGCCAGTTTGGCGCGGTGGTGGTGGGCGCATCGCTCGAGGACCAGTTCCCGGAGTTGGCCGCGCTGTGGCGTGGGCGCATGGCTTACACCGTTTACCTGCACGTGGGGCTGGCGCGGAGCTGGATTCTGGCCTACGCACTGGCCGGCGCGGACGAGGCGGCGGCGGGCGGGGCGGTAGCGAACCTTGAGGCGCCCTGGCCATTCAGCATTGTGCGGCCCAACCTGAACGCCGAGGAGATTGGCGCTGAAGCGCTGATCGTGCATGGCTACGTAAACGCCGCTGGCCGTTTTGAGGATTTGCAGGTGGTGCTGCCAGCCGATTTTGCCGATGCGCGCTTTGTGCTGGATGCCTTGGGCGGCTGGCAGTTTCGCCCCGCCACACGCCAGGGCGTGCCGGTGCGGGTTGAGGTTCTGCTGGTAATCCCGCAGCTGTGAGTTCTCTCTGTTGCTCGCGAGGGATCTTGCGTTCCTGCCTTGGCGCGGTGAATCTGTAGAACCGGCCCTTGAATCGTGTGTAGGTATCCCACCCATTTCGCGATAATGAATATCAAGTTAGCTCAGGCCAGCTTTCAACGCGCCGATTGGACTTCTTGCTTTTTAGGGCACGACTTCAGTCGGGCCGATTGGAGCAAGAAAAGGCACGGGCTCTAGCCTCTGCGGTCTTTTATTTCAGAAACATGGGTCTGTTCAGGGTTAAAGCCCGCCCGTCAAAATATGGCCTTGCGGCCCGACTATTGATCCGGCAAGAAAACAGTGACATCGCATTCCCACCCATTTCCGCAAGATGAATATCAAGTTAGCTCCGGCACCGCTGCCCAAGGGACGAACGGGCAAGGTTTTGTAACAGGGCACGACTTTAGTCGGGCCGATTGCAGTGAAATGAGAGAGGGGCTTCAGCCCCTGCTGTCTTTTCATTCAGAAACATGCTTCTGTTCAGGGGAGAAACAGGCTGCAGAAAGAGGCGATGCGCGGCTTTTATGGCAAGGAGATGGCGTGCAGGGGCTGAAGCCCGACCCTTTATTTTTGTTGCTGCTGTGGCCCGGCTGAAGCCGTGCCCTGTTACAAAGCAAGAAGTCCAACGGCGCGTTGAAAGCTGGCCGGAGCTAACTTGATATTCATCTTCCGCAAAAAACGCGGAAATGGATGGGGCACCCTGACAGTATTTAATTGCCGAATCAATAAAGTCGTGCCCTGTTACAAAACCCTGCCAGTTCGTTCCTTGGACTGCCGGCCGGAGCTAACTTGATATTCATCTTCGCGATAAAACTTGCGAAACGGATGGGGACGATGCTTCTGTTTGAGGGCCGGCTCAGGTGGCGTTGTTGGGCAGCAGGCGTGGGGTGGTGAACTTGGAGGCGATGGAGAGGAAGATGTCTTGCAGGCTGGTGACGGCGTGCGCGTTGTCAACGCAGCTGAGGTCAATGCCCGAGCCACTCTGGTTGTAATCGGAGTAGAAGGTCTTGAGCGAGGAGGCCATGTTCTCGATGGTCACGCAGGGAGTGAGCTTGGAGACCGAGAAGGAGGCGTTGCGGCCGGTGGCGATCTGCGAGGTGTCGGTAGCACCCGAGCCGGAGGCGCAGCCCTGCTGCTCGCTGCCGTAGGCCACCGCGTAGACGGCGGTGCCGGCGTCGGTGGCCTGCTGGGCGGCGATGATGGCCTGCTGACACTCGTCGAAGGCGGCTGGATAGTAGCCGGTGGAGATGAGTGTATTCAGACCCAGGCTGGAAAGGGACGTAAACGAATTGGGAAAATCGCCGGTTGTGGAATTGAGGTTGGCCTGGCCATCGCTGAGGAAGATGATGGCGTTCTTGGCGTTGGGATAGAGTTTCTGCTCGGCGGTGAGCGCCGACTGTGCCGCATAAACAGCGCTGGCATAGTAGGTGATGCCGCCAATGGAGGCGCCGGAGAGGTTGCCTACACCCATCGTGGTGGCGGTAATCGGACTCATGCAGCCGGCGACCGCCTTGACGATGGAGGAACTCGCATTGAGCCCGTTCGAGGCCGAGGTCTGGTAGTAGTCGCTGACAAAACCGTTGGCGTCGGCATCGCTGGCCCCGTAGGTGATCTCGTAGGTGGCCGTCCAGTTACCGGACTTCGACGAGTAGCCGAGCGGGGTATAGCTGGAGGCGCCGGCCACTGGCAGGGTGTAGATCATGAAGGTAGGCGAGGAGTTTCCCGATCCCCACCCCGATCCCCATCCCGATCCCGATCCAGATCCAGATCCAGATCCGCTGCAATTGATGTCGTTCGATACGGTGTCTGTGGAGACGTTGGGAAACGAGAACAGGGCTACATGGAAGTTGGCGTTCGCGCCCGAGCAGTCGGATGCACCGGTCGCACAGGGGTTGGTGGCGGCCAGCATGGCCTTGATGCCGTTGGTGGCGCACTGGAACTCGGTTATGCTGCCGCAGTCGGAGTCAGTGGTGGCCATGGAGCCGGTGGCGTCGAGGATGATGGCCACGTTCCAGGGCTGGGCCGTGCCTTGTATGGAGGCCGTGGCCGTGGAGGAAACCGTCACCGTCGAAACTCCGAAGAGCTTCATGAAGGTGGTGGGCACAGAGACGGTTTGCTTGACCACGACGGCGTTGGCGGCTGAACCCGAAGTGCAGCTGGAGCCATTCGGCTGGAGCGCGTTGAGGCATTTGGTGCTGACGGTGGTGGTAACCGTGCCGAGGCTCGAGCTCACATTCTTTTCGCCGGCGCTGGCGCTGTAGAGGTTGGCGGTGGAACTGACGCTGTTGGTGCTGTCCGTGTCGTACACCAGCCCGGCCGCGGCCAGCGCCGCCGCATTGGTGGAGTTCTGCAGCGAGGAGTGGGCCACGTAGGCGCGGCCCGCGTCAATCGAGAAGCCGCACAGGCCGATGAGCCCCACCATGGAGATGGCCACCCACTGCAACACCTGGCCGCTTTCGTCGGCCAGCAGATTCGTCAAGCGTCTGTTTCGATCCCCGTTCATGGTCCGTCTTCCTATTGGTGCTTTCAATGCTTGTTTTACATCCGGCGGGCTCGCTGAGCAGAGCCGGAGCTAGTACTCGTACTCCGTCACCTGCGCGCCCAACAGGCAACCGGAGGTGAACTTGACCCCGTAAACCATCAAGTTGCAGGGATAAGTGGCGGCCACAGTAACGGCCTGGCCCTGGATAAGATTTGACTGCGAACCCGAGCAGGAGCTGGCGGATACCGTGGAGCCGTTCATGGTAAGGGCGAGCGTGATGCTGGCCTTCTTGAGCGTGGGCGCGGCCGAGGAAATGGCATTGATGGTGTCGGCGCAGGGGTCGGTGGTGGTGGCGCGAATCTGCTGCAAAAACTGCGCGCCAGTGCCCACCGCCTGGGTAAGCGTGAGCTGATTGCTGAAGGCGATTCCAAAGGAGAAGATGGCCGTGAGCACGGCCAGCAGCACCGGCAGGGAAAGCGCAATCTCGACCAGCGCAGCGCCGTCTTCAGCCGCGGCCCTGCGCCTTGCCCGGCCAAGCCAGGCCCGGCAAGCGCTCTTGTTTCCGGCCATTTGTCTGCTCCTCACAGCTCTCCGTTTCCTTTCGCGAGCCAACGCGCACACGACCAGCTTGCACGGCCAGACTGCATGCCAGCCGTACGGCCGCGCATGGCGTCAGCCCCTTGCAAAGCTCGGATTCACGGCCCGGCCCGCGCCGTATCTCTCAGCTCGGCACCTATGGATTCGGCAAATCACTACTGTCCTTACGTCCCCCACCCTAGCCGCAAAAACAAAGGCGTGGCGAGGATGGAGCACCCTGACAGGGTTCAGTTGCCGGCTAGAGCGGTTCTCCAATTGCTATCCCCCGAAACCACAACCGCTGAGTGGCTTTTTTCCTAAGAAACAGCCACCTCGCACAATCTTTGCAAGGGCTACATCTATTGGAGAACCCCACTAAACTAGCGGGTGCGCATACGGCGGCGCTGCACCAGCACTACCAGCACGATGGCAAACAGCACTCCGCACACAATTTGCAGAATCGTTGCGTTATCCATGGCTTCTCTCCTGTCTTCGGTTCGCTGGCCTCTTGCGAGGCCGGTTGATTTGCCGGGCAATTTCCAAAAATACCCGCCGCGAGCCACGCTGGCCGGGTTTGGGAACCCTCTACTTGGCGCGCGCACGCCGCCGCTGGACCAGCACTACCAGCGCGACAACGAACAGAATGCTGCTAACGATCTGAATCAGAGTTGTGTTGTCCATCGCTTGCCCTCCTTCATGGGTTGGTTAAGGTTTTGAACGAGTCGAGCATGAGAATGACTGCCGGACCCAGGGTGACCAAAAACAAGGCTGGAAAGATGAACAGCACCAGCGGAAAGACGAGCTTGACGCTGGTCTTGGCCGCCTGCTCCTCAATAGCCTGCACACGCTGAGTGCGCAGCGAGTCAGCCTGCACGCGCAGGGTGCGCGCAATGCTGGTGCCCAACTGCTCTGACTGCACCACCATCGACACCAGATGGCGCAGACTTTCTTCCCCAGTGCGTTCGGCCAGGTTCTTCCAGGTTTCAATGCGCGGCCTGCCGGCACGCTGTTCAAGCATGAGCAGGCTGAGCTCGTCGCAGAGCTCGGGATAGGCACGGCTCAACTCCTGCGCGGTACGCGCGGTGGCCTGATCGAGACTCTGCCCGGCCTCGATGCAGATGACCAACAGATCGAGTACGTCGGGCAAGGCGCGGCGCAGGCGCTGCTGGCGGCGGCTGATCCATGCGTCGAGCCAAAGATTGGGCGCGATAAAGCCGACGCCCAGGGCAATGGTGTAGGCCAGCAATGGATTCAAGCTGCCCAACCCCGAGACCAGCGCCACGGCGGCCAGCAGCAGCGGCACTACCACCTTGCTGCCATAAAAGACCCCACCCGCGGTCTCAGCGCGGAAGCCAGCCCTCGCCAGCCGCTGCTTGACCAGCGAAGCCTCGGCCTGCGAGCGCGGCATCAGGCTCTCAAATTGCTCCACGATCCCACCCAGCGAGCGGCGCGAACTGCGCAGCCGGCCCAGCATACCTGCCTGCTCCCGGCGGGGCTCAAGCACCTCAGAGATGCGGCTGAGCATGGCCTCGCGATAAAACAGCAGCAGCCCTCCGCTGGCAACCAGCAGAAAGACGGCGACGAAGGTCAGAATCGCGTATGCCACCAGCTCCTCCTAAATGTCCAGCCGCACGATGCGGCGAATCAACAGCGCTCCCACCACCGTCATGCCTCCCGAGATCCACAGCAGGCGCAGCCCGATGGGCGTGGTCCACAGCACACTCATCATCTGCGGATTGGCCAGGTAGAGCGCGCCTCCCAGCGCCATCGGCAGCACGGCCAGAATGATCCCCGTCAACCGCCCCTGCGCGGTGTGTACGCTCACCTGGCGGCGCAACCGGAAGCGCTCGCGAATGGAGCCCGAAGCCTTGCCGAGCACCTCAGCCAGATTGCCGCCACTCTCTTTTTGAATGAGGATGGCGGTGGCCACAATGCGCAGATCCTGCAAGGGCACGCGCACCAACAGGTTGTCGAGCGCGACCTTCAGCTCCACGCCGTAGTTCTGCTCTTCATAGCAAAGGCGGAACTCGCCGCCCAATGGGTCACCTACCTCGCGCGCCACTAGGCCCATCACCGCATTCAGGCTGTGGCCGGCCTTGAGACCGCTCACCATCAGGTCCAGAGCCTCGGGCAGTTCCTGTTCAAAGCGCTCAAAGCGCTGCTGACGACGCCATGCCACCCATGCAGCGGGAATGGCCGCTGCCGCCAGACCCACCGCCAGCGAGACCAGCCCGGCGTGCAGCCGGAGGTTGATGAGATAGGCGGTGGCCACCAGGCAAACCGCGCTGACCAGCACCATGCGGCCCACGCTCCAGCCAATGGCCGCCTGGTCCAGCAAGGCATGAATGCGCGGCCCCAGGGCAAGCCTGTCAAGCTGGCGGTTGAGCCAGGGGATGGAGCTGAAGTGGGCATGCTTGCGCAGATCGACTGGCTGCTCGCCGCCGCGATCGGGGCGGCTGGAGGCCAGCGCAGAGTCGAGCGTGGCCGTTGCCTGCTGACGACGCCGCGACGGCCCCATCTGCACAGCCACCAGGGGCAACGCGACGAGGGCGAAGACGCCCACGAACACCGCGACCAAGATGATTCCTATCCCTGCCACTTCGGGTTGCTCCTTTCCCGGTCAGTTGACCGGCGTCTCGCGTTCAAACAGGCTCATAGGCAGCACGATGCCGGCCACCCGCAGGCGGTCAAGAAAGCGCGGCCGGATGCGGCTGGGCTCAAAGGCTCCCACCACCCGCCCATCGGGCCCAATGCCGCGCTTGTCAAAGCGGAAGATCTCCTGGGTAGTGATGACGTTCTCTTCCATGCCGGTGATCTCGGTAATGCTGGTCACCTTGCGGGTGCCGTCGCTCAGGCGCGTGGCCTGCACGATGATGGTGATCGCCGAGGCAATCTGCTGGCGCACCGAGCGCTCGGGCAGGTTCATGCTGGTCATGGCCACCATCGACTCCAGGCGCATCAATGCGTCGCGCGCGGAGTTGGCGTGGATGGTGGTCATCGAGCCCTCGTGGCCGGTGTTCATGGCCTGCAGCATGTCAAAGGCCTCGTCGCCGCGCACCTCGCCGATCACGATGCGGTCGGGCCTCATGCGCAGGCTGTTGACGAGCAGCTGGCGCTGTCGCACCGCGCCCTGGCCCTCGATGTTGGGCGGGCGGGTTTCGAGCCGGACGATGTTCTCCTGTGCCAACCGAAGCTCGGCCGCATCCTCGATGGTGACCAGCCGCTCGTTGTTGGGTATGTACTGCGACAGAATGTTGAGAAAAGTGGTTTTGCCCGAGCCCGTGCCGCCGGAGATGAGGATGCTGATGCGCGCCTTGACGGCCGCCGCCAGCACCTCCATCATCTCCGCAGAGATGCTCTTGATCTGCACCAGTTGGCTGGCCGCGAGCGGCCCGGTGCCGAAGCGGCGAATGGAGAGCGAGGGCCCGTCGAGGGCCAGCGGAGGAATGATGGCGTTGACGCGCGAGCCATCGGGCAGGCGGGCGTCCACCATGGGCGACGACTCGTCGATACGCCGACCTACGCGCGACACAATGCGATCGATGATCTGCATCAGGTGGCGGTCGTCGCGGAAGGCAGTGGGAACGCGCTGCAACTGACCGCCCTTCTCGACAAAGATGTGGTCCTTGTCGTTGACCAGAATGTCGGAGATCTTGGGGTCGCGCAGCAGGGGTTCGAGTGGGCCCAGGCCGAAGACCTCATCGAGCAGATCGGACTGGATGCGCTCCATCTCATCCTGGTTGAGGGGGACGCGCTGCTCGGCCATGATCTCGCGCACCAGTCCGGTAACGGCCTGGCGAGCTTGCGCCGTCTGAGCGCGCGCCAGCTTCTCCAGATCGAGCCGCGCGATCAGGGTGCGATGAATCTCCGCCTTGTAGCTTTCCAGGTTCAGCAACTCCACCGGTCACTCTCCGTGCACTTTCCGGCTACTTAGCCGAACAATCCAAAACCGCGTTTCTTTGGCGCTGGCTCGGCCTGGCCGCCGATGGCCGCCCGCGCCATGCGCCGAACCAGCTGGGCAATGGCGGTTTGGGTAAGGGCGAGCGGGGCGGCGTTGATCTGCATGTCGCGCACCGCAGCATAGTCATTGGGAATCTTCCACTGCGCGGGCCGGGTGAGCGCCTTGGTGATGTGCTCTTCGCTGACGCCCAGAGCGCGCGGCTCAAAGCGGTTGAGCACAATCTGCAGCCTGGGTCCGGCACCGGAAAAATACTCTGAGATCAGCCGGTTGGAGTTACGCAGTTCAGGGATTCCGGCCTGTGTGACGAGATAAATGGCGTTCGACTCGCGGAACAGCGCGGTTCCTGCCAGATCGAGCCGCGAGCCCACGTCGACCACCACGTTTTCAAACTCTTGACGGGCCACAGCCATCAGCTTGTCAATGCCCTCGCTGTTGGCCTGGTACTGCATGAAGCGGCCCGGAGCGCCCAGCACAAAAAGTCCGGAGCTGTGCCGCGCCAGCAACTTCCGAAGGTGGTCTCCGTCGAGCCGCGATGCGGCCTGCAACGCGTTGATGGTCGAGTACTCCGAGACAATGCCCAGGCTGAGGGCTGCATCGCCCAGCGGCAGATCCATGTCGATGAGCAGGGTGCGCTGGTTGGGTTCCTGGGCCAGGGCCACAGCAAAGTTGGCGGCCAGCATGGTGGCCCCGGCACCGCCCTTGGCGCCCATGAAGACCAGCAGCCTGCCCGATGGCTTGCGCACCACACGCACCGCGGGCCGGCGCGCGGCGGCACGCTCGAAGGCCTCGGCCAGGGGTTTTGCAACCAGCGGCAAGGTAAGAAACTCGCGCGCCCCGGCCCTCATGCAGCGCACCAGCAGATCGGGATCGGAGTGCCCGGAGTAGACCATGGTGGTGGCAGCGCCGTTCGAGTCAATGCTCTCCACCAGTTCCAGCGCGTACTCGAGATCACTGTCGAGATCGATCACAATTACGTCGTGCTGCACTTCGAGCAGGCGCGGCACCTCAGCCAGGCTGGGCGGATAGCTGGAAAACTCACGCAACTCACTGACGCCATACTGCTCAATGGCCCGCGCCAGCTCAGCCCGGCGCAGCGGATCGGGCCCGATGAGCACTACCGACAGCAGCCCGGCCTGCGATTCCTCGCCCGGCTGCGGCCAGCTGAACTGACTCGCTCCGTTTTCGCCGCCGTCCGGCTCGCGGTTGCCCTCAAACCAATGCTGCATGGGTGTGGCCGACATATGCTGCTCCGATCCCTAACGTGCAAAGAACGACACGATGGTTCCAATGGCAATGGCGGGCGCGTACGGCATCTTGCGCAACCGCCTGCGTCCGGAGGGCAAGGGACTTACCTTGCCCAGGTTCGCGGCCGCATCCAGCAGCTCGCCCAGAAAGCCGCCCATCAGCGCCCAGGCCAAGGCCATCAGGCCTCCGGCCATGGCGGTTACCACCAGGGCGATGAACAACTGGTCAGGGCCGATCCATGCTCCGATGGCCGCGCAGAGCTTCACATCGCCAGCGCCCATGCCACCCACCCAGTAGATAAATCCGAACAAAAGCAGCGCCAGCGCCACGCCCGACAGGCTCTGCCCCGCACCTGCCCAGCCGTGCAGCCAGGTCTGCACCACCATGCCCGCAGCCAGAAACGGCAGCACCAGCCAGTTGGGAATGCGGCGGCTGCGCAGATCGGTTACCGTGGCCACCGCGACCACAGCCACCACCGGCCACCACGCCCAACTGTGCATCGCTACAGGCATCGCTCCAGACATGAATCCGGCTCCCTTCCCGTTTGCAGACACAACACCGCTCCCCTGCAATCGGGGTTCCGTTAAGTTCTTCGGCAAGACTGGCTGATTCAGTTAGTTTTCCGGGAGACGAAAGGGTGATGATCGTCTCATAGAGGGGGAAAACCGTCAGAAATGGCGGCAAAGAGCGATGCAGCGGGTGAGGAGAGGCTCCGCATGGATTCCGGGGAAGCTCTTCGATTCCCATCTAAATAAATATAAATAAAAGGTTTATAAGATAAAAAAGTCGCATAATCCAGCTTCCTGCGGTAACGCTCGGGCTTGGAAGGCCGCGCCATGGCGCAACCCTCCCGGCACACAGACACGCCAGCAGGCTCTCGCCAGCCGGTCAGGCACGGATAAGCAAGTTCTCAGAATGGGGGCAAGAAAGCTGCCGGAGGTGCGCGGAAAACGCGTTCGATCCACCGGCCAGGGCTTAGAGCATTTTCGCTTTTGCTATAGACTCCCGTGCCCCATCCATTTCCGCGTTTTTTGCGGAAATGGGTGGGATACCAATGAAATCCAGGTCTACACCATTCCGCAAAATGCTCTAGGAATGGCGATGGTACGAGGCGGGCCCGGCCATGACCAGCCCGCTCTTCTGGCGGCCGTGGATGTACCAGCAGCACCACAGGGTCTCATGCGGAGCCGCTTCTCCGCTGGTGCGCAGGTCGGCGTACAGCACCCGACCGTAGACGTAGATCTTGTCTTCCCAGGTGTCCACGCGCTCCAGGCTGCCATCTGCCACGCAAACGCGCTTGACGTCTTCGCGGCCAAAGGTGCGCAAGGCAACCGACTCGCCAGGCAGCAGCACGATAGGCTCAAAGACCTCGCCGGGCTGCGCCGTACGCCGGAATTCAGGCTGAGCGGGCAACTGGCCCTCGTGGCTGACGATGCGCGCCGCGTCAATGGCATCCAGAATCCGAGCCGGACCGCGACCGCGATTGGTGGCCAGCACGGTGAATCCGTTTTCAAGCGTTCGCGAGGGCTCAGTGGAGATGAGCACCCAGGGCCGTTCGGCAACCAGCAGAGCCCGCGCCTCGGTAAGGGCGGCACGTCCTGCGTCGGCGGCAGCCTCGGCGGCCGTCTCAGTAGCGCGCGTCTGGCGCTCGATCTTGCGCAGCAGCGAAAGGCCCATGAGAATGCCGGCGTAACCGGCGAGCGCGAGCAGCAGGTTGGCTCCCCATCTGATGCGGTCTTGCAACGACCACTCCGCCTGAGCCGGGATGGCCACGGTAATCTGCGTCGGCTGCGCGTCAGGCGTCGCGCTGCTGCTGGCTGAAGTTTGCGCCTGCGCCGCCACGCCGGCTACTGCTGCAGCAATGACCACCGCCCAAACCCAACGCCGCCCCGCGGCTACCCACTTCTTGCCTGTCATGGCGCAACTGTAACACACCTTGTGCCCGCTCAAACGCTTGCTGCTGAGCTGGTTTGATGGAATTTGAAGCGCCGTAAGGGGGCCAGCCTGAATGCCCGTGATCTGCGTGAACAAGGCTTCCAGGCTGGCAAGGGGGCCGGGCCATGGCCCCCAGCTTGCACCGTAGAAGGCGCTGAGGCCGTCCACGGAGATTGGACAACGTTTGTGCCCCTCTGCAAGCCACTGAGGCAGCTTGAGGAAAGGGGGGCCTGCCCACGCACTCCATCATCTGGGGTACACAGAACGCGCGGGCAGGCAAAGGGGGGCGGGCCAGCACCCCCCAGCTTAGTCCACGGTCAACGCCAGGGTTGCCGTGGAGTAAATACTTGAACTCGAACTGTCTTCGCCTTCCACCGTAATCGAGTAACTGCCGGTGGGCACCCCCGAGGTGCCAGCGGAGATAGTTACTGTGGTTGGCGATAGAGAGACCACGAAGCTCTTCGACGAACTGGTCGAGCTGGATGACGCTGTGGATCCGCTGCAGCCGCTCAGCGCGAAACCGAGAACAGCCAGCAGGGCCACTGCGGCAAAGGCGCGCAATCGCCGGAAGCGCCATCCCACCAAACCGGCCAGCAAAACTCCCGCCAGGGAGAAGGCCGCCGCCTGCACGCCGGAATCATTGCGCAGCGGATGAGGCTGGTTGGCGCTCATCTGTTTGGCGCTGGCCGCCTTGAAGGCGTGGGTATTTTTGCCGCTGGTGGCCACGCTTGCGCAAGTAGTTGTGCCCAGGTAGACGGTGAGCGTCTGGCTGACTGCGGTGGTTCCGGTGACGCTGGCGTTGGACAGCGTGTAGCAAGCGTAGTTCTGCAGATAGCTGCTGGAAGTTGCGAGCGAGAAGTCCACCGTGCCGGTGTAACCGCCGGAGGGCGTTACGGTGACGGTGCTGGAGCCCGATCCGCCCGAGCCGGTGGTAGAACTGGAACCGATGGTGACCACCACCGAGCCGCTTGAGGCTGCGTAGATTGAGTTACCCGAGTAGGTGGCGACGATGGTATGCGAGCCCGTGGTAGTGGACGAGAAGCTGTAGGTGGCCGTGCCGCCAGAGAGCGCCAGCGACGAGGTCTCCGTGGTGCCGTCTACGGTAATGGTCAGCGTGCCGGTGGGCGTAGTGGTTACGATGCTGGAGCCGGAGGCGACCGTAATGGTGATGACATCTGCCACGCCCGAACTGGGTGTGGTGGTGGCTGCCGACAGGGTCGTGGTGGAGCTGGTAAGCGACGATGTCGTGCTGGTGGGCCAGGCTGTAAGCAGGTTGTAGAGGTTGACGGACCCGAGGCCGGTGGCCTCGTCGTAGCCGGTGGTGGCCGAGTAGTTAGCAGAACCGGCCGTGGTGCAACTGCTGATGCCCGTGCAGGCGTTGTTGCCGCTGGTAATGTCGTGGAAGGCTGAGGCGTAGGTGGTGGAGTTCGCCGCCAGCGTATAGAGCGTGGAGTTGATGAGCCCCTGGCCATCGGAGTTCTCTTTCTGGTTGATGAC
>Ga0302267_10001790_pt1 | contig 26860 bp, 22 predicted proteins | sample III_Bog_E1_3_FD_194555 | JGI IMG/M metagenome (GOLD analysis project Ga0302267, IMG submission 194555) | Peat permafrost microbial communities from Stordalen Mire near Abisko, Sweden - III_Bog_E1_3 | ecosystem: Environmental > Terrestrial > Soil > Wetlands > Peat | place: Sweden: Abisko...
CGCAAGGAACTGACGATTACGGTGGCCAAGGAGAACATTGTGGCCGCGTGCCAGGCCGTGCAGGCGGCGGGATACAACTTTTTTGAGGATGTGACTGCGGTGGACTGGTATCCGCAGGAGCCGCGGTTTCAGCTTTCGTACCACATCGTTTCGCACAGTTTGAAGGAACGGGTGCGGCTGGTGGTTCAACTGAATTCCAGCGATCTGGCGTTGGATTCGATTACGCAGGTCTGGCCTTCGGCTAACTTTTACGAGCGCGAGGTCTTTGACCTGTTCGGCGTTACATTCCAGGGGCATCCCAGGCTGACGCGCATTATGATGCCGGAGGATTGGCAGGGGCATCCGCTGCGGAAGGATTATCCGGTAGAGGGTTATCGGTAGGTTCAGGGTTCGAGATTCAAGGCTGAAGGTTCAATTGAAGGCAAAGGCTCCGATGGCACCCATTGCTGCACCAGACTTGATAACGCCGGGCGTTGAAGATGTGATCGCGGACGCGAAGCGCCACGCGGGCACGGGCGCGAGCGAGCACTCGATGGTGCTGAACATGGGACCGCAGCACCCGTCGACGCATGGCGTGCTGCGCGTGGTGCTGGAGATTGACGGCGAGGCGATTGTGGCGCTGGCGCCGGACATCGGCTATCTGCACACGGGCATTGAGAAGACGTGCGAGGCGAAGTTCTACCAGCAGGTGGTGCCGCTGACGGACCGTATCGACTACCTGTGTCCGATGACCAACAACCTGGCCTACTGCCTGGCGGTGGAGAAACTGCTGGAGCTGGAGATTCCAGAGCGAGCGCAGGTGCTGCGGGTACTGCTGAACGAGCTGACACGCATCCAGAGCCACCTGGTGTGGCTGGGCACGCACGCGATGGATATTGGCGCGCTGACGATGTTTCTGTATTGCTGGCGGGAGCGCGAGCAGTTGCTGCGCATCTTCGAGTCGGTCTCCGGGCAGCGGATGATGACGAGCTACTTCCGCGTGGGCGGGATCGCGATGGAGCCGCCGCTGGAGTTTGCGAAGTGGGTGCAGACGTTCCTGGACTCGTTCCCCAGCAAGATCGATGAGTACGAGGGGCTGCTGACCGCCAATCCAATCTGGCTGGGCCGGGTGAAGGGCGTGGGCACGCTGTCGAAGGAAGAGGCGATTGCGCTGGGTGTGACCGGGCCGCCGGCCAGGGCGAGCGGCGTGGACTGGGACCTGCGCCGGGACATGCCGTACTGCGGCTACGAGAAGTTCAAGTTCGACGTGCCGGTGATGACAGAAGGCGATGTGTGGGCGCGATACACGGTGCGCATGCTGGAGATGCGGGAGTCCGTGAAGATATGCCAGCAGGCTCTGGATATGCTGGCAGGGATGAAGGGGCCGCTGGTGGCCGATGCGCCGAAGGTGGTGCTGCCGAACCGGGAGCAGATGAAGACGCAGATGGAGAGCCTGATCCACCACTTCAAGATTGTGACGGAGGGATTTGCGGTTCCGGCGGGCGAGGTTTACCAGGCGGTGGAGAGCCCGCGCGGTGAGATGGGGTACTACGTCGTGTCCGATGGGACGGCTAAGCCGTATCGGGTGCATATGCGGAATCCGAGTTTCGCTACGCTGCAGGCGCTGGAGACGATGTGTAAGGGGCGGCTGCTGGCGGATGTTGTGGCGGTGATTGGGAGTATTGATATTGTGCTGGGGGAGATCGATCGATGAGTGAGCGGAAGAGGTTCACGATCATCTTTATTGCGGTGAATCTTGGCGTGCTGATCTGGACGCCGTTCTATGCCGGTCGAATGCCTCTGAAATTAGAACTCAGTGTTGGTCTGATATCTGCAATTTGGTTGAATCTGCTGGTGTATTTCCTTATGAGGAAAAAGATGCGCAAGCAAGGTCAAGGAGAGTGACCGAGGAGGAACGCGTCCATCGCGAGCTTTGGATTTCCTGGGCTTCGATGCTGCGGTCGTATGCCGCGGCTCATGGTTTGAATAGCAGGCGATTTGCGGTGATTGAGTTTGGGGAAGATGAGATTGTGGTGCGGGTCGATGCGAAGTGGGATCGGTTTACGCATGCGGCGATGGAGTCCAGTCGTGGGAGTCGGGTTTCGTTTGGGTTGAATGAGGATGGAACAGTGATGTTGGACGGTAAGATGGATGAGATGGATTTTGTGGCGGAGCGGGTTACGCGGGAGTTGATGGGGTAAGAAGCAAGAGCTAACGACGGAGATTCTGACTCTGCGAGTCAGAATGACGAGCACTTCCCGGGTATGACAAGCGTTTAGGGTTTGGCGGCAAAGGGCGGTTAGGGACGGTATGAGTACGATTACCAATTCGATTTTTTCGCCGGAGCTGGCGGCGCGGTTTGACAAGCTGGTGACGATCTACCCGGTCAAGCGGTCGGCGCTGATTCCTATGCTGCTGTATGCGCAGGATGAGGTTGGGTATGTGTCCGAGGCGGTGATCCAGGAGATTGCGCAGCGGCTGGACCTGTTCGACCTGGAGGTGCGCAGCGTGCTGAGCTACTACTCCATGCTGCGGACCAAGCCGGCAGGGGAGTACAACGTGCAGGTGTGTACCAACATCAGCTGCATGTTGCGCGGCGGGTACGAGATTCTGGACCACTGCAAGAAAAAGCTGGGGATTGGGCACAAGCAGGTGACGGCGGATGGGAAGTTTTCTCTGGAAGAGGTGGAGTGCATTGGGGCTTGTTGCTGGGCTCCGGCGATGCAGGTGAACTACGACTTCCATGATGAGCTGACACCGGCCAAAGTGGATGAGATTCTCGCAGACTATGCGGCCAAGGATAGGAAGTAATGCCGCGACTCGTCTCCCATCCCGATGAAGTGAAGGTGCTGAGCCGGCGGTTTGGCCAGGGTGCGGCCAACATCGACACGTACCTGGAACTGGATGGCTATGCGGCGGTGCAGAAGGCCATCGCGCAGGGCGCGGAGATGTCCAACTTCATCATCAATACGATGAAGGCGAGCGGGCTGCGCGGGCGCGGCGGTGCTGGATTTCCGACCGGGATGAAGTGGAGCTTTGTGCCGAAGACGTCGCCCAAGCCGAAGTATGTGCTGGTGAATGGCGACGAGAGCGAGCCGGGGACGTGCAAGGATCATGTGATCTTCCGCGAGGACCCGCACTCCGTGATTGAAGGCACGATGATTGCGGGGCTGGCGGTGGGCGCGAAGATGGGGTTCATCTACCTGCGCGGCGAGTATCGCTACCTGCTGAATATCATGGAGAAGTGCGTTGCGGATGCGTACGCGAAGGGATTTCTGGGCAAGAACATTTTTGGTTCGGGGCTGGACTTCGATATTGTGACGCAGACCGGCGCGGGCGCGTACGAGGTGGGAGAAGAGTCGGCGCTGATGGAGTCGCTGGAAGGGAAGCGCGGCGTGCCGCGGATTCGGCCACCTTTCCCTGCCGTGGTGGGACTGTACGGCGGGCCGACGATCATCAACAATGCGGAGACGATTGCGAACGCGCCGCATATTTTGCAGATGGGCGGCGAGGCGTATGCCGCGATCGGCACGGAGCGGAACGGTGGGACGCGGCTGTTTGGGATCTCCGGCCATGTGGAGCGGCCGGGCGTGTATGAGTTGCCGATGGGCTACTCGCTGCGCAAGGCGATCTACGAGGTCGCGGGCGGGATCAAGGGCGGCAAGCAGTTGAAGGCGGTGGTTCCGGGGGGCGCGTCGTGCCCGGTTCTGCGGGCGGATGAGATTGACGTGGGCCTGGACTTCGACCAGATGGCGAAGGCGGGGACGATGCTGGGCTCGGGCGGAATTGTGGTATTGGATGAGACGGTGTCGATGGTGGAGTTTGCGCTGCGGACGATCAAGTTCTATCAGCACGAGAGCTGCGGGTGGTGCATTCCCTGCCGCGAGGGTACGGACTGGATCAAGAAGACGCTGACGCGCGTGTATGAGGGCGGCGGGCAGAAGAAGGACATCGACAACGTGCAGTACCTTGCCGAGAACATGATGGGGCGGACGTTCTGCCCGCTGGGCGATGCTGCCGCGATGCCGACGCTGGGATTTGTGAAGAAGTTCAGGAAAGAGTTTGAGGATTATATCGAGGGGAAGAAGGCAGGGACTCCGGTGATGACCACCGAGCATGATTTAGTAGGAGCACACTGAGATGGGGAGATCGGAGGCAATCATTCCGCGACTGCTTGGGTTCATCCCCATGCTTGTCTTGCTGTTTTGCCTCATTCTTGTCTTGATTTATCGGCCGCCGTTTTACCGTGCCGTGGCGTTTGGACTTGCATGCCTATTTGTATTCACCGCGTTCATTTTTGTGGTCGTTTTGAAAAAGGCGAAAGGACTGAGAAGAGAGAAGGAGCTTAGCGGGTCGGGGCTGCTAGGTGAGTGAGGAAGGGTCAAACAGCGCCGGGCCCAGCAACTTCGTGGTGTTTGCGCTGGTGGTCGTGGCAGTTGTGCTGGTGTGGTTTGCGTGGTTGACGACGCACCGGCATCGAAGTGCGGATCAACGAATTTTGATTCAGAGATCGCACCAGCATTGATAGTCGATTGAGAGCGGCAGGACACAGGGATTCCAGATGGCTGATGTAACCATTACCGTAGACGGCAAGAAGATCACCGCACCGGCGGGCACGCTGCTGATTGAGGCGTGCAAGGGTGCGGGCATCGAGATTCCTGCGTTTTGCTACTACCCCGGATTGAGCCTGCAGGCCGCATGTCGCATGTGCGTGGTGCGGCAGGAGAAGGTGCCCAAGCTGCAGACGGCCTGCACGACGCAGATTGCCGAAGGGCAGGTCTTCTTTACCGATACTCCGGAGGTGGTGCAGGCGCGCAAGGCGACGCTGCAACTGCTGCTGGGCAACCATCCGCTGGACTGCCCGGTGTGCGATGCGGGCGGCGAATGTGAGTTGCAGGACATGACGTTCAAGTATGGTGCTGCGGACAGCTTCTATGCGGAGCCGAAGAACCATCGCGAGGAGCAGAAGTGGTCGCCGGTGGTGTACTTTGACCGGCCGCGGTGCATCCTGTGCTATCGCTGTGTACGGATGTGCGGCGAGGGGATGGATGTGTTTGCGCTGGCGGTGGAGAACCGCGGAGCGTCGTCGGTGATTACGCCGAATGTGCCGGCGCAACTGGCGCCCGACAACCTGGCGCAGGTGGATTGCGAGCAGTGCGGGATGTGCATCGATGCGTGTCCTGTGGGCGCGCTGACCAGCGGGACGTATCGCTACAAGACGCGGCCGTGGGAGATGAACCATGTTGCGACCATCTGCACGCACTGTGGCGATGGCTGCAAGACGACGCTGGGCGTGCGGTCGACCTCGGATGGGTCCGAGATTGTGCGCGGCGACAACCGCGACAAGTCCGGAATGAACGGCGACTTTCTTTGCAACAAAGGGCGGTACGCATTTGATTTCGCCAACAGCGAGGAACGGATCACACAGCCGCTGGTTCGGCAACCGAATGGCGAGCTGAAGGCGGTTAGCTGGGAGGAGGCTCTCAGCTACGTGGGCCAGAAGTTTACTGAGCTGCGTGATGCGCGCCACGCCAAGAGCATTGGCGTGATTGGCGGCAATCGCCTGACGAATGAAGAGGCTTACCTGCTACAGAAATTTGCGCGGACCGTGCTGGGAACGCATAATATCGATCACCATCGCACCGCGGATTATGTTGCCTTTGCGCAGGCGCTTGCGGGGAGCGGGGCGCGGACGGCTTCGTTGCGAGACACGCTGACTGCGAAAGCGGTACTGCTGGTCGGTGGAGACCCGACGAATCAGAACCCAGCGACTGCGTGGAATCTGCGAACTGCGGTTCGGCTCAATGGCGCGAAGCTCTACATTGCGAATACGGCAGAGATCAAGCTGCGACGTCAGGCGAAGGCTTTTCTTCAGGTAGCTGAGTTCGGGTATGGCTCGCTTGCTGGTTATCTTGGCGGAGACGAGTCGGCGGCGAACGCTGCGGCTGCGGACACCGGTTCCCTGTCGAGCTTCCGCGATGCGGTGAAGGCCGAGGAGAATCTGCTGATCCTGATTGGGTCGGAGCTTCGCGGAGCTGAGTTGAAGCGGCTGATCGATTTTGGGTTGACGATTCCTGGGGCGAAGTTTGCGCTGCTGGCGGATTATGCGAATTCGCGCGGCGCGGCCGATATGGGTTTGTTGCCGGATATGCTGCCGGGATATACGCCGGTGGGCAGAGCGAGCGGAGTGCCGACTGAGCCTGGGCTCGACATGCTTCAGCCTGGGCTCGATATGCTGGAAATGTTCGATGCAGCAGCTAATGGCAACCTTGCGGCGCTTTACGTGGTGGGATCGAATCCGGTCGCCCGATATGGTGTGGAGGCGAGCGCGCTCAAGAACACGTTTGTGGTGGTGCAGGAGATGTTCCTAACGGAGACGGCCGCGCTTGCGGATGTGGTTTTGCCGGCGGCGAATCTTTACGAGAAGTCCGGCTCCGTTACCAACAGCTACGGCGATCTGCAACAGGTGAAGAAGGCAGCCGATCGCGCCGGCGTGCGCACCGACTTCGAGATGATCGTCCGCATTGCCGACAAGATGGGCGCGGATGTGCGGGCGCTGGTGCCGTTCGGCAAGGGCTTGCGCGCCGACATGGGGCAGACGCGCGGGGCGCAATCGGGCGAGGCAGATCGGCACGCAGTTTGGCTGACCGCAAACGACATGGAGCCACGGCTGAGCCCATTCGATCCGGACGCGATCCTGGATGAGATCCAGCGGCTGGTTCCAGGCTATAACTTGAAGCGGCTGCAGTTGCTCTCCGGCAATGACCAGCACCTCTCGCCTGCTGCCGCGCCGGTCGGGGACGCCGCTGGCCTGGTACAGATTTCCAGCCGCCGCGACCTGGTGCTGCCGGCCAACGATACGCTGTTTACCTCGGGAACGCTGGGCCGCTATTCCGCGATGCTCAACGATCTGCAACAGAACGAAGCTCGCCGCAACCTTCCGCAGACGGACCAAACTGCAGCTGATTAGAGAGATGACTTGAGACCCCTGACCAACTTCGAAGTCTACCTGCTGCTGAGCGTGCTCAAGGTGGCGGTGGTGCTGGTAATCACGCTGATGTGCGTGGCCTACACCGTGCTGCTGGAGCGCAAGCTGCTTGGGCGCATGCAGAATCGCTGGGGGCCTAGCCGGGTTGGCCCGTTCGGACTGCTGCAGCCGCTGGTTGATGGTGCCAAGCTGTTCCTGAAAGAGGACCTGATGCCGCTGGCAGTGGAGCGGCCGCTGTTTCTCGCAGCGCCCGTGATTGCGCTGGGCTGTGCGCTGGTATCGATCGGGGTAGTTCCTTTTGGCGCCGTGACGCATGTGCATGGCGTGGATATGTTCCAGATCGCCAACGTCAACATCGGGCTACTGGTGATCCTCGGCATTACGTCGATTGGCGTATATGGGATCGCGCTTTCGGGGTGGTCGTCGAACAACAAATATTCACTGCTGGGCTCGCTGCGTTCGACGGCGCAGGTGATCAGCTATGAGCTTGCGTTGGGCTTGTCGCTTGTCGGAGTTGTCCTGCGAGCAGGATCGCTGAACCTGCGTGCCATCGTTGACTCGCAGTCTCACGGCTACGGTTTGCTTGGATGGAACATCTTCGGCGGCTTCCAGTTTGTGGCCTTCTTTATCTATTTGATGGCGGCGTATGCAGAGACCAACCGTTCGCCATTCGATTTGCCCGAGGCGGAGACGGAGTTGGTAGCGGGCTACCACACGGAATACAGCTCGATGAAGTTCGCGATGTTTTTTATGGCTGAGTATGCCAACATGATCACCGTAGGCTGCGTCGCTACGCTGCTGTTCTTCGGGGGCGCGACCAGTCCCTTCGGGCACCTTATCCCTGCGGTTGGCGGACGCTACGTGCAGGCGATTCTGCCGGTCTTCTGGTTCGTCGCCAAAGTCTTCGGATTTCTTGCTCTCTACATCTGGGTGCGGGCCACTCTGCCGCGCTTTCGTTACGACCAATTGATGAGCTTCGGCTGGAAGTTTCTGCTGCCGCTTGCCATGGCCAATATCCTCGTCACCAGCCTCATCCTCGCACTCCGAGGGTAAACCGCAGCTTACAATCGGAAGATACGCAGGACATACGGAATCATGCAGCTAGCACTCTTCTTCATCTTCGGCGCACTGGCGGTTGCAGGGGCTTTGAATCTGCTGTTGCAACGCCATCCGATCAACAGCGCCCTGTCGCTGGTGGTGGTGATGATGTCGCTGGCGGTGCTGTACTGGTCGCTGGGCGCGGAGTTTCTGGCAGCCGCGCAGGTGATTGTGTACTCCGGCGCGATCATGGTTCTGTTTGTGTTCGTCATTATGCTGCTGAATGCGGGCGAGGAAGAGGAGACCCATGGCAGCCGCGCTGCATACACAGTTGGCATACCGGGCGCTGCAGCCATCTTCTGTCTGCTGACCTTTGTTTTTCTGTCGGAGCGGCATGCGTTGGGCTCGGCGAATATCGGCGGGTACCTGAACCGCGGCGTGGATAATATTGCGGAGGTGAGCGCGATGCTGTTCACCAAGCTGCTGCTTCCGTTTGAAGTGACCTCGATTTTGATCCTGGTGGCGATTCTGGGCGCGGTTGTGCTGGCGCGGAAGGAGCAATAGCCATGGTGCCCATCGCCTACTATCTTGTGCTGGCCGCAATTCTGTTTTCCATCGGCATTGCCGCGTTCCTGATCAAGCGCAATGTCATCACGATTTTCATCTCGATTGAGCTGATGCTTAACGCCGTCAATCTGACCTTCGTAGCATTCGCCCATATGTGGCACCAGGTTGCGGGGCAGATCTTCGTCTTCTTTGTGATGGTTGTGGCTGCGGCCGAAGCTGCGGTCGGGCTGGCCATCATTATCTCCATCTTCCGCACGCGTCAGACGTTGAATGTCGACGAGATCGACCTGATGAAATCATGAACGCCATGCCTGCGAGTTATCTCTGGTTGATTCCGCTTTTGCCGTTTGCCGGCTTCCTGATCAATGGGACGCTGGGGCGCAAGTTGCCGCGTCCCGCGGTGGGCGCCGTGGCGCTGCTGTTTACCGCGGTGCCCGCAGTGCTGGTGGCCTGGTTGTGGAGCACGATGCAGTCGGCCGGCGAACTGTCGATGGAGGTTGTGGGGCGGCCGTGGATCCAGATCACGGGCTTCCAGGTGGACTTTGCATTTGCCGTGGATCACCTGACGCTGCTGATGCTGGGCGTGGTAACGGGCGTCGGCTTTCTGATCCACATTTATTCGGTTGGTTACATGGCGCACGAAGAAGGCTATTGGCGCTTCTTCGCGTATCTCAATCTGTTCATGTTCTTTATGTCGGTGCTGGTGCTGGCCGCCAACTTTCTGCTGCTCTTCGTGGGCTGGGAAGGTGTGGGCCTGGCGAGCTACCTGCTGATTGGCTTCTACTTCCGCAAGAACTCTGCGGCGAACGCAGGCAAGAAGGCGTTTGTGGTGAATCGGATTGGGGACTTTGGATTTTTGCTGGCGATGTTCCTGCTGATTGCGCACTTCGGCTCACTCAGTTTCCATCAGGTGTTTGCCACGATTGGCCAGCACCCGGAGTGGCAGGGCGCGCGCTTCCTGACGGCGATTGCGCTGTTGCTGGTGCTGGGAGCTGCGGGTAAGTCTGCCCAGATTCCCTTGTACGTGTGGCTCCCGGACGCGATGGAAGGCCCAACGCCGGTCTCTGCGCTCATCCACGCGGCCACGATGGTCACGGCCGGCATCTACATGGTTGCACGCGCGCACGTGCTCTTCGACCATGCACCGGCGGCGATGATGGTGGTGGCCTGCATCGGAGCGGCAACAGCGATCTTTGCAGCGTCCATTGGGATGGTGCAGCACGACATCAAGCGGGTGCTGGCTTACTCCACCATCTCGCAGCTTGGGTACATGTTTCTGGCGTGCGGAGTTGGGGCCTATACGGCCGGCATCTTCCACTTGCTGACGCATGCGTTCTTCAAGGCGCTGCTCTTCCTCGCAGCGGGATCTGTGATCCACGCGCTAGGCGGCGAGCAGGACATGCGCAAGATGGGCGGACTTTGGAGAAAGATTCCTATCACTTTTTGGACGATGACCGTGGGCGTGTTGGCGATTGCCGGGATTCCGCCGTTTGCAGGTTTCTTCTCCAAAGATGAGATTCTCTACCAGACGTTCGTTTCACACAACCCGGTTGGCAAGTTGCTATGGCTCGTCGGTCTGGCCACGGCGGGTATGACGTCGTTCTACATGTTCCGGCTGTGGTTCAAGACCTTCTTCGGAGAGCCGCGATTGGAACAGGGCAGCATGGAGCACCATGGCGCTGCGGTCCACGCGCGCTCGACGACAACACTGACGATGGTGGCCGAGAAGGATGAAGAATTGGCCCACGGGCACGGCGTTCATGAGTCGCCGTGGATCATGCTCCTCCCGCTGGTGATCCTCGCGGGGCTTTCGGTGGTGGGCGGATGGGTTGGAGTGCCTGCTGCGCTGGGCGGCCATAACGAGATAGAGCACTTTCTGGCGCCGGTGTTTGCGAGTGGCACGGTTGCGGAGGCGCCCGTGGCTGCGGGAGGCAATGGCCTTGAGCTTGCACTCGCGGCGATCTCGGTCCTGGTTGCGGTTGCCGGCTTTTACGTAGCGTACCTCTTTTACTTCAAGAAGCCGGGCACCGCTGCCGCAATTGCCCGGCGCAACAAGTTGGCCTACACCACGCTGGAAAATAAATACTGGGTGGATGAGTTCTACCAGAATTTCCTGGTGACTCCGTTGTTGATGTTTACCCGCGGGTTTCTGGAGTTGCTCTTCGAGCGCGGCGTGGTGAACGGCTCAGGCCGGGCGGTCGGCTTTGGGACACGGGGCTTCGCGTGGATGACCCGGAGCCAGATCTCGGGCAACATTCGCTCTTACGCCGGTTGGCTTGCAATGGGCGCGGCTGTTGTCATCGCCGTCATGGTCTTTGGCCGCGCGCTGTGGGTGCACTTATGAGGACACGATGAACATCGACCATCTTATTCTGACGCTCATCGTGTTCGCCCCGCTAGGCGGCGCGCTGCTGCTGGCGCTGCTGCCGGACCGCGGCAGAAACATGGAGTGGGGAGCCCTTGCGGTAACACTGCTTACATTTGGGCTGACGCTGCATCTGCCGTTCCACTACTCGTATGCTGCGGCGCGCGGTTCGTTCCAATTCGAGCGGAATCTGCCGTGGATCCCCTGGCCGGTGATTCACTACCACGTTGGCGTCGATGGGCTCTCCATGTGGTTGATGGTGTTGACCGGGTTGCTGGCGCCGCTGGGAGTGCTGGTCTCGTGGCGCGTGATCGACAGCCGCAAGAAGCTGTTTTACGTGCTGTTCCTGCTACAGCAGGTGGCGATGATGGGCATCTTCGTCTCGCTCGACATGTTTCTCTACTACGCGTTCTGGGAGATGTCGCTGGTGCCGATGACGTTGCTCATCGCCACGTTTGGCCGCTCCGAGAAGCGCCGTCAGGCGGCGATCAAGTACTTCCTGTACGCGTTTATTCCGTCCGCGCTGCTGCTGGTGGGGATGTTGTGGGTCTATGCGCAGGCCGGGACATTTGACCTGCCGCGGCTGTCTGCTCTTGCGGCGCAACACGCGCTCTCCGCTAATCCGGCTGCGTTGTGGCTCGCCTCGCTTGCGTTTCTACTGGCCTTTGCGGTCAAGGTGCCGGTCTTCCCATTGCACGGATGGTTGAGCGACGCGGTCTTTGAAGCGCCCACCGCGGCGGTGATGGTACTGGCTGGCAAGACCGGTCTTTATTCGATTCTGCGGTTCTCGTTCGGCATCTTCCCGGCAGAGTCGCATCGGATCGCTCCGCTGCTGATCGCGCTGGCCTCCATCGGGATTGTGTACGGCGCGCTGCTGGCGCTGGTGCAAAATAATTTGAGGCGTCTTGCGGCCTACTCCACGCTTGGGCATCTGAGTTTCATCGTCCTGGGCATCTTCACATTCACCATTGCCGGGCTCGGCGGCGGCATCTACCACATCCTGAACGAGTCGCTGGCAGGGGCCTGTCTCTTCATGCTGCTCGGTCTCCTGTACGAGCGCTACGGCACGGACGATATGCGCCAGTTGGGCGGCCTCGCTGCCAGGCTGCCCTGGGTTGCGACCATGTTTGTCCTCACCGCACTTGCCGCCATCGGCCTGCCTATGTTGAGCGGATTCGTTGGGGAGTTCCTGATCCTCTCCGGCTCGATGCAATCGATGTATGCGCATCATCGTTTGTGGACGGCGTTTGCAGCGCTAGGTGTCATCTTCAGCGCGGCCTACATGCTCACCATGATTCAGCGTGTCTTCTACGGTGACCTGGGGCCCAAGCCGCGATCCACTGCAGGCTGGGACCTGGACGCACGGGAGCATCTTGCGCTGTGGCCCATGGTCGCGCTGTTTCTGGCGATGGGCGTGGCCTCGCCGTTCTGGTTCAAGGCCATCGACCCAACCGCCGTGGCCATCGCAAGTCGTGCAGGATGCGCTCCGCCTGCCCCGAGCTCCGGAATGCCCAATGCGGCTCCCATCTACGATGGCGCATCCATTGCGGACGATCCAGCCAGGTCAGCAGTCGCGTTACCCGCGATTCCGGGAGGCGCGCACGAATGACACTGCCCACAAACATCATCGCTCTTCTGCCGGAATACGTCTCGACGGCGACCGCAGTCCTGATCATGCTGATTGAGGCCGTGCTGAAGCCTGGGACCAGCCGCAAGCCGCTGGGCTGGCTCGCCATCCTGGGCGCCACGGCGACGGGATGCATCAGCTACTATCAGCTCCGCCTGGGGGTGCTGACAGCGTACAGCGGGACGATACAAGTCGATCCCTTCAGTATTTATTTCCACCTGATTATCGCAGGGGTGGTCGTGGCCACGCTGCTGGGCTCGCTGGATTATTTTGAGGGCAACGCAGGGCATGCCGGCGAGTACTATGCGCTGGTCCTGTTCGGGGCCGTGGGCATGATGCTGATGACCTGCTCCGTCGAGCTGCTGATGGTCTTTATTGGGCTGGAAATATCCTCCATCTCGACCTACATCATGGCCGGTTTCCGCAAAGGACAGGCGACTGGGTCCGAGGCATCGATCAAGTACTTCCTGCTCGGCTCCTTTGCGACAGCCTTCTTTTTGTATGGCATCGCCCTGGCATTCGGCGCCACCGGCAGCACGAGGATCGCGGCCATCGCTGCCGGGCTGGGGTCGACGGACACGCCGCGGATGGCGTTCCTCGCGCTGGCGTTGATGTTGATCGGACTTGGCTTCAAGGTATCGGCTGCGCCTTTCCACGTGTGGACGCCGGATGTCTATCAGGGCGCGCCCGCTCCCGTGGTCGGCCTGATGTCCACTGCGCCCAAGGCCGCGGCGTTCGCCGTTCTGCTGCGGATTACCTTCTCTGGGTTCCCTGGGATGCAGCATCGTTGGTCCATCCTGATGTGGGTGCTCGCCGCGCTTTCCATGACCATCGGGAATCTGGGCGCGTTGAAGCAGACCGACGTGAAGCGCATGTTGGCCTACTCCAGCATCGCCCATGCAGGGTACCTGCTGGTGGCGTTCACGGCATTTCCTCGCGCCGGCGTTGCTGCTGCCTGCTTCTACGCGGCGTCCTATGCCGCCATGAACGTGGGCGTCTTCGCAGTGGTCACCCAGGTTGGCGGATACAACGAGACTCTGCGGACGGTCGAAGACTATCGCGGCCTCGCCGTGCGGCGCCCTGTGCTGGCTGCGTTGCTGGGTTTTTTCCTGCTGTCGCTGATCGGCATTCCGTTTACGGGCGGTTTCTTCGGCAAGTTCTATGTGTTCTCAAGCGCGCTGCAGGCAGGCCATGTGTGGCTTGCAGTTGTCGGCCTGATCAACAGCGGAGTTGCCTGCTTCTATTACCTCAAGCTCCTGGGATCGGTGTATGCAGCGCCCGAGGAGACCGCCGCCGCGGCTACGGTCGACGCACCCGGCATCGCGCGGCGGATCAGCGTCCCCGCAGGGATGGCCCTGGCCCTGACGGCTGCAGCCACGCTGGTGCTGGGGATACTCCCTGGGCGCATCCTTCACATGGCGGACTTTGCCAGTTGGACGCTGGGGAACGACCGAACCAGGAGCATCGCCGCAGAATCGCAGCCGACACCCCAGAGCGAGTCCCAGGCTCAACCAGTCTCCGCCGCAATCAAGCCCTAGAGCAGTTTTCCTAATACTGATTCTGCGTGGCCGACCGCCTGTGGGCTTTACAGGTGCAGGCGACTTGGCTACTCTAAAGGCACACGGGAAAGGAGGATGGTCCAGCCTATGAAAATTGACAGTAACAGTTGCAAAACGCTACGTGAGGTGACTGAGGCTTAGAGCGCGTCCTGCTCTAGTCCTGGCGTTTCCACTGAAGTTCAGCGCCGAGGCCCGTCCAAGAGAGGACGCCTCAGGTCAATCACAACAGCTCACCGCCACAAAGCCCGCGCCCTCCTGAGCGGGCTTTGTGTTTAACGTTCCGCTCGAACCGCGAACCGCGAACCTAGTAAACTGTCCTTCATGCAACCTCTCGTCATCGCCGGCCGCGCCTTTCAGTCTCGCCTCATCGTTGGAACAGGGAAGTATAAGGACGGTCCCCAGACCCAGGCCGCCATCGAGGCCTCCGGCGCGGAGATGGTAACTGTCGCTGTCCGCCGCGTGAACCTCGACCGCTCGCGCGAGTCGCTGCTGGACTTCCTCGATCCCCAGCGTTACTTCCTGCTGCCCAATACAGCCGGCTGCTATACCGCGGACGAAGCGATCCGCACCGCGCGCCTGGGAAGGGAAGTGGGCATCTCCGACTGGGTCAAGATCGAAGTCATCGGCGACAAGGCTACCCTCTACCCCGACATTCAGGCCACGCTCGAAGCCACTCGCGTTCTGGTCAAGGAGGGCTTCACCGTGCTGCCCTACACCTCCGACGACATCGTGTTCGCCAAGCGCCTGATCGACGCCGGAGCCGCTGCCGTCATGCCATTGGGTGCGCCCATCGGCAGCGGCCTGGGCCTGCGCAACACGGCCAACCTCCGCATCCTGCGCGAGATGATCACAGAGGTTCCGCTGATTGTCGATGCCGGCGTCGGCACCGCGTCGGACGCTACCCTCGCGATGGAACTCGGCTTCGACGGCGTGCTGATGAACACTGCGCTGGCGGAGGCCCGCGACCCTGTGCTGATGGCCGAGGCCATGTTCCACGGCGTCCTGGCTGGCCGCCAGGCCTATCTTGCCGGGCGCATGCCGCAGCGCCTCTACGCCACGGCGAGTTCGCCACTGGAAGGTATCTCAAAATAACCGTTGGGCGATGGGGCTCGCGCGCCCGGAGTTGTTTGCGATTGTGCCGGACCTCTGCCCATAGCCCGTCTTGCAGCACGTTTCTGCTTCGACGGCCACTCGTGTCTGATAGGGTTGTCCAATGGCAAGAAAGATCAAGCGTATCGGCATCCTGACCGCCGGCGGCGACAGCCCCGGACTGAATGCTGCGATCCGCGGTGTTGGCAAGGCCGCTCACGGCTTTTACGGCATGCAGGTTATAGGGTTCCGCGATGGCTTCCGAGGCCTGGTGGAGAACCGGCGCGTCGATCTGGATCACTCCGGTCTTTCCGGAATTCTGACCATTGGCGGCACCATTCTTGGCACCAGCCGGGACAAGCCTCATCGCATGGTGATTGACGGGCGCACGCGGGACATGACGGGCGTGATTAAGGCCAACCTGAAGAAGTGGGGTATCGATTGCCTCGTCTGCCTTGGGGGAGGCGGCACACAGAAGAACGCCTTCCGTTTGCACCAGGCTGGCATCAACGTGATCACGTTGCCGAAGACCATCGACAACGACGTGGCCATGACCGATGCGACGTTTGGCTATGCCACCGCTTTGAGCATTGCCACCGATGCCATCGACCGCCTGCACAGCACCGCTCACAGCCACCATCGCATCATTGTGGCGGAGATTATGGGGCACCGCGCTGGCTGGCTCACGCTGGGTGCTGGACTGGCGGGCGGTGCGGACGTGATTCTGATTCCGGAGATTCCGTACAACGTGGAGAGCGTCGCCCAGGCGATTGGCGAGCGCAGAAAGAAAGGCAGCAACTTCAGCATCGTCGCCGTGGCCGAGGGCGCCATGAGCCGGAGCGATGCACGCGTCTTTGCCATTGCCGAGAAGGCGCTGAAGAGGGCCGAAACCTTGAACGAGAAGCTGGAGGCCAAGCGCGAGATTGCCGCCCTGGAAGTCCGGCATGAGGGCAATACCCTGCGGCTGGCCCGCCAGCTTGAGGAACTGACCAGTCTGGAATCGCGCGTCACGATTCTTGGCTATGTGCAGCGCGGCGGTTCACCCTGCGCGGCAGATCGAATTCTTGCCACACGGCTCGGCAGCGCCTGCGCCGATCTGATCCACGAAGGTCAGTTTGGTGTGATGGTGGCCGCACGCGGCGACAACACCGAGGCCGTGCCGCTGGATCAAGTCGCAGGCAAGCTCAACCTGGTGCCCCCTGAGCACTCCTGGGTGCAAAGCGCTCGCAGGGTAGGAACGGCTCTTGGGGATTAGGCAGGGCTCCTCAGAGATGCAGTCCGTGCAGGCCTCAGTTTGAACTGGTACCTGCTCCGCCAGCCCCCACCACGCACTCCACCGCGTTACACTTCCCCCATGCGTGTCTTCGGCATCGATTGCGGCACGGAGTTCACCGGCTACGGTGTTGTCGAGATGGACCACGCCGCCCGCACGCCGCGGCTCATACACTGCGCTGCGGGGACGATCCGCTTGAGCAAGAAGGAAAAGACGCCGCAGCGCCTGGCCCAGGTCTTCGCGGAGCTGACTGCGCTGATGTCCCTGCACACGCCCGACTGCGTCGCCATCGAGGAGGTATTCTTCTCCGCCAACGCCAAGTCCGCGCTCAAGCTCGGACAGGTCCGCGGAGTCGCCATGCTTGCCGCCGCCACCTGCAACCTGCCCGTCTGCGAATATGCGCCCCTCACCATTAAGTCCGCCGTTACCGGCTACGGTCTTGCGCAAAAGCAGCAGGTGCAGTTCATGGTCACCCGCCTGCTCGCGCTCGATCGTCCGCCGGACTCGGCGGACGCGGCCGATGCCCTCGCCATCGCCATCTGCCACATCCACACGGCTCAGACTCAAATGCTGCAGGGAGTGAACCGGTGAGACCTGCCGCTGCGGCCATTGCGCTTTCAATGGCCGCGATACTATTCGTCCCGGCGATTGGCCAGGAGACCGCCCCCGCCGCGCGGTCTCGCGTCACGTTCGCCTTCGAGCGCAAGGGTCTTCCCGTTCCGCGCTTTCAGTTCACAGTTAGCGACGATGGCATTGCGATCTACGAAGGCGAGGAGCTGCCGGAAACTCTACAGCAGCCCCAGCCGTTTCGCAGCCGTGTCACGATATCCACGGCCACCACTACGCGCATCTTCTCGCTTTCCGGCCAGCTCCATCACTTCAACATGGCCTGCGCCTCAAAGGCTAAAAACGTGGCGGACACCGGCACCAAGAGCCTGATCTACACCGCTCCCGCCGGCGCCGGCTCCTGCACCTACAACTACTCCGAGAACAAGGATGTGCAGGCGCTGACCGAACTCTTCCAGGCGATGGCGGAGACCATGGACCGCGGGCGCGAGCTGGACCACCTTCACCGCTTCGACCGCCTGGGCCTGGATGCCGCCACGAAGTTTCTCTCGGATGAGATCGCAGCCGGCAACGCCCTGGAAGTTGGCACCATCGCGCCTTCGTTGCACTCCATTGCAGCAGATACCGATCTGATGCAGCGCGTGCGCGCCCGTGCACAGGCACTGCTGGCGCTTGTCCCGCCGGACGCCCGGTGAACCAGCACTGGTTCGGGTGTGCATTGAGCGCGGGGCGGGAGCGAAATACGGGGATTCTTCACTGCGCTCAGAATGACAAGCAATAAGAATCGTTCAGAATGACAAGGAACGATCACCACAACTTCGTCCCGATTGACACGTCTACTACACTGGACAGCAGAATGCAGCGCAGGTTTCGGACCCGCGCTCCGCTGCCGGAGGCCACGCACGATGATTGGCACCAAATGGAATCTGCACCGCCGCATCGGTCTTGCCCTCACGATTGGGGTCGCCATCCTGGGGCTGGCACCTGCGTCGCGCGCGGACGATTCGTCCAGCACACGCGCAGCCCGCCTGACCTATCTCCAGGGTACGGTCACGGTCTATACGCCGGACAGCAGTGCTGGTATTGCCGCGCAGCTCAATCTGCCACTGCTCTCCGGCGTGCAGGTGGTCACCGGCCAGGACGGTCAGGCAGAGGTGGAATTTGAGGATGGCAGCATCGTGCGCCTGACGCCGAACAGCGCCATCTCCCTGGACAATCTCTCCGTCGATTCCAACGGCGTATTCAACACCAACCTCAGCCTGCAGCATGGGCTGGCCTACGCTGAACTCCGCGCCTCGCCCCAATACAGCTATGCCATTATGGCCGGCGCAGACTTGCTGTCGCCGGTGGAGAATGCCACGGTCCGCATCAACTTCGACGAGCCACCCGCAACCTTTGCTGTGCTGGACGGAACCGTACACATCGAGCGGCTGCTGGCGCCCGGCAGCGACCTCTCCAGCGCAGCCTACCAGACCGATGTCCGAGCCGGAGAGAGCCTTCGTGCCGACACCACGGACTCCGCCCGCTACTTCCTGACGCAGGGCGTGGACCCGGACACCTGGGACCAGTGGAACGAGGACCTCGACCAGTCCGCCGCCGCCCAGTCCGCCGATGCGACCGATGTGCGCGACAACTACGCCGGCGCGCAGGGCTACGGATGGTCCGATCTGGATGCCAACGGCACCTGGTATGACGTGCCCGGCCAGGGCCCCGTGTGGCAGCCTACGGTTGCCGTCGACGACTCCAGCTTTGACCCCTACGGGAATGGCGCGTGGATCGACTACTCCGGCGTTGGCTACATCTGGGCATCGGGCTATTCCTGGGGCTGGACGCCGTATCGCTGCGGGGACTGGTCCTACTTCAGCTCGTTCGGCTGGGGCTGGGCGCCGGGGTCTGGATGCGGCGGACGCGGCTGGGGCTTCGCCGGAGGAGGCCGTCCAGTGAACATCGCCATCGCTCCCATCAACTACCGCGCCATCCGTGTCCCAACCCCCGGCCACGGCCCGGAGCGCCCGCTCATCGCTGTTCGTTCGCCCGGGATGAATCCCTCGGCCATGCAGAACCGGCCGGGTGCGCGTGTTCCGCGCCAGATCGCCGGCGTGACCGCCCGGCCGATTGTGCCGGTGCACAGCAACATACCGTCGGCGGGAGAGCCCGCAGGCTCTTCGCTCCGGCGGGATTTCCCTGTGGACTCCGTCAACCGCACCCCTGTGATGGGGCTGGCTGGAACTCGCCCCACCATGGTGCAGTCGCCTGGCCGCGGCCAGAGCAACATGCCGCGGCCGGAAAGTTCGGAGCCTCTACCCCCAATCAGGCAGCCAGCCACTGCAGCACCGGCTTACAACCGGCCTTCGAACTCTGCGCCTGTTGCTCGCCCGGAGCCTGGCGCGTCGCAGACGCAGCGGTACACGCCTCCTCCGTCGTCCACACCGGCGCAGCCGCAACCGCCCGCCGAGCGCAGGACGTACACGCCTCCCCCGTCCTCGCCGGCGCAGTCCACGCCCGCCCCGCGACCCACATACTCGCAGCCGGCGCCGCGCCCAAGTTACTCGCCGCCTCCATCGCCACCGGCGCAGCAACAGCACTCGTCTCCGCCGCCCGCGCAATCCAGCGCGCCGGGCCGTGACAAGCAGCACTAGACGAGAGTTCTGACGGCGAGTGAGTGATAGATCTGGGCCAGCGGTTCCAGGGCGATCGACTCGGCGCGTGCCAGCGGAGGAACCTCGGCCGGCCACGCCGCCTGGATCGCATCGGCAGAGATGCCGGCTGCGCGCAGGTTGTTCGCCAACGTCTTGCGCTTCTGCGCAAAGCACGACCGCAAAAACTTGTCGAAGCCCACAGCGTCCACGCCAAGCTCCGCAAAGCGTGGCGCAAACTCCAGCCGCAGCACGGTGGAGAAGACCTCCGGCGGCGGCGAGAAGGCCGCGGGCGGCAGCGTAAACAGGATCTCCACGCGCGCGTTCATCTGCGCTGTGGCGGAAAGCAGCCCATAGTCGCGTACCCCGGGCGACGCTGCCAGCCGGTCGGCGACTTCGCGCTGCATCATCACCACGGCGCGGTCCAGCCGGCCGCGTGCTCCCGCGGCAAAGAGCCTCAGCAGGATCTCCGACGTAATGTAGTACGGCAGGTTGCCAACCACATCTGCGGTCTCGTCCGGCTGCAGCAGAGCATCGAGGTCCACTTCCAGAACGTCTGCCTCCACGATCTGGACCTGCGGCTGCAACCGGAAGCGAAACCGCAGTTCCGCTGCAAGGGAGCTGTCAATCTCAATCGCCACCAGGCGGCGGCAGCTTGCGGCGAGGATCGATGTTATGGCTCCGTGGCCGGGACCGACCTCGACGACGGTGCGACCGCTTATGTCCCCCAGTGAGGACGCAATTGCGTGGCAGGCGGCTTCGTCCACCAGGAAGTTCTGTCCGAGTTTTGGCTTCCGCATGGTGTTCCAGCCTGCTTTGGGACGACTCGATTGTACCGTGCACACCAGCGCCGCACCCGCGTCCAGACACGACCGCGCAGGCCCAGGCACGCAGTACCAGTTGCCGCGACCTTTAGTAGGTGTGCGAGCACGACGAACTACCGGCGTACCCGACCAACTCACCGACCATACGCAGCAGAGGAGCTGGGCCGTCCAGCGTCTGCTGCACCTGGCCCAGAACATCCGACGGCCTCCGCGAAGTGTCGCGGAGCAGCGCCAGCTTCTTCAGTTGCGGCCAAAGCGCGGTGGCTCGATCGATGGCGTCGGCGCACTCTTTGGCTGAGAGCGTGTGGCACAGTACCAACAGCGCGACTGGGGGTGTCTGTGGGATCTGATGGATATCTGCGAGCCGGTGCATGGTCTGCACCCGGTATCCCAGGCTTTGCAGAACCCACTTGCGGGTCTCCAGCAGATGGGCATCGCGCCCATACAGCAGGATCAGGATCTGTGTTGCGTTCATAGTCCCCTCCGAATCGGAGCAGGTTGAGGACGGCGATGAATCATACACCATTGGCCGCTGCGTTCGCGATCTGGCAGCCAACGGAAGGCGTGTGCTCTGGTCCATGACGCGTACGGCGCGTGAACCGAAGGATCTCACCGGAAGGGCGAAATCCACAGCCCGCGAGTCAATGCCAGAATACTCTCTTAAACGGAAAGCATCTGGCAAGTATCGAGCGGCTCGACCCCGGTCCTCCTTAACAACGGCAGCCCGGTAGAGTTTGGCGACCGGTCGAGTTTGGAACCGGATTCGCCCGGCAGCCGGCTGGTTCTATTGCGCCGCGGGAGGCACGGCCGCGGCGGGCAGGCGGGTTACGTTGGTCGAGTCGGTCAGCTTCACAGCGCTTCCGTCTGCAATGGTCAGCTGGATGTCCGCGAAGCTCCAATCCGTGGCGTCGGCATGAGTTTGGGAACGATCATTTGGCCGGGGCCTCCGACACAAATCTCACGCTGCCCAGCAAGCCCGACGAGATAGGCACGACCTGGTTCAGGTCCTGCATCTGGAATCGGTCGCCGTACTTCGCGATGAGCGGCGCGTAGTCGTGCGGCGGCAGCGCGGACCACGCGTTCAACGCTGTGTTGTAGACGCGGATCTCAATGTGGTTGAGGCCCGGCTTCAGCAGCTTGGTCACATCCAGGCGATAGGGCGGGTGCCACAGTGCGCCGGCCTGCTGGCCGTTGATGCTGACCAATGCCGCCTCGCGGATGGGCGGATCGTAGTAGGCGTGCATGCCCGGCCCGGTGCGCGTCACCAGCGGGTTGGGCAGGCCGTCCGCGCCCAGCACCTGCGCGTGCTCCGGAGTGCTGTTGGGTGCGCCGGGCAGCGGCTTGCCGCCGCCGATCACGAGATAGACCGGGTTTGCCGGCGCGCTGACCATGCGCACATCGCGCGTATAGACGGCCTCGCCGGAATAGTGGAGGGTGGAGGGATCGGCGGTCCAGTCGGTGGGAATGCCCTCATTCACGGTCTTGTTGAGCCCGGTGAAGTCGACTCGCCAGGCAGAGCTGATGTCCAGGGTGCTCACGACAGGCGGCTTCTGCGGCTTCGCGGCCGACGGCGTATCGCTGAAGACGAAGACGAGGGAGCCGTACGGGACCAGGTGGATGGGCTGCGCAGTGGTCGACGCTGCAATCGGCGCGGCGGAGTCCGGGTCCCACTGCTCGGCGAACTTGTGGCTGGTGGCAAAGGCAGCCGTTGTGTCCAGTGGAGTGTTGGAGGTGTTCACCACCAGGTAGATGTCGGCGTTCTGCAGCTTGCGGCGGATAAAGCCGATCTGGTTGCGGGTTGCGTCCGTCGCGTCCGCGAGCTGAAGGTCTGGCCTGGCTGCGGTGCGCAGTGCGTCGGCCAGGTGCGACTCATCCGGCACCAGCGTGGACTTGGACGCATCGAAGAGCTGGTGCGAGAGCGCCGTAAGCTCAGGAATGGTCTTGCCCTCTGGATCGATCGACGGCGCGCGGCCCACGCCGATGACCTTGCCGCCCGCTTTCTTCCATGCGGCAATCTTGCGCATCGTCGCAAGCGGGATGCGGTCCGTCGCCGGAACCAGCAGGATGGAGTGGTGGCCGAGACCGACCTTATCGATGGCGTCCGCGTCGATGTAGTCGACGTTGTAGCCGGCCGACAGGATCATCGGCATCAGGGGGCTGACATGCGGGCCCATCGCACCGGTGACGCTGTCCGCGAGCGGATGGAAGCCGGCCCACACGTCATCGGTCGGCAGCAGGATTGCGACCTGGTTCGCGGGAAGTCCCTGGCGCATCAGGTAGCTCATGCCGCCGATGTACCGGGTGACGGCGGGCATCACTGGATGCCACGGGTTGTGGTCGTTGAACGACGCGGCCGCATACAGCGACCAGCCCGGCTCCGGCACCTCGCCATCGGGTGGAGAGTAGGGCCAGCCATGACAGATGATCTGGTTCTCGCCCATGATGAAGTCGATGTCCGCCTCCGTCTTCATGTCCAGAGGCGTCGCGCGGAAGACGGGGGAGTGCAGCCAGGTGAAGGTCTCGCCGGAGGTGACGACGTGGTTGAAGACGTGATTGGCGGAGGTGGCCCAGCGCAGCGTGGACCAGCCGCGCCATTGCGGTCCCTCACCTTCCGCCAGCGATGCCAAATTCTGGCTGGAGAAGCTGACGGCCGGTTCTCCGTAGGTCTGGGAGCGGAAACGCGTGCCGTGCGCCTTGGCAAAGTCCGTCATCTGCGTCAGGTAGTTCTCGTTGACCAGCTCGGTCAGCGTCCTGCCGTAGTCGTGGCGGACAGTGTCCGCGGCCGGCGAGCCTCCGGCGACCAGTTCCGGCAGGTGCGGCAGCAGGTCATAGCCGCGGCGCTTCTTGAACTCATCCGGCAGCTTCGGTGTCCAGTCGGAACCATACGCCTCCAGCGAGTCGGAGAAGATGGCGTACGGCGGAGTGCTGCCGAAGGCCTTGAGCAGCGGCACGCCCACAGCTTTGATGTGAGCTGCGACGGCCTCGTGCGAGAACGAATCCAGCACGTAGCCTTCGGCGCCTCCGGCAGCGCGCTTCACCTGCTGCTTGGTATGGCTCAGGATAAAGAAGACGGCCACGCGCGGGGACCCGGAGGCGTCGACCGCGGCGGCGGCGCCGGAGACGATGAGCGGCTTGGCACTTGCTGGATCGAATGTGGCGGGCCTGGGGCCGCCGCCGCGTCCACCACGGCCCGGAGCGGGTGCAGGCGGAGCGCTCTTCGCCGGATCGGCGATGACGGCTGAGACGATCGACTCGCCCTCGCCGAGCTTGGGCACAGCGACGGAAGTGACGTCGGCGGCAACCGGGACTTCCATGGTGCGCAGGCTGGTGGAGGCGTTCGCCAGGGTGATGTGCGGGCCGCCATACGGCCAGCCGGAGCAGAGCGTGACGTCGATGCGGAGGCCGAGCTTGCGGCCCTCGGTCTGCGCATAGGTGACATCGTCCAGCATCTCCGGCGAGAGGAACGGCAGGTTCTTCAGGTCCTTCGAGGGGTCGTCCAGGACCTGTGGGTACTCGAACGCGAGCTCCGCGCCCTGGATTCCGTCAGCCTTCATCTGCTGCAACTCGCGCAGGATCTCCGGCTTGACCACGGCCAGACCGAACCACCACCAGCGCACCATCGGGCGCGCCTCATTGGGCGGGTTCAGGAAGCCCTTGTGCAGGGCCGCGACAGTCGGCGGCGGCGGAGGCGGCGCTTGCGCGGAGAGAGCGGGTGTGACTGCCAGGCTGAAAGCTACGGTGCATACGGCGAGATAGCGAAGGGCGTGAGAGCGTTGCTGCTGAATCATGAAGTTCTCCGAACGGGCTTTGGATCGATGTTGCGTCTCGGCGTTTCCGGGGTGATCTGTGTACGGTTGCGGCGGGCCGCGAGTTTCCTGCGCTGCCCATTATTCCTGATAGCCAGTGGTTTTGTCTCTGAAGCAACTGCGCGGCAATTCCAGTAAGCTGTTGCGAGGGTTTGGGAGAGAACGATGCGAGTTGGGTTAATGACGCGGGAGTATCCGCCGGCGGTGTACGGCGGGGCGGGCGTGCATGTGGAATACCTGAGCCGCGAACTGGCGAAGCTGATCGAGGTGGAAGTGCACTGCTGGGGGACGCAGCGCGCGGACGCGGGCAGCCTGCAGGTGATCGGCGACGAGCCGCCCGCGGAGGTGACGGCCGGGACAGACGCGAAGTTCAAGACGGCGGTGGACGCGCTGGCGCTGAACCTGAGCCAGATGAAGGAACTCGGCGGCATCGACATTGTGCACACGCATACGTGGTATGCGTCGATGGCTGGGTTCCTGGCGAAGAAGCTGTACAACATTCCTTTCGTGTTGACGACGCACAGCCTGGAGCCGTTGCGGGCTTGGAAGGCAGAGCAATTGGGCTCTGGCTACGCGATGAGCTCGTGGATGGAGCGCACGGCGATTCTGGACGCTGACGCGATCATCGCGGTATCGAACGGGACCAAGGCGGATATTCTGCGGGCGTATCCGGAGGTGGATGCGGCGAAGGTGCACGTGATCTACAACGGGATCGATTTGCAGGAGTACCAAAGGACCGAGGCGACGGATGCGCTGGTGAAGTACGGCGTGGATGTGAGCCAGCCGTACGTGCTGTTTGTGGGCCGCATCACACGGCAGAAAGGCGTGGTGCACCTGGTGGACGCGGTGAAGTATCTGCCGCAGGGGATGCAGGTGGTGCTGTGCGCGGGCGCTCCGGACACGCCCGAGATTGCCGCGGAGATGCGCGCGGGTGTGGAGGCGGCGCGCGTGGCTGGCGGCAACATCGTGTGGATCGAGAAGATGGTGACCAAGCCGGAGGCGATCCAGTTGTACTCGAACTGCCGGGTATTCTGCTGCCCGAGCGTGTATGAACCGTTCGGGATCATCAACCTGGAAGCGATGGCCTGCGGCGCGCCGGTGGTGGCGAGCGCGACGGGCGGGATTCTGGAGGTGGTGGTGGACGGCGCGACCGGGACGCTGGTGCCGTTTGAGCCGGACGCCGTGACGGGGTTTCCGGTGGATGGGGATGCCTTTTCGCGGGCGCTGGCGGCGGCGCTGGCGGAGTTGATGGCCGATCCGGCGCGGTGCGAGGAGTTCGGCAGGGCGGGACGGCGGCGGGTGGAAGAGACGTTTGCGTGGGAGGCGATTGCCAGGCAGACGGTGGAGTTGTATCGGAGTCTGGTGCGCTAGTGTTCTCGGCGGCTGCGGCGCTGAGGGCTGCGATGGGGAGGTCGATCCAGGGTTCTTCCTCGGAGTATGGGACGTTGAGCATGAGGTCGGCGTATTCGGCGATTCGTTCCATATCGTCGAGCAGGCGGTGGCAGGCGAGCAGCTCTTCTTCGGTGCAGTCGGTGCGGAGGGGTGGGGGTGGTGCTTCGGTTTTGAAGTGCGGGGTGGAGGGGTGGGCGCTGGTGGCGCGGTCGAGGGCGAAATGCGGGGTGGAGGGGTGGGCGCTGGTGGCGCTAGCGAGGGCGAAATGCGGGGATTCTTCACTGCGTTCAGAATGACAAGCGGTGGTGGTGGGTGGGCATGCGGTGGGTTGAAGGGGTTGGGCGGTGGTGGGGGTGGCGGGGGCGAAATGCGGGGATTCTTCACTGCGTTCAGAATGACAAACGGTGGTGGTGGGTGGGCATGCGTCGTTTTGGGCGGGGGCGGGGTCTTCGATTTCGATGGTGCGGCCGGGTGGGGCGATGTCGACGCGGACGGCTTCGATGATATCCGGAGCGCGGTCGCAGTCGCGGACGACGGCGGTGGGGTTGGGGATGGTCTCCAGGCCCTTGCAGTTGGAGGAGGCCAGCTGGAGGCCGTAGAAGAAGGCGTTGGCGCGTTTGGCGTCGATGAAGTTGCAGGCGAGGGCGTTGAGGACCTCGGAGATGGCGAGCTGGACGGAGAGGCGGTCCTCCATGGCGGGGAGGGGGATGATGAAGCCGCGCTCGGTGAGGCCTTTGGCGCCGACCATGCGGAGGCGGTAGAGGCGGTGGCCCTCGTTGAGGCGGTGGTGGAAGCAGCAGAAGTGGTTGTCGCGGAGGGCGACGGCGTGGCACTGGATGCCATTGGACTTGATGTGGCGGCAGAGGTTGACGCGCATGGTGGTTCTCCCTGGGGTACCCCCCCTGGGGGGGGTAGGCTATACGTCGAATGGATGCATATAGTTAGCGAAAATATGACTCGCTAAATATAAGCATCCATGGTGGTTACGGGTAAATATAAGAAAACAAAAGGAAAGCCCCGGTGGTTGGCCGGGGCTGGTTGGTGTGGCTTGACTCTACTTCTTAATGATAGCAGGTTGGGCATAACTAGTATGCCAACTCTATTTCACGTGGAATGAGGGAGATGAGGGATTTTGGGGGTTGACGACTTT
>Ga0302267_10001797_pt1 | contig 26809 bp, 27 predicted proteins | sample III_Bog_E1_3_FD_194555 | JGI IMG/M metagenome (GOLD analysis project Ga0302267, IMG submission 194555) | Peat permafrost microbial communities from Stordalen Mire near Abisko, Sweden - III_Bog_E1_3 | ecosystem: Environmental > Terrestrial > Soil > Wetlands > Peat | place: Sweden: Abisko...
AATGCGGTCGTGACGAAACCAAAGCGCTTTCGGCCTTCCAGAGCCATCATTCTGCCCTCAAAACACAACCTGTAGTGGTAACTGTACTCAGGGAGCTACCCCACTTCTGCTATTTGTATTGATCAGGAGGAAAATTTCATTCCTTCAATGAACAATCACGCTTTCCTGAACGGTTTCTTGCTCTCCGGAGCGTCGGGGATGCTGGGAAGCGCTCTGCGGGCTGAGCTGACTCGGCGCGGCGAACCAGTGGCGCAGTTGGTCCGCACGGTTCGTAACCCGACCGGCGAACTGCTCTGGAACCCTGCCAGCGAGCCGCCCATGGCTTCCACCACTCCCATTGAGGGCATTCGCGCCGCCGTGCATCTATCCGGCGCCAACGTCGGTGCGCAGCGCTGGACTTCGGCCTACAAGCGCGAGATGACCGAGAGCCGAGTCAACTCGACACGCGCCCTGGCGCGGATGCTGGCCGGGCTTCGCCAGCCGCCGGCAACGCTGATCGTGGCCTCGGCAGTAGGCATCTACGGGGACAGGGGTGGCGAGTTGCTCAACGAGAGCTCGGCTGCCGGTTCGGGCTTCCTGGCCGAGCTGTGCCAGCACTGGGAGCAGGCGGCCGAGCCCGCTCGGCAGGCTGGAATTCGCGTAGTGCAGATGCGGCTGGGCGTGATTCTGGGCCCCGGCGGCGCGCTTGCAAAGATGCTGCCCCTCTTCCGCCTGGGTCTGGGCGGACCTCTCGGCAGCGGATGCCAGTGGATGAGCTGGGTCTCGCTCGAAGACGCAGTGCGGGCCATTTTGTTCGCTGCGCAGAGGCCGGAGTTGCAGGGGCCCGTGAACCTGACCGCTCCCGAGCCGGTAACCAACGCTGCCTTTACCTGCGCGCTGGCGCATGCGCTGGCAAGGCCCGCCGTATTGCGCACACCAGCCTTTGCCTTGCGGCTGGCACTGGGCCAGATGGCCAGCGAAACGCTGCTCTCCAGTACGCGCGTGTTTCCGTCAAAGCTCGTCAATGCCAGCTTCAGCTTTCACCACACCACTGTGGATGCGGCGCTTGCGGTTGCACTGGGCAATGCCACGGCTGGCAATCGCGCGTTATCCTGAAGAGTCCGGTCGCTGCTCTAACTGAGGCGGCCTGTGGGGAAAAGTGCCATGCCAGAAGAGATCCTGCCGGGTTCAACGCCTGCGCCCGTTGCCACCATTGCCACTTTGGGCTGTTATGAAGGCCAGTCAGTCATCCTGAAAGGGTGGCTCTATAACTCGCGTGAGAGCGGCAAGCTGCTGTTTCCCATCTTCCGCGACGGTACCGGAACGGTGCAGGGTGTAGCGCACGTCAAGAGTGTGCCGGCCGAAGTCTTCGAGACGCTCAAGGGCCTTACGCAGGAGTCGTCGGTGATTGTGACCGGCAAAGTGCGCGCCGACAAGCGCGCACCGGGCGGCTACGAGCTGGATGTTGAAAATATCGAGGTGGTGCAGCGCGTTCCAGAGAGCGATCCGTACCCGATCACGCTCAAGGAGCACGGCGTTGACTTCCTGATGGAGCGCCGCCATCTGTGGATACGCTCTCCGCGTCAGTCAGCCATTCTGCGCATTCGCGCGGAGATCATGCGCGCGGCGGCTGAGTACTTCGATTCCAATGGCTTCATACGCACCGATCCGCCCATTCTGACCCCGGCGGCCTGCGAAGGCACCTCGACCCTGTTCCCGGTGGACTACTTCGGCGATCCGGCCTTCCTGACGCAGAGCGGCCAGCTCTACATTGAGTCAACGGCCCTGGCACTGGGCAAGGTGTACAGCTTCGGACCAACATTCCGGGCGGAGAAGTCGAAGACCCGCCGCCACCTGACCGAATTCTGGATGATCGAGCCCGAGGTGGCGTTTCTGGACCTGGACGGGCTACTAGAACTGGCGGAGAACTTCCTCTCGCACATTGTGCAAAGCGTGGTGAAGAACCGCGCGCCAGAGCTGGGCGTGATCGGCCGCGACGTGGCCAAGCTCCAGGCCATTGTGCCGCCCTTCCCACGGCTGCGCTACGACGAGGCCGCCGACATGCTGAACCAGGCCCACAAGGACGGCAAGCTGGAGAACGCGTTCGAGTACGGCAACGACTTTGGCTCGCCCGATGAGACCTGGCTTAGCTCGCAGTATGACCGCCCCGTGATGGTGCACCGTTATCCAGCCGACGTGAAGGCCTTCTATATGGAGCCGGACCCGAAGGACCCCAAGTACGCGCTCTGCGTGGATGTGCTGGCGCCAGAGGGCTACGGCGAGGTGATCGGAGGAAGCCAGCGCGTGTCGAGCTTTGAGCTGCTGAACGCGCGCATCGAGCACCACAACCTGCCCAAGGAAGCCTTCCAGTGGTACCTGGACCTGCGCCGCTACGGATCGGTGCCGCATTCGGGCTTTGGCATGGGCATTGAGCGCGCGGTGGCATGGATCTGCGGTCTGGACCACGTCCGCGAGACTATTCCCTTCGCTCGCACGCTGCACAGGATTTATCCGTAGACGCAACGGAACGAATCTTCAAAGGGTCGGGTGGAATCCAATCAACAACTGGGATTCCCCCGACTTTTTTCTTTGGAGAACGTTCAAATGGCTTTGTCTGCTCTTGAAGTACACACCCTGAAGCTCGCGCCTGCTGTGGAAGGCGTTCTGCCTGTCGTGCTCCATCGTTGGAGTTCGCGCGCATTTTCCGATCGGGCTGTTAGCGACGCCGACCTGCATCGCAGCTTTGAGGCTGCTCGCTGGAGCCCGTCAGCCTACAACGAACAGCCTTGGCGGTTTGTTGTGGGGCGGCAGGGTTCCGCGACGCACAAAGCGATCTTCGAGTCGCTGATCGGCTTCAACCAGGAGTGGGCAGGACGCGCTCCGGTTCTGATTCTGGGCGTGGCGCGCAGCACCTTCAGCCACAATGGCGCGGCCAACGCCTATGCCTTGTACGATCTGGGCGCGGCCACCGCACTGCTGACCCTGCAAGCAGCCGAGTTGGGCCTGACCTCCCACCAGATGGCCGGTTTTGATCACGATAAGGCCCGGAAGCTGCTCGCCATCCCCGAGGATTACCTGCTGGGAGCGGCGATTGCACTTGGCTACCAGGGAGACCCTGCGGCATTGACCAACGAACGCCTGCAGGAGCTTGAGATAACGCCACGAAGCCGCAAGCCGCTGAACGAGCTGGTGTTTGACGCCTGGGGCACGAGCGCACATCTAGGTTGAGCCCTTCGCGCCAGAGTTATTCTTCTGTTGCTGGTGAGTGTTCCTTTCCATTCCACTTTTGCGGCGATTCAAATTGAAGTGCCGTGCCCCATCCATTTCGCAGGCTTCATCGCGAAATGGGTGGGAGGGCTAAATACTATTCAAGGGCCGGATCTTTAAGGAACAACCTCTTGATCGTCTGCATTCTCCAGGCAGTTCCAGACTGCATCACAGCTCCAGACCTCGCGTAGAGTGGAGTCAGGAGGCGCTACTCCATGAGCCCCAACCGCACGGTAAAGTCCCCGCAGAAGGCGTCAAAGCGCAACTTACAGACGAGAAAGCGCGTGGCCACGCCTACACAGCCGCTCAGGCGCTGGGCCTTGCGCCTACTGCTGGCAGGTTTTTTTGCGATTTTGTTGCTGGCCGGCTGGTCGGCGCTGGCCCGACATTTTGCGCCCCAATCCAACACCGACCTTACCCGCTTTGACACGCTGATCGTGCTGGGATACCCTGCCGACTACGATGGCAACCCCTCACCCTTGCAGTTAGCGCGCGTGAACGAAGCTGTGCGCGAGTACGAGCGCGGCGTTGCTCCACACATCCTGATGACCGGCGGCGCCGCCCATAACCACTTTGTAGAAGCCGAGGTGATGGCGCGCACGGCTGAGTCAGAGGGCGTTCCGGCTAGCGCCATCATTATAGAAGGAAAGGCGTTAGACACCATCCAGAACGCCTGCTACTCCGTGCGGCTGATGCGTGAGCACGGATGGAAGTCGGCCGAAGTGGTCTCCACGGCGGCCCACCTGCCCCGTGCGGCCATGATCTTTGAACCCCTTCCCATCGAGTGGCGCATGCACGCTGCGCCCCCCCTGACGCCCGATTTTGTAACCCGCTGGAAGATCGACGAGAAGGTCGAAGTGATCAAGACAATGCGGTTTCTGGTTTGGGCGCGTCTAACGGAGCGATGCGAACCGTAAAAAATTCATCCTTCCAGTGCGTTGTCCGGCGCTGGTATGGTCCTGTAAGCTGTGGAGTGATGCGCCTTTCCGTAAGAATCTTCGCCTCTTTTGCCGTTCTGTCAGCGCTCTCGGTGAGCGTTGGAACTCGCGCTGCCGCCCAGACCAGCAGCACAGCGCCCGCAACCTCTACCAACGGAACGTACATTGCCATCGATCCGCTGGCCAAGGTGAAGTACGACAACCGTTTCGACGTCTCGCTGGGCTTTGCCTACGACCACATGAAGGCCGGCCCTACGATCCTCGAGGGCTCGAACCTGGGTGGCCTTGATCTGTCTGCCTCTTACTGGCTCTCCAAGCATTGGGGCGTTCAGGGCAGCGGTCGCGGCTATTTGGGCACCAGTGGCGCCGGCGTAAACTCGCTTGGCATCAAGGGACCCTTTGTGGCGCAGTACCTCTTTGTTGCCGGTCCTGAGTGGCTGGGCCCGCACAACAAGCACGGCGCGATTCTGGCCCACGTGCTGGCTGGCGGCGTCTATGGCGACTTTGAGACCGACCTGAAGGGTAATTTGCCCGCTACCGTTGATTTCTACAACAACCAGATGGCCCCTGCGGTGATTGCCGGCGGCAGCTTTGATCTGAACCGCTCTGAGAGCTGGGTCTTCCGCATTACGCCCGATGCCGTGGTCACGCATTACAGCATCAACTACCCGCCCAAGACGTCGCAGTTCGATGTGAACTTCGCCATCTCCGTGGGTCTCGAGTACAAGTTCAAGAAGAAGCGGTAGCAAGCTGGTAGTTCAAGAACCAAGCGGCCCTGGAGCCATCTGCATTGCAGGCGGGATTCCAGGGTTGTTTTGTCTTCAGCGGCACTCAGTTACAATCGTCATTCCTTCGTCTTACAAGCACAGGGCTGAAAGATGCAGCGGTGGGGTGTCTGCTGGTTTGCCACAGCGCAATGGCGTGAGTAAATTGCGAACGGCGTGCTGCCAACTTCCTCTCCGTGTGGTATTCTCCACCGTTCAGTGATGCATGTCGGATCGTATCGCTGGCAAACATTCCGTTTCGGATAGCGGCACGGGCTAATGTCTGGCAGCGGCCGCACGGGATACTTCAAGGGAAAGCGAGTTTCTGGAGCCATGAAAGATACGCTTGGAGTTTTGCTTGCCGGAGGCGCAGGAGAGAGACTGTTTCCACTCACGCGAGATCGCGCCAAACCCGCCGTGCCCTTCGGCGGCCACTACCGCATCATCGACATCACGCTTTCCAACTGCATCAACTCAGGCCTGCGCAAGGTCTACATCATGACGCAGTACAAGGCTCTCAGCCTGAACCGGCACATTCGCGAGGGCTGGACCGGCATTGTGGCGCAGGAGCTGGGCGAGTTCTTTGAGCTGCTGCCGCCCATGCAGCGCACCGGCGGCAATTGGTACATGGGCACCGCCGATGCCGTCTACCAGAACATCTATTCGATCGGCAGCGAGCAGCCCAAGCACGTCATCATTCTCTCCGGCGACCACATCTACAAGATGGATTACAGCCGTATGCTGGACCACCACAAGGAAACCAAGGCCGACGTCACGCTGGCCACGCTGCCCATTGCGCCGGAAGAGGTTTCGCGCTTTGGCGTGGTGGAAGTGGGTGCGACCGGTGAGATCCAGAGCTTCCTGGAAAAGCCGGCATCCACCACTTTCCGTTCGCCGTTCAACCCCAATGCCGTTGACGCCTCAATGGGCATTTACATCTTCAATACCGAGACTCTGCTGAAGGCGCTGATCGCCGATGCCGAAAATCCCAACTCCAAACACGACTTCGGGCACGACATTCTGCCTACTCTGCTCGGCAAGAAGAAGATGATGGCCTACGCCTTTGTGGACGAGAACAAGAAGCAGGCGCTCTACTGGCGCGACGTGGGTACGCTGGACGCCTACTACGAAGCCAATATGGACCTCTGTTCGGTTTCGCCAATCTTCAACCTCTACGACAAGAGCTGGACCATCCGCACCCGCGCCCGCCAGTATCCGCCAGCCAAATTCGTCTTTGGCGAGCCGGGCCGCTCCGGCATGGCCGTCAACTCGGTCATCACCGCCGGCGTCATCATCTCCGGCGCATCGGTGTACAACTCGGTGCTATCGCAGGATGTGCGCGTCAACTCCTACTCCGATGTGGACGCCAGCATCATCTTTTCGCACGTGAATATCGGCCGCCATTGCCGTATCCGGCGGGCGATCATCGACCGCGATGTTCACATTCCCGAAGGCACGGTCATCGGCTACGATCCCGCCGAGGACAAGAAGCGCTATTTCGTCACGCCCTCGGGCCTGACCATCGTCACTCGCGACACCTCGCTGTTTGAAAACCCTGTCGATCCGGAGTTCTCCCAGCGGTATTAGATATACTCCGTCTATAAAGAAGAGCCCAGGCTGCAAGTGGCCTGGGTTCTTCCTTTTTCAGAACACGGAACGCTTACCGAACTGCTGTGACCCTCAGCTGCTTGTTGCGCAGATGGAACCAAGGGCAAAACTCCTGCGTATAAGCCATCCATGCAGTGCGTGGGTACATTAAGCTGGAGCGTGATGGGGCTGGGTGCACCGGCAAAGGCCTCTAAGCGCAAGTTTGAGCCAATCCGGTTCGAAGCGCCCGAAGCCTCGGCTCAGGGCGCGGTCACTGGCGGTGGCAATGCTTCGCAGCTCGGCAGCCGTGTGCGCGTGGAGGCAGCTTCGCTGGAGAACGATTGGTCCCAACTCGTCCGCCGCTGCATGGACGGAGATTCCGGCGCATGGGCTGAGATGGTCCGCACGCACCACAAGCGTGTGTACGGACTCTGCTACCGCTTTACCGGCAACCCGACCGACGCTGAAGACCTGACCCAGGACGTATTCCTGAAGATTTACTCGAACCTGGCCAGCTTTGACCAGCAGCGGGGTAGCCTGCAGGTGTGGATTACCACCATGACCCGCAATCTGCTGGTGGATAACTTCCGCAGAACGCGCAATCTGCGGGCCACCGGCTCTCTGGACGAAGGTTGGGAAACCACCGACGAACTGCAACCGATTGACCGGCTTACCACGCGGGAAGTTTCTCCCCACGAGGCAGCGGCCCGCAAGGAACTGGGAAAAATGGTGCAGAACGCGCTGTTGCGCGTCTCGGCAGAGCTGCGCGAGGCTGTGATTCTGCGGGATTTACAGGATTTGGACTACAAGGAGATCGCCCAGGTGCTGGGCATTCCCGAAGGGACGGTAAAGTCCCGCATCAGCAGGGGACGCGCGGAACTTGCCCGCCTGCTGGAACGTAATAAACGGGAGGTGATGTAACCATGACAGAGCGCGTACATATTCCGAGCTCACCGGCCTGCGGGCAATGGGAGACCCTTTTGGCGGACGCGCTGGATGGACTGCTGCGGCCCGAGGATGAAGCCACGTTTGCAGCCCATATGGTCGCTTGCCCGGCCTGCGCGGCCATGTTTGACGAGGCGCGCCGCGGCAGGGAGTGGCTGGAGTTTCTTTCGCCCGAGCCTGAGGTTCCGGCTGGGCTGCTCGAAAAAATTCTTGCCCAGACAGGCCCCGGCCAGTTGGCCGGCTTTGGCCTGGCGACTGGGACGGGCAACATTCTTCCCATGCCTCCAGCCTGGCAGCGGCCAGGAGTCAGTGGCGTCATCCGCCGCTTTGCCGAGCCCCGGCTCATGATGACCGCCGCCATGGCCTTCTTCTCCATCGCGCTGACGCTGAACCTGACTGGCATCCGGCTGACCAGCGTAAAGCTCGGCGATCTTCGCCCGGCGGCAATTCGCTCATTCATGGAACGCCGCATCACCATGGCATCGACGCCCATCGTGCGCTACTACGACCATCTTCGCCTGGTCTACGAAGTTGAATCGCGGATGCGCGAACTGCGCCGCTCGAGCGGCAACGACGACGCCGGACAGGGTGAACGCAAGAACAATGAATCGCCCAGCACGCCGGGCGAATCCCGTCAGAACCCGAGCCATAAAGATGGTGGCTCGAGGGTTCAGCCTCCTCAGGAGTCGGTTAGCCCGCTATTGATTGAAACCGACGAAGCACTTGATTCTTCCCCGACCTCTCGAACCGGGCACGCGCACTCCGGCGGCTCCGCAATGGCACTACCGGAAAGGAGCGGAACATGGATTGCGTAAATCACTCAGGAGTGAGCGCCACAGCTTACTGCCAGCACTGCGGCAAACCTTTGTGCACTGACTGCATCGCCTCTGGCGTTCTGCGCCCCGCATCGCACGGAATGATCTTGTGCAACAGTTGCATTGACGCCTGGCAAGCTACCAATCCCTTTGTGCCGCCGCAACCTGGCGTGCCAAATCCCTCGGTGGCCGCGGTTCTGGGCCTGATTCCCGGCGTGGGCGCCATGTATAACGGACAGTTCGTCAAAGGCTTGATCCATGTGGTGATCTTTGCGGTCCTGGTCAGCGCAGCTCATCTGTATGGGGTCTTCGGGCTACTGATCTTTGGCTGGATCGCCTACCAGTCCTTTGAGGCTTACCACACCGCCAAAGCACGGCGCGACGGCACCCCGCTGCCCGATCCGCTGGGGCTCAACGAGGCTGGCAGTTGGTTGAACATGGGAGTAAACGTCCAGCCTCAGCCGGGGCAAACGCAGACTCCGCCCGCGCCGGGTCCATCGGCAAGCCAGGGTCCTGCGCCGGGCAGCTATCAGGCTCCGTTCACGCCGCCACCTTACGGCGGACCTTTCGCCCCTCCGGCAGCCGGGTTCACCGCGCCATTTGTACCGCCTGTTCCGCCGGTCCCACCCGTGCCATCCGGTGGTTGGTGCGGAGGCAGGGCGCCCGTCGGCGCGATCGTGCTGATCGGGTTGGGTGTGCTGTTCCTGCTCGGACAGTTGGATTTCTTTTCCGATCGCATCTTCGAGTACAGCTGGCCGGTGCTTTTGATCGGTCTTGGAGTTTGGATGATCGCCCGCAGGCTTGGGGAATCGCATGGAGGTAAGGGATGAGCCGTTACGTAATGATTCGCCGCCTGCGCGGCCCCGCGTTTCTTCTTCTGGTAGGTGTAAATGCGCTGTTGAACCAGGCGCACATTCTCAACTGGGGCCATAGCTGGCCGTTTTATCTGATTCTGTGGGGTGTACTTTCTCTTGCCGAACGGGCAGCGCTGGCTTCGGAAGGCTATCCGCAGTGGCCTGGTGGCACGCCGTATCAAGGTCAGCCATATCCGGGCCAGTCCTACCCAGGGCAGCCTTATTCCGGTCAGCCTTATGCAGGAGCGCCGCCGCAGGGCACAGCTGCTCCTGAAAGTCCCATCTCGCAGTCGTCCAACGCAATTGTGCCGGCAGGCCCGCACGATCTGAACAAGGGAAATGGGGGGCAATCATGAGCAGCGTACCTCCGAACATGCCTCCGGGCGGCGGTATGCCGCCGTATCCGCCGTACGACCCCAAGACCCAGTGGCGAGTCTACCGTGAGCAGCAGAAGGCCGCCTGGCGTGCCCAGCGCGACGCATGGAAGGCGCAACAGCAGGCCTGGAAGGCAAGCCACGTTGGTGTTTACCAGCCGCGGGTGCCTTCGCTGGTGGGTCCGGTCATTTTGATCGGCATCGGCGCCATCGCGCTGCTGGTGATCACCGGCCACTTGGCCGCGGACTCCTTCTGGGGCTGGTATAGCCAGTGGTGGCCGCTGTTGCTGATCGGCGCTGGTTTGGCTCTGTTGGCCGAGTGGGCGCTAGACATGCACCGCCAAACGCCGGTTCGCCGCACCAGCAGCTTCATCGGCATACTCGTGTTTCTCGCCATCATTGGAATGGGCGCTTCGGGTTGGCGGCACATGTGGGGGCCGCTGCGCGCGCAGTTCGGCGACAATGGCGACGACTTCTTCAATGCCTTCGGCTTGCCGGAGCACGACCTCGACCAGCAGATCCAGTCATCGCAGGTCCCAGCCAACGCCACCATCGACATCCAGAACCCCCGCGGCGACATCAGCATCACCGCCGGCGATGGGTCGGCCGTCGAGGTGCAGGCGCACGAAGTGGCCTACGCCAACTCCGACGATGCCGCCAGAAAGATCTTTGACGCCGAGGCCGCGCACCTGACCGTGAGTGGAAGCTCTGTGAGTGTGAAGTCGGAGAGCAACAACAGCGGGCGGCTGAACCTGACGGTGACGGTGCCAAAGACAGCGCACGTAACCCTCAGCTCCGGCAAGGGTGAGGTAACGGTTGCCGCGCTCGGTGGCGGGCTCACCATTAACTCCGTACATGGCGATACGCACCTGAACGGCATCACCGGGCCTGTCCAGGTGCACTTTGCCAACAGCCGCCACGACTTCTCGGTTCACCAGTTGGACGGCGACCTGACGACCGATGGCAACTGCAACGACCTGACGCTCTCTGAGGTGAAGGGCCGCGTCTCGGTAAACGGCGAAATCTTCGGCGAAGTGCACATGGAGAACGTGGGCGGACCGATCAACCTGCACACCTCGATCACCGACCTGCAGGTGGCCTCGCTGCCCGGCGACCTCACGCTCGACTCCGACGACCTGCGCATCGTGGAATCCAAGGGTCTGGTTCATCTGGTTACCCACGCGAAAGACGTGGATCTGAGTCAGGTCTCCGGCGACAGCTACGTTGAAGATCGCGATGGCCGCATCGCCGTGGCCCCGGCAGGCAACTTCAACGTGGAAGCCAAGAACAACAAGGGCGACATCGAGTTGACGCTGCCTCCGAACGCCTCCGCTCTGGTGAACGGGCGAACGCGCAACGGTGACGTTGTTTCCGACTTCGGACTGACCACCAGCGGTGACGAAAACAAGACCCTGACAGGGCGGATCGGCTCCGGCGCGGCGCAAATTACGCTGATCACCGACAATGGCGACCTGCGCGTAAAGCGCGGATCGGCCACCCTGGCGGCACCGGCTCAACCAGCCATACCTGCCGCTCCTGCTTCGCCCCATGCACCACGGCTCAAAACGCCAAAAGGCCAGCAGCAACAGCAGTCTGTCGCACAATAGACCAAGCTTTCAACCAGAAACACAAAGCGCGGAGGCCATGCCTCCGCGCTTTGTGTTTGTCGATTCCTGGTTTGTCCTGGTTATTGATCCAACCCTCAAATCGAAGCACCGCGCCCCATCCATTTCGCTGGCTTTATCGCGAAATGAGTGGGAAGCCTATATATTATCCAGGGGCCGGATCGATCATGCGCACCTAAACCGCGACCCGGTCCACGCGTGGACCGATGCGCGTAAAGACCTCCCACGGAATGGTGCCTGTAACAGTGGCGTGATCCTGCGCAGTAATGGTCTGCCCGCCCTGCGTGCCGAGCAGCACCACCTCGTCACCTGCCCAGACGCCGTCAATTCCGGTCACGTCGATCATGGTGTGGTCCATGCTGACGCGGCCAATGAGCGGCGCGCGCTGGCCGCGTACCAGAAAGCTGAAGTGGTTGCCAAGATGGCGGTCGAGGCCATCGGCGTATCCGGCCGCCACCAGCGCCACCTGCATCGGTTCACTGGCGACGAAGGTGCCGTTGTATCCCACCACGGCTCCGGCTGGAATGGTGCGAACGCCGATCACGCGCGACTTCCAGGCCAGCACTGGCTGCAGCTTCTGCTGTGCCGTTGCGTAGATGGCGGGTGCTTCGCCCTCAAAGGGTGGATCAAACTGCGGCGTGACGCCGTAGAGCGCCAGGCCAGGCCGCAGCAGGGCTCTCATGCCGTGGCTGGCCGCCATCTCAGCCAGTTGCGCGGCGTTGCCGGCCACCAGCGCGGCAGAGCTGCCGGCGCTGACCCAGTCCGGGTAAAGCCCTGCTCCCGTCACGCGGCAAAGCGCATCGTTGAGCCGTCCAAGCTGGACGGCGGTCACGCGCCCATCGGCCTCGTCGGCGGCAAACAGATGCGTCATTACCCCTTCCAGCTTCAGCGGAGACGTGGGCGTAAACCTCTCCAGCAGCGGGACCAGCTCTTCAGGGAAGGCGCCCTGGCGGCTCATGCCCGTATCGATCTCCAGATGCACGGCCAGCGATCCGCGATCCGCACCTGCAGCGTGTGCGGCCTGCTCCAGCTCGTCGAGTTGCGTCAGCTCCCAGACCACCGGGGTGATGTTGTGCTCGACCACCGCCGCACCCTGGCCGGGAAAAGCGCTGCCAATGGCCAGGATGCGCGCCTCAGGGCACAGCGCCCGCGTGGCCACGGCCTCCTCCACGCTGGTTACGCCCAGCCAACGCGCTCCAGCACGCACCGCAGCAGGGGCGCAAAGCGAGAGCGAGTGGCCGTAGGCCTCAGCCTTCACAATGGCCATCAGATCGGCATGGGGTGCGGCAAGGGAAGCAAGCAGACGGAAGTTTTCTTCCAGAGCCCGCGTACGAATCTCAACCCAACAGGGACGCTTTGTCATGGGGGTGTCCAAGCTTCAGTTTAGCGCGCCGTGTGTTTGGCGTTGTTGATCCGGCCCACAAATCCAGGCATCGTGCCCCATCCATTTCGCAGGTTTTATTGCGAAATGGGTGGAAAAACCACACCATTCATGGGCCGGATCATTACCGCACCAGCGCATAAGCCACAACCGTTTCACGCTCATCGGCCATCTCTTCCACCAGTTGCGCCTCCAGCTCGTGCGGTACCTGCATCTCGCATTCGGCAACGGTGGCCGTGGGCGCGCCCTGGAAGCAAAGCTCGCAGTGGCCCATTGCGCCCCCGTCGTCCATGCGCACCGGAGGACCAAAGACGCGGCAGGTTATGGGACGGCCCGCATACACGCCGCAATGGCCCGAAAGTGGATCGAGCGCCGAGCAGGGCTCATCGTTGGCGAACTCATCAAAGGCTGCCTGCTCGGCCTCGCTTGTGCCGATCACTCCGGTCTCGCCGTCGCCAGGGAACTCGGCTGCGTGCTCGGCGATCCAGGCGCGCGCGCGTCGCTCGATGGCCGCGGCCGCTTCGGGATTGGTTAGCTGCAATGCCGCCATCGCCGCTTGCAGGCGCGCGGCGTCCAACGCATTAATGGCAAAGGCTCCATGACAACACTGCGTGCATCCAGCCCGGCACACCAGCCACTGGCCCGAGCGACTGGCCGCATCGGACAGCGCTGCATTGACGATCTGGACAAGCACGGCATCGCCTCTGGGAAGCATGGGCCAAGCATAACCCAAACCGCCCCTCGGCTCGGCAGGCGCTTGCATCCGATGCTGGCTTGCACTACTCTGCCGTCGGAGGCTTCCCCATGGCTCAATCCAACAGCACCGTTATTGCCGGGCATAGGTATCACAATGCTCCGGCCGCAATCGATTGGCTTGTCCGCGTCTTCGGCTTCGAGCGCCAGACCGTCTACGAGATGCCAGACGGCTCTATCGCCCATGCGCAGCTCACGCTCGGTAACGGCATGGTCATGCTGGGCTCAGCGCGTGACGACGAATACGGCAAGCGCTTCAAAACACCCGCCGAGCTGGGCGGTATCGAGACCCGGAGCCAGTACATCGTGGTGGCCGATGCGGATGCGGCCTATGCGCGCGCCGTCGAGGCAGGGGCGGAGATTCTGGAGCCGCTTCACAGCACCAACTACGGCAGCCACGATTTCACGGTCCGCGATCCCGAGGGGTACACGTGGTCGGCCGGGACGTACGACCCGTGGACCTCGCATACTTAGAACCGCTCCAACCGCTGCGTGAGATCTGGCGCTACTCTGGAACTGCTGTTTGATTGAGGTAGAGCCGCGATGCGTCTTGTTTCTGTCTTTCTCGGGTGCGTATTGGCGTGGAGTGGGCTCGCCGTCGAAACCGCTGCCCAAAGCGCGCCGCCTCGGTTGGTTGCGCCGGGCGTGTGGTTTCTTCTGGGCGATTCAGCCAAGGGCTATAGCAACACGGCGGTCATCGAGATGAAGAGCTATCTGATCGTCGTTGATGCCAACTATCCAGGGCGCGCGAAGGAACTCATCGAGCTGGTAAAAACGCTCTCGCCCAAGCCCGTGCGCTACGTCTTCGATACCCACGCACACGGTGACCACTCTTACGGCAACTCCACATGGACACGCGCTGGCGCAACCACGCTGGCCTATGCAGGCGTCGTGGACGAGATGAATCGCTACGAGCCCACACGGTGGCAAGCAGCCATCGGACGGCGCGAAGATGTACGCGCGCTGGGCGAGGCCAACGTGGAGCGGCCCAGGCAGACCTTCGCCGGTGACAGTTTCGTACTCGAAGACCAGACGCGCCACGTGGAGTTTCTGCACCTCGGCTGGGGACACACGCAGGGCGACGGTTACGTATGGCTACCAAAGGAGCGCATCCTTTGCACCGGTGACGCTGCCGTGAATGGCCCGCGCAACAAGCTGTGGGATGCCAGCCTGGCTAACTGGCCGCGCGTGCTTGAGAAAACTATCGCGCTCCAGCCCGCCTTTGTTCTTCCCGGCCACGGCGAGATGGGCGGCGTGGAGATTCTCACCGGCCAGCGGCAATTTCTGCTGGACCTCTACGACGCCGTGAAGTTGCAGGTCGATGCAGGCAAGCCGCTCGCCGAGATCCACGTGGAGCTGCCGGAACAGGATAGCAATTGGGTTCCGAAGGACCTGAGCTTCGACATCGAAGCCGAATACACAGAACTGACGCACCATCAGCCGTTGGGGGCGGTGGAGCATGTCTGGCGGTGAGAGGGGTTCTTTGCGATCCCACCTTAGCCGCAAGAACAAGTCGCGGCGAAGGTGGGGCACCCGAAGCGCTTTACCAAGTGGAGAAATGCTCTTAGTCGAGCGGTTTGTCCCAGTTCTCCAGCACCTGCTTGATAACGCTCATGAACTTGCCGGAGTCGGCGCCATCGATGACGCGGTGGTCAAAGCCCAGGCAGTAGTACTGCACGGAGCGAATCGCAATCGTGTCGCCACCCTCGGCATCGGTGATCACGACTGGTTCCTTGCGCAGGCCGCCAATAGCCAGGATGGCCGACTCGGGCTGGTTGATGATCGGGGTGCCGTACTCACCGCCGAAGACGCCGGAGTTTGTGAGCGTAAAGGTCGAGCCGGCAGTTTCAGCGGGCAGCAGCTTTTTGGCGCGGGAACGGGCGGCAAGATCGGCGATGGTGCGGGCCAGTTCAGCGAACGACAACGTCTCCGCGCGGTTCACGACCGGAACAATCAGGCCCCAATCCAAAGCCACGGCAATGCCCAGATTGATGTTGCGGTGGTAACGGATGGCGTTCGATTCAAGCGAGGCGTTCAGGATGGGGAAGCGGCGCAGAGCCTCAATGGTGGCCGCCGCAATAAACGGCATGTAGGTGAGCTTGACGCCATGTTTCTTTTCAAAAGCCACGCGCTCACGGTTGCGCAGCCGGGCCACGCGCGTCATGTCAATCTTGTAGACGGTATGCACGTGGGGGCTGATGCGCTTGCTCTCGACCATCCGCTGAGCAATGATGGTGCGCATTTTGGTCAGCGGTTCGAGCTCGCCCGGCAGGTGGTCCAGTGCCGCAGGCTGTGCGGGCTCGGCATTACCTGGGCCGTAGTCGTGCAGGTGGCGCAGGACGTCTTCCTTGGTGATGCGTCCGCCGGAGCCGGAGCCCGCAACCTGGCGCAGATTCAGCTGGTTTTCGCGGGCGATGCGGCGCACCAGGGGCGAGGAACGCAGACGGCGACCGGCAAGCTCCGGGTCGATCTCTGGCTCAGCATCTGCTACGGCAACCGGAGCGGCGGCGACAATGACAGATACGGCAGGGTGCGCAGAGACAGACGGCGCTGCGCCGCCAATGACGGCGACCACCGTGTTGATGCCAACCGTTGCGCCCACAGCCACCCTGATCTCGCTTAAAACGCCCGATGTGGGCGAAGGAATCTCCGCATCCACCTTGTCGGTGGAGATCTCAAACAGCGGTTCGTCCTTTTCCACGTGGTCGCCGGGCTTTTTGAGCCACTTGGTAATGGTGCCCTCGACAATCGACTCGCCCATTTGGGGCATGACGACCTCTACACCTTCGGCCTGAACCGGCACCGGGGCCAGCGCGGCGGCTTCCTCAGCCGAGGCGATCAGCCCGACCACGGTGTTGATGCCGACCGTAGCGCCGGCCTCCACATTGATCGCAACGAGCGTGCCCGAGGTGGGCGAGGGAATCTCGGCATCCACCTTGTCCGTGGAAATCTCGAAGAGGGGCTCGTCCTTCTCGACACGGTCGCCTGGCTTTTTGAGCCATTTTGTAATGGTTCCCTCAACGATGGATTCGCCCATCTGAGGCATGATTACGTCGGTTGGCATAAAGCAGAGTCTCCGCGATTCGGGACACCGGAGCGCGGCGGGGTCCTCGTGGATTATAAATCGCGACGCATTGGCAGGCCGTGAAGGCTCAGGCGGAGATGGGCCTTCCGCTGGGATTGAGCAGGCGTTCCACCTCGGCAGGCGGCTGGCAGGGCGTGTCTTCTGCCGGGAATTGGATTGTGTCTTTAGAAGGCTCTTCGGGAACGGGCTGGTGCGCGGCAGTGGCGATTTGCGCGCGGAGGACGGCAAGGCTCTCGACGGCCAGAATCTGCTCGTCGAGCACCAAACCGAACTGGCGCGCGGCCAGATTGGCGATGTCTTCGAGCGAGGGGATCGCGGCTGGGTCTGCTACTTCTTTGGCGAGACTCGTAACCGGCCGATCGGTGATGCCGCACGGGTTGATAAGCTGGAAATCGTCGAGGTTGGTGGTCACGTTATAGGCAAAACCGTGCGAGGTAACGCCGCGCGAGACGTGAATACCAATCGCGCCGATCTTGCGTTCTCCGGCGGGGTGGTCCTTGTCGGGAGCGGCAATACCCTCATCCAAAGGGCTGCCGTGCGCAGCACTCCAGACGCCGGTGAGGCCGGGAATGCGCAGCGCAGGGACGCCGAAGTGGCTGGTAAGGCGGATGAGGGCCTCTTCCATCAGGCGGACAAAGTCCACCGGGCCCAGACGACCGCCGCTGGCGTTGCGCAGGCTGCGCAGATCGAAGATGGGGTAGCCAACCAGCTGGCCGGGACCGTGATAGGTGACGTCGCCGCCTCGATTGATGTCGTGGAGGGTGACGCCGCGCCGGGCGAGCAGCTCATCACTGGCCAGCACGTTGGAGCGGTGCGCGTTGCGGCCGAGGGTAAGTACCGGAGGATGCTCAAGCAGCAGCAGTACATTGCCCACACGGCCCGCGATGCGAGCCTGGACCAGCTCCTCCTGCAAGTGAAGCGCCTCGTCATACCCGATGCGGCCGAGATAGAGGTACTGGATCATGGCTACGTCGATTGTAGACAGTTAACCGGTATGAATAGAAACGCGCGTAAACTGGAGTCACTCGCTGGAGGCAAGGACCATGCGGCCGTCTGAGGCGCTTGAAATTCATCGGGAGACGATTCGCCGGCTCATTTTCGAGGCGGGGATGACAAATCCGCGCGTCTTCGGCAGCGTTGTGCATGGCAAAGACACCGAAGAGAGCGATCTGGACCTGTTGGTGGACCCGGCTCCGCGCACCAGCCTTCTGGAACTTGTCCGCACCGAGCGGCTGATCCGCGAAAACATGGGGCTCAACGTCGATCTGCTGACGCCCGGCGATCTTCCGCCCAGCTTCCGCAGCCGCGTGCTGACAGAGGCCGCTCCGCTATGAACAAGGATCAACTGCGTGCGCCGGACTTCCTCGGCCATCTGGTCGAAGCATGTAGCCGGATTCTCAGCTACACGGCTGGAATGCCCTATGATGCCTATCTTTAAAACCAAATGGTACAGGATGCGGTTCTGAGGAACATAGAAATTCTGGGCGAAGCCACGAAGAATCTGTTGGAGTGCTGGCCTGAGATAGAGCGCCTGCATCCGGAAGTGTCGTGGATCGACATCTACGGGATGCGCAATCGAATCTCGCATGGGTACTTTTTTGTGAATCAGGAAGTGGTCTGGAATGTGATCGAAGTACATGTTCCGACCTTGCGCCAGCAGGTGCAGAGGATTCTTGATACGGCTTTCCCGACCAGCGAAAGATAGACAGCCAAACAGCAGCCAGCTGCTTTTGCGGTACACTACCAACTGGCAGGAGGACCGGGCGGTCGCTGCCGGCGGGGGGCGCAAGCCTGTTCGCCGGGGGAGGAAAGTCCGAACTCCGCAGGGCAGTGTGCCGGATAACGTCCGGGCTGCGGGCTTGTGAAGGCTCGTAGACGGCCAGTGCCACAGAGAACAAACCGCCTCGGCTACCCCTCACCCGTCTTTCGAGACTGGCGAGGACGACCGGATAGGCTCTTCGAGCTTGTCCTGCGGAGGTAAGGGTGAAAAGGTGCGGTAAGAGCGCACCGCTCCGGCGGTAACGGCGGAGGCAGGGTAAACCCCACACGGAGCAAGACCAAATAGGGAGGGAAGTGGGAGCCAAGAGCCAGGCTTCGGCTGCGCATCTGCCCGATGCGACAAGGCGGCTCAAGCAATTGCCGAAACCTCCGGGTAGGTCGCTGATGAACGTCCGCAGCAATGCGGCGTCTAGAGGAATGACCGCACACGACAGAATTCGGCTTACAGGTCCTTCTGCCGAATTTTCTCTTGGTTTTCGATGAGAGTCGGACGCCAACACAACAGCCCCGGCCGGGTAGATCCCGCCGGGGCTGTCCAGTTCTCTCGTGATTCCGGAACCTGAATGTCCCTGCTCCCTCCGGGTTTTGCCTTCTACTTCGACCTTTCATCCGTTTGGTTGCTCGTCAGGCTGTTGATCAGTTTTTCGATCTGGCTCAGATCGCTGCCGACTCCGATCAGGGCTACCTCGCCGTCCGGGCGAATGAGCGCCATTGATGGGATCTGGCCGGTCCAAAGATTCGTGGTCACGCCGAAACCAATCGGCAGAGGCGCCATGCCATGCAGCATGGCGATGGGCGACTTGATGTTGTATTGATGCTGCAAGTGCCTTACTGCTACTTCCCTATCATTGAGCGCAATCATCAACAGGCTTAGTTGATGCTGATCGGCGATAGATAACACGCGCGGGAATGTTTCCATGCAGGGCGCGCACCACGTAGCCACAAAGTCTATGAGAAGCCATTTGCCCTTGAATTGTTCCAGGGTAACTTGCCGGCTATCAATATCCGTAAGCTCAATGTCGGGTGCACTGAAGCCTGTTGCTACATGGTGGAATGGAACACCTCCCACAGGATCGTAATCTCGCGACAGAATCTGGCGAAGGCTCGTTTCAATGCGGTCGCTGCCACGCTCTACGAATAGATTGATTTTCCTGCGGTGGTCCTCGTTGAGGAGGCTCGCCATTTGCATTGGCCCTGTTTCAGAGGCGTTCTTGCCGTCGATACGAACGATCAGATCGTCTTTCACCAGATTGAAGTGGACGGGTGAGGTGGAAGCGCTGAGCACTCGCCATCCCTTTTGCTCGTGAGCAATCGTGGTGTTGTCCACTGTAACGATGGGGCCGGATTGCGCACATGCAATCGCCGCACCAAGAACTATATGGACCCACAGGGCGAGATTTTTCATGGCCTCATACCAACTATCTCCCATCGGCTCTATGCGATGCCTTGTTGCACTTGGACCTTGAATCCACCGTGCCCCATCCTTCGCGCTCTTTGCGAAGGGTGGGCTGGTGTGCGACTGGACGCATCTACTTATTTTTAACAACTTACATCGTTGATTTTGAACCAGTGCCCTACGCCGGATTGGAGTAGGCGATGCGCCCTTCGGAGATGGTCCAGCGGACTTTGCCGAGCATGGGCCAGCCGTCGAAGGGCGTGTTCTTTGACTTCGACTTAGTAGCGAGGACGTTATAGGTCCACTCTGCCTTGGCGTCGAACATAACCACGTCGGCAAAGCTGCCCACAGCCAGGGTTCCGCGGCCCTTCATGCCGAGCAGGGCGGCGGGCTGGGCGCTGAGCAGGCTGAGGACGCGGCCCATGGGCAGCTTCCACTCCTTATGCAGCCAGCGAAGGGCGAGGCCGAGCGAGGTTTCCAGGCCGTTGATGCCGTTGGGCGCGTTCTCGAACTCGACTTCCTTCTCGTGGACGGCGTGGGGCGCGTGGTCAGTAGCGATGGCGTCAACCACTCCATCGAGGATGCCCTCGATCATGGCGTCGCGATCTGCTGCCGAGCGCAGCGGCGGACACATCTTGGCGTTGGTGTTGTAGAAGCCGACGTGCTCGTCGGTGAGCAGGAAGTGATGCGGAGCTACCTCGCAGGTGACGCGCAGACCGTTGCGGCGAGCCTGGCGCACGGCGTTCAGGGCGGCGGCGGTAGAGGTGTGGGCCACGTGCAGATGCACACGAGAGTCGCGCAGCTCGGTAACGAGTCGGATGTCGCGCTCAACGATGGCGCTTTCAGCCTCTGCTGGCATTCCGCGCAAACCGAGCCGGAAGGAAGCCGGGCCGAGGTTCATGCAGCCGCCCTGGGTCATGCGGGTATCTTCGGCGTGCTGGATGACACAGAGTCCAACGCGCGCAGCTGCAGCCAGCGTCTCGCGCATCACGCCGTCCTTGAGGATGGGCAGGCCATCGTCGGATACGGCGACCGCGCCGGCAGATTTGAGAGCGGCGTAGTCGTTGATGGTTTCGCCCTTGGAGCCACGGGTGGCGGCGGCGATAGGAAACACGCGAATCTGTGCGCCACGGTCGGGTGAGAGCATCCAGCGCGTGGTTTCAACTGAGTCGTTCACCGGGTGGGTGTTGGGCATGGCCGCGACCGAAGTAAATCCACCAGCAGCGGCGCAGGCCGTTCCGGTGGCGATGGTCTCTTTGTATCCGAAGCCGGGCTCGCGCAGGTGCACGTGGATGTCAACGAGGCCGGGGGCAACGGTAAGGCCCGTAGCGTCAATAACCTCCACACCGCTGATTCCCTTTAGCTTGCCAGGAGCCGTGATCTCGGCCACACGACCAGCCTTGAGCAGAATGTCTTTGGGTGCATCGATACCGGCAGCCGGATCGAGCAGGTGGCCGCCACGAATTACCAGATCCGTCATGCGCGGTCTCCGTTCTGCGCTGAGGTCAGCGCCCGTTCAACCACCGCCATGCGGATGGCGACGCCGTTGGTGACTTGTTCAAGGATGGCCGACTGGAAGCCATCGGCAACACCTGCGGTAATCTCAAGACCGCGAATAATGGGGCCGGGATGGAGCACGACGGCCTTGGGCGCGTAGGTGGCCAGGCGCGGGCCAGTGAGCTGGTAGTTCTCTTTGTACTCGTTGAGGTCAAGCTGCAGGCCCGCCAGCCTCTCCGCCTGAATGCGGAGCATCATGACGACTTGGGAGCGTTCGATGGCGGCCTGGAAGTTACGTTCGATCTCAATGCCGGGACCCGCCTTGGCGGCCAGCTCCGGCAGCAGCTCCTTGGGTCCGCAGAGCACCACCGTGGCGCCGAGGCGCGGCAGCAGCAGCATGTTGGAGCGGGCCACGCGGCTGTGGAGAATGTCGCCCACGATAGAAACAGTGATGCCGGCCAGCGTTTTTTCATCGACCAGCTCAACGCCGGGGCACAGGTGGGCAAGGATGGTGCGCAGGTCGAGCAGGGCCTGGGTGGGGTGCTCGTGCATACCGTCGCCCGCATTGATGATGGGCAGGCGGGTTTCCGCCTCCAGCAGCCATGCGGCTCCGGAGAAGTTCTGGCGGATGATGATAGCTTCAGCGCCGAGCGCTCGGAGAGTGAGTCCGGTGTCTTTGAGCGACTCGCCCTTCTCTATGCTGGAACTGAGGCTGGATACGAGCGTGGTATATGCGCCGAGCGACTTGGCGGCCAGCTCAAAACTGGTGCGGGTACGGGTTGAGGACTCGTAAAACAGGAGCGCGATGCGGCGCTTGGCCAGGATGCGGTCACGGCCAACCGGGTCCATCTGTTCGAGCTCCGTGGCCCGCTTGAGCAGAGCGCCAATGGCTTCAATACTCAGATCGAGCACGGAAAGCAGTGAGCCTGGGTTGTAAGGGAATGGAGAGGCAGGCACTTGCGGTGTGGAAAGCTGACGGCGAAGGATGGGCGCAGCTGTAGTCATACGGATTCTCGGCCGGAACATCGGGCTCCGGTCCGGTTCAAAGTTGTTGCCGGAGGCCTGGAGACTTGGGCAGAAGAAAGCGCGCAGTGGGGGCGCGCTTTCCAAGGCAGAATTACGGAGTGACCCGTTCGACGAGGAGCACCTGTTCGGTGGAGTCAACCTCGTTGAATTTGACTTCGATGATCTCGCGGCAGGAGGTTGGTATGTGCTTGCCGATGTAGGTAGCTTCGATGGGTAGCTCGCGGTGTCCGCGGTCAATGAGCACGCAGAGCTGGACGCGACGCGGGCGGCCATGGTCGAAGAGGGCGTCAAGAGCGGCGCGCACCGTACGGCCGGTGTAGAGCACGTCGTCGCACAGGACGACGTCGCGACCGTTGATGTCAATGCCGATGGCGCCGGGCGTAACCACGGGGCGGACGTCGGCGGTGGTCAGATCGTCGCGATAGAACTGAATGTCGAGGGTGCCGGTTTCGACGGGACGCTTTTCGATGGTGGAGATAAGCTTGCCCAACCGGTCAGCCAGGGGCACGCCGCGGCGCTTGATTCCGACTAGCGCAAGATCTTCGCTGCCGTTGCTTTTTTCAACAATTTCGTGAGCCAGGCGCACCAGCGTGCGCTCAATCTCGGAGGCGGACATCAGCCTGCCTTTTTCGCGCAGATTGGGTTTCAGTTCAGCTTCGCTCATAGGTACCTTTCGCCTCGATTCTCTCGTGGGATGATACGAGGCATTGGGGGGTTGGGGCAAGTTGTGGAGAACAGGGATTGGACACCCTAGAGCTGCGAGGGCCTGCTGCGCACCAGCAAGCGTGCACCCAGGGCGCCTCCAGCAGCGCCGAATACCAGCAGCACAGCCGACAGGAACAGGAGAATACCAATGGTCCATCCGGCCTGTCCGTCCGGCGAAAGCATCTTGGCGCGCTGCAGAGCAACCATCTGCGCGTCCCATCCGGCGGCTGCCAACTGCGCGGGAACCTGTTGCCCGGCGAGCGAGGCCCATAGATCGTCAAAGACCTTGCCCTGGTGCAGCCAGAAGCGCATGGCGAACAGACTGATGCCCGCCGTGGCAACGGCCGACCAGCCGCCCAGCAGTCCCGTCACCAGGCCGATGCGCGCGCCTGCACCGACCGTGATCCAGGCCGGTTGGCGGTTGCGCATGTACAAGAGAACCACGGTAGCCGCGACACTGGCCATCAGAAGCGCGCCCAGAAACCCCAGCGCGTTCGAGAGCATACCGGCGGGAATTGCAAGTGCGACGGCAATGCGGAGCACCGGTTTCCACTCCACTGTGCCGGCGTCGCGCAGGGTATCGATCCAGGGGCCGGGCTGACCGGGCTCCTGCGCCTCCGCAACCTCGTACACCAGCTGTGGCAAGCCACAAGCCGGGCAGAAGCATTGGTCAGCAGAAACGGATTGATGGCAGCGATGACAGGCAACTTCCACACATCCAGCCTATCGCATCTGTGCCGGGATGGTGTGATCGCTGGTTTGAATTCCGGGCAGAACTGGCCGCGGGGGGTGGCAATTCTATTTCCCGGCTCGCAGCTCATTGCGGATGGAGCGTGCATCGGAAAGTGAAACATAATAGCGGTTGCGACAGGTTCGGCAGCGCACAGGCGACTGGAGAAGGATCAGTCGCACAATGTCTTTCAGACGGAACTGTGAGATTCGGACTGTCGATTGACCGCATTTGCGACATCGATAGGGCATGAGTCTCTCCTGGTTCATCGTGCGTGGTTGGGGAATGTATAGATGGGCAGAAGCGGGGAAACTTTGCCGTCTAATTCTTAATGTAGTCTAAAATCAACTGTTTCTTCATAAATAAACAATAAAGGTTATTTCACGGCTGTCCGGTTAAAAGTTAAACAGAATCAACTGGTTGCCGGAATCATCTAAGTCAGACTCGTAGCCGAGTTTCTGAAGTGCCTGTAAAATGGGCGTTTTCTCGAATTGAGTTAGGCTGAGAATCTGTAGGATTTGGTGGAGATCAGCCTCCAAACCGAGCCGTTTGCGGACGATGGCGACCAGCATGTAGGTGCTCACGGCGATCCAGATCTGGGTTTTCACTGCGTTCTCACTGGTCCCGTAGAATGCCTTAACCCGTAAATGCTGTTTGATCCAGCGAAAAAATAATTCAACCGCCCAACGCTTCTTGTAGATTTGGGCGATGGTCAGAGCAGGCAAGGTGAAGTTATTGGTCAGAAACACCAAGCGTTTTCCGGTGGCGGCATCGAAGTAGCTCACCCGGCGAAGGCTGTCCGGATATGCAGTAGCTGATCCGTGCGTAGCGAGAATCACGGTCTGGTCCGAGCGCACGCCGGTGCTTTTATCCACCGGTTGCGAGTAGCGGCGCTGAAGCAGCACGTTTCTTTTGGTGCGCACCACGAAGAATGCCGACGCCAGCGTGAATGCATACAAGCGTTCGAAATCGACGTAACCGCGATCCATCACGTAAAAGGAGCCAGCTTCAAGTATGAGCTGATCGAGGATGTTGACGTCATGGACCTTGCCGTTCGTAATCCTGATAAAAGTGGGAATGTTGCCATGCAAGTCCAGTAGGGTGTGCATCTTGACGGCCCCCTTATGCTTGCGGAACTTGGCCCACGGGAACACCGACAGACAAAGATCGATGGTCGTCGAATCCAGTGCGTATAGGCTCTGATTGAGGTCGATGCCGAGAGGGTCGCTTACGTACAAGGGCCGAGCAATACCTATCAGGATCTGCGCGAAATCCGCATAGATGCGCCAGTCTCGCGATTCATTGGCATCGGCCAGCGTGGAACGTACTACGCTTCCCCGAAACCCCATATGGTAGAGTTTTCCGCCTACAGCCTTGAGACATGCCTCGATATCACGTAGGCTCTCGCGATAGGTCAACTGGGCAAAGGACATAGCCAGGTACTGATCCCAGCAGGAGAAATCCTTCGTGTAGCGGTCCCCGCCATAGCGGGCCACGCACTTCTGGAATTCCTTATGGGGCAGATGCTCGACCAACTGGGAAAACACGGTGCGGCCAGTGTTCATTCCGCATTTTTGCTCCCCTTTGACCGTGCTGCCAAATCCCAATTCCGTTTTTCGATTTCAAATCGTTCCCGGATCGATATAAGTCTATCCGCTATATACTCAGATGCTTACTGTAACTCATAACATTTTTCCCCGGACAGCCGTGATTGCAGGTCTACTCCTTTTTTTCGCTGTGCAAGCGAGATGTATTTATGCGCAAATTGCGTTACCTGCAGCTGGTTATATTACGACAGTCGCTGGAACTGGCAGTTTTGGTTATTCTGGGGACGCTGGTCTGGCTACCAACGCCAAACTTGGCCAGCCTTGGGGCTTGGCGGTGGATGCGAGCGGGAACATTTACATTGCAGATTCTGCTGCTGCTCGCATTCGCAAGGTGGCGGCCTTGACGGGTATTATCACGACCGTAGCCGGAAACGGCACTCGAGGCTACTCTGGAGACAAAGGGCCGGCTACCAGTGCTGAGCTTTACAGTCCAACTGGAGTGGCTGTTGACGTAAGCGGAAATATTTATATCACTGATGATGCAAACAACCGCGTTCGTGTGGTCTATTCATCAGGAACTATTCCGAATGTTTCCAATCCGACGGTCGGTGATATTTACACCGTAGCCGGGACCGGTGCTGCAGGCTATTCCGGAGATGGTGGGTTGGCTACAAACGCCAAGATAAATTATCCCGGCGGGGTGGCAGTGGATGGGAGCGGAAACATTTATGTTGCGGACTACAGCAACAATCGAATTAGAAAAGTGACGGCCTCGACAGGTATCATCACTACTGTTGCAGGAAACGGAACAGCGGGTTACAACGGGGACGCTCAACTCGCTACTAGCGCAGAACTTAATCAACCTTGGGGCGTGGCGGTAGACGGGAGCGGAAATATTTACATCGCGGACTACTGGAATGCCCGTGTCAGAGTGGTTTATTTATCAGGGAAAATTCCCAACATTTCTAGTCCCATTGTCGGTGATATTTACACCGTGGCAGGAACTGGTAAAGGAGGCTACTCTGGAGACGGAGGGCCGGCAACCGCAGCAGAAATAGTTGAAACCACAAGTATCGCAACAGACACAATCGGCGATATTTACATCGCTGATATAGCAGGCGAACGCATCCGTATGGTGACAGCCTCAACAGGCATCATCTCCACGGTCGCGGGAACAGGTACGGCGGGCTATTCGGGCGACGGAGGGTTGGCTACTAGCGCCAATCTATACGGACCAGCGGGTGTGGCGGTAGATGTGAACGAAGACGTCTATATTGCAAATTCTAGTCAGAGCAATCCGCGAGTTCGAGTCGTTGGCGGTAACCTTATATCAAGCACATTCAACCCACTCTATAAAGTTGTTTCCATCCTCTATGCTCCTCCGGGGAACCAGAGTAGTCAGGGATACGGTACTTCTACTACTAAAAGCACGACCACAACGATAACGTCCAGTTTTTCGAACGCAGAGCAATTGACATTCAGCGCTGGAATTCCAGGTATTCTATCCTACAGCGAAAGCATGGGAACTACTCAGGCGACAAATCAGAGTGATGCCTTTACGCAGGCCTTTACGAATGCCACAACGATCACAACCAATGACAATAGCAGCTCCACGTTAAACCCGACTTCTTCAAATGCCGTCAATCACAATCTCGATACTTTCGAAATCTGGCTCAATCCCCTTGTTACAGTTAAATCGAACGTAGATACACCTGTTGGTTATACAGTGACCTCGCAGCCGATCACCATTAACGGTGAACAA
>Ga0302267_10001801_pt1 | contig 26789 bp, 22 predicted proteins | sample III_Bog_E1_3_FD_194555 | JGI IMG/M metagenome (GOLD analysis project Ga0302267, IMG submission 194555) | Peat permafrost microbial communities from Stordalen Mire near Abisko, Sweden - III_Bog_E1_3 | ecosystem: Environmental > Terrestrial > Soil > Wetlands > Peat | place: Sweden: Abisko...
TGCTCCGATTGCTACCGGGTGGAGCGAACCAGTTCCCGAGTAGGATTCTCACCCACTGTGGACCAACGCCTTTCACGGCGCACACAACTGTAGTACTAAGAACCTGTTTACAAACCGGCCTACAAGCATAGCGTCAGGGCTGCTCCCGGAGGGAGCGGTCGAAAATAGCCCCGGGTGAAGTCCGCCTTAGCGGACGAAACCCTGGGATAGTCCGGGAACAAACGGCCCCGTCCCAGCGGGACGGACGAACAGCGCCGCAGCTCATCGGCCTCGAATCATTTCCGCAACCAACCAGCAGAATCCTCCCCCAACGGAAAACACAAAACTCACCGGAAAAACCATAAAGCGAGTTTGTGGACACGTTCTAAAGCTGGTCGAATATCTCACGGAACTCCCACGTGCCCTGCTTGCCCGCCACCCACTCGGCCGCGCGCACCGCTCCGATGGCAAAGCCTCGCCGGGAGTGCGCATCGTGACGTACTTCCAGCGTGTCCACATCGCTCTTGGCCGTCACAACGTGCTCGCCCTTGGCATCGGCAATGCGGTGCGAGGTTACCTCGACCACTGCTCCCGGACGCACACTCTCGATGATCTGTTTCAGCGTCAAAGCCGTGCCGGAAGGCGCATCGAGCTTGGACACATGATGCGTCTCGTCGATGGAGAAGGTGTAGCCCTCCAACTGCGCCAACGCCGCCGTCAGTTGGAAGAGCTTGAGCACACCCATGGAAAAATTGGTGCCGTAGAGCAGCGCACCTTTGTGCGCCGTGGCCAGCGCTCTCATCGCATCCAGTTGCGCGTACCAGCCCGTAGTGCCCACCACAATGCGGCTGCCCGCTGTAAGCACCGCCGTGATGTTGGCGATTGCCGCCTCTGGGGCCGTGAAGTCAATCACTGCGTCCACATCTGCCAGCCGCGCGGCCGTGAGCCCCGCGCCGTTGAGGTTCTCGTTCACGTCCAGCGCTTCAACTTGATGGCCGCGCTCCCGCGCCACGTCAGCGACGAGCGATCCGGTCTTGCCTTTGCCGAGTACGAGAATGTGCATGGAAACCTCAATCAGTGATCGACGATCAGCTTCTAGCTGTCGGACGTGGGCATGAGTAGCACTGCACCACGCCAGTGAAATGACTTGAAATCCAGATCAAGGAAATGCGGGCTGAAAGATAGCAGCCGGCACCAGAAACATGTAGCTAGCGGTGTCCACCGCAAATAACATCCCCTATCTTCGGGCGTTTATGAGTTGGTTGACCAAGGAAGTGTTCCCTCGGGGGCTAAAGCCCGGTTGATTTTACAGTTTTTACGTACGGGCTAAAGCCCGTACCCTTCAAATGGTTAAATGACCATCTCTGTGGCGGACACCACTAGCGGCTCGCAGCTGGCTTCCTCGCATCCACATCGAACACCACCGGATCGGGGTCTTTGAAGAAGGCGGCATGAAGCGACCGCACTGCCTCTTCGGCGTCGGCCTCTTCGATCATGAAGCTCATGTTGATCTCGCTCGCCCCTTGCGAGATCATGCGCACGTTCACGTGCTTGACGGCGTTGAAGACCTGCGCGGCGATTCCCTGCTGTCCGCGAATGTCCTCGCCCACCATACACACCAGCGCCTTCTGGCCCTCGTACTTCACATCGGCCAGCTGTTCCAGATCGGCGGCAATGGCAGGCAGCTTCTCATTCGAGTCCACAGTGAGCGAGACGCTGACCTCGGAGGTTGAGACCATATCCACCGCGCACTTGTGCTTGTCGAAGATGTCGAAGATGGCCTTCAGATAGCCGTGCGTCATCAACATGCGGCTCGCCACCACGTCGATGATGGCCAGCTTCTTCTTTACCGCAATTGACTTGAACGGGCTCTTGCAGTGCGGCGCCATCGAGATGATGCGCGTGCCATCGCAGCTGGCGTTGCGGCTGTTCAGCACCAGCACCGGAATGTTCTTCTTGACCGCCGGCAGAATGGTGGCTGGATGCAGGACCTTGGCGCCGAAGTAAGCCAGCTCGGCTGCCTCTTCAAAGCTGATGGTCTTCACGCGCAAGGCGTCAGGGCAGACGCGCGGGTCGGCTGTCATGATGCCGTCCACGTCGGTCCAGATCTCGATGGCCTCGGCCGTCAACGCACCGCCCACCAGCGCGCCGGTAAAGTCAGAGCCGCCGCGCCCCAGCGTAGTGGTCAAACCCTTTTCGTTCGACCCGATAAAGCCGCCCATCACCGGAACCTGCCCCGCATTCACCAGCGGACGCAGCTTCTCCTCGGCCTTCTTCTCGATCACGTCGTCAAGCGGCGTGGCCTTCTGGAACTCGGAGTCGGTAATGATGATCTCGCGCGCGTCCACCTGCACGGCGTTCATGCCCAGTTCGCGAAAGGCAGCCGCCACAATGCGGCTGGAGATGCGTTCGCCGTGGCTGACGATCAGATCGCTGATGCGCGGCGTAAGTTCGTGGATGGCAGCCAGGCCGCGCAGTACCTCGTCGAGCCCGTCGAACTCGGCGTCGATGGTGTTGGTCAGCTCCACCAGCGTGGGCAGATCCTTCACCAGCGCCGCCGCCGTATCGCGATGCCGCGAGCGCAGCCGCGAGCTAATGGCCAGCGAACCGGTGCGGTCGCCCTCGGCCGCCGCAGCCGCCGAACGCAGCAGCTGATCGGTGACCTTGGACATGGCGCTGACCACAACCACCGGGCTCTTGCCATTTGCCACGCGTCCGGCCACGATGGCCGCTGTACGCCCGATGGCCGCCGGATCCTCTACCGACGTGCCGCCAAACTTCATCACTACCAGATTCATCGGAATCGTCCTCAAAACAGGGGTCAGGGATCAGGGTTCAGGGATCATGCAGGTGACCCCCGACCCCCGAACCCTGACCCCTTGCCGTTACAGCTTGCCCAGGCTAGCCAGCAGCTCGGCGTTCAGAATGGTGGCTCCGGCCGCGCCGCGCACCGTGTTATGGCTCAGCACCACGAACTTCCAATCGAGCAGATTGCAGGGGCGCAGGCGTCCAACGGTGACCGCCATGCCCTTGCCACGATTGCGGTCCAGCCGCGGCTGCGGACGGTCCGGCTGAGGCGCATACTGCACAGGCTGCTCAGGCGCGGTGGGCAACTGCTGGCCGGCCAGCGGCTTGAACTCCGCCCAGGCCGCCAGAATCTCTTCCTGCGTTGCAGGCTTGGCCAGCTTGATGGAGACGCATACCGTGTGGCCGTCAACCACCGCAACCCGGTTGCAACTGGCGCTCATCCGCGCCGCCAGCGGTTGCACTGTGTTGCCTTCCAAATGCCCGAGCAGCTTCAGCAGCTCCTCTTCCATCTTCTCTTCTTCGCTGCCGATGAAGGGAATCACGTTGTCCAGAATATCCATGGAGGGCACGCCCGGATAGCCAGCGCCTGAGACCGCCTGCATGGATGTGGCAAAGATCTGCTCGATCCCAAAGCGGTCCTGGAGCGGTTTCAGCGCCAGCACCGGGCCCATCACCGTGCAATTGGAATTGGTGACGATGTAACCGCCCGACTGCTTGCGCGTGGCCTGCTCCTCGATGAGGCGCAGGTGTTCGGCATTCACTTCAGGCAGCACCAGTGGAACGTTGGGCGCCATGCGGAAGGCGCTGGAGTTCGAGATCACAGCGTGGCCCGCAGCCGCAAAACGCGGCTCCAGCTCTTTGGCAATAGGCGAGTCGATCGACGAAAAGACGATCTTGGGCGCGCCTTCGGGCTCTGCCGGAGAGACCACCATATTGGCGATCCGCTCCGGCATGGGAGTGTCCAGACGCCACTTCGCGGCCTCGCCATACGGCTTGCCGCTCGAACGGTCGCTGGCTGCAAGCCAGGCGATCTCGAACCATGGATGGTTCTCAAGGAGCTGAATGTAGCGTTGGCCGACCATGCCGGTCGCACCCAAAATTCCGATTGGCTGTTTGTTTTTCATGGCAATTGGTGAACTTATTAGTGTACAGGAGTGCGGCAGTAACTGCGTAAGGGCTCTGGGGCTGAAACACAGGGCAATCGCATTTGGATTTTCTGCCACCGAATGAATGGTATGGGCTTTTGAAGTCAGGCAAAAAGCCGTTGTTTTGAAAGGGGACGGCTGGGAGGAACTCTGTCTGTTGTACTTTCCCACCCTCTTCCGCAAAAGGCGCGGAAAAGGATGGGGCAGGGCGCCTTTTTCTCTCGTCGGCAGGGGCGGTGTGTTGTTGCCTGTGCCGGACCAGCAACTCAGTAGATGCCTGGAACCAGGCGCTTCGTTGTGCGGCAGTACTGCTCGTATTCGGCGCCAAACAGCGCACGCAGCGCTTCTTCTTCCACGCTGATACGGTAAAGCACGGCGAGCGTGGGCGGGATGAGGTCCACCGCCAGGCAAGCCCAGTCGCCGGTGTGCAAACCGAGGGCAAGGAAGATGATCTCCATGCCCAGGTAAGAGGGATGGCGCACCACGCTGTAGAGCCCGGAGCGCTGCAACTGCTGATCGGCGTGCGTGGCCACATTGGCGCTGAAGGCCCGGCCCAGCGTGACGATGGCCACGATGCGCACGGCAAGGCCAGCGGCCAGCACGGCGATGGAGGCCGGCTTGAGCCAGTCATCGCTGACGTGCATGGGGGCCAGATGCCAGTGCCGCAAAAAGCCGCACGCCGTGAGGCTCAGCACGATTGTCACCCACAGCAGCAGCTGGGTGCCGCGGTCCTGCACCTTGGCCTGGCTCTTGCGGCGGCGTGTGGCCACGCCTACGTACACTTCGAGGACGATCCAGACGAAGTACAATACGGCCCACAACGTCGATAGATTCATGTAAGGTTCCCTTTCATCCGCGCTTACCACGCGGGAGTTGTTGGTTGTATACGCACGGGCAAACGGCGCGGTTCAATTTCCGCTGGGCTCTGCTGCACCAGAGCTGCGGCCGGAGACTCGCGCGTCAGCACCGCGTGTGTCAAACTTGGGTGCGGAGGGACTTCGCAATGCCTATCGCACTGAAACCCGCCAAGCTACTGCTGCTGGCCGGCGACTACGTGGAAGATTACGAAATCATGGTACCGTTTCAGGCCCTGCAGATGGTGGGCCACACCGTGGACGCCGTTTGCCCCAGCAAAAAGAAGGGTGAGCAAGTCCGCACCGCCATTCACGACTTTGAAGGCGACCAAACCTACTCGGAGAAGCGCGGACACAACTTTACGCTCAACGCCACCTTCGACGAGATCGATGTGGCCAGCTACGACGGGCTGGTGGTGCCCGGCGGCCGCGCGCCGGAGTATCTGCGCCTGAACCCCAAGGTGCTCGATATTGTCCGCCACTTTGACGCGGCAGGCAAGCCCATTGCCGCCATCTGCCACGGCCCGCAGTTACTGGCTGCGGCGGGCATCCTTAAAGGGCGCAAGGTTAACTGCTATCCGGCCTGCGCCCCAGAGGTTGGGCGGGCGGGCGGAACCTATGTTGCCGTCGAGGTTACCGAGGCCGTTGTGGACGGCAAACTGGTGACCGGCCCGGCCTGGCCCGCGCATCCCCAGTGGCTGGCCAAGTTCATCGATGTGCTGGAAGCGCACCTGGCCGGCTGATTCCAGGCGACGGCAACGCCGGCAGTACATCGGTGTCCGCATGGCTCGTACGCAGCGGGCTGCCTTCCCGCCTTTGCGCCAGAAACAGGGCGCAAAGGTGGGGTTCGGAGCGCCCGTATCCGGTGGTCGAACCGCTCTCGGAAGACCACGCAAATTCCAATTGCGCTTGCCGACTACCCTTGTCATAATGATGCGACCGGGCATTCCCCTGTGCCCCCTTTGGTCCATTTGGCCCAATTAACCGAGGAGGCATCCCCTTGCTCCAACCACCTCAAGTTGCATTCTGGATGGGCTCAATCGCCTACATGGGCGCGCTGGCCTTCTGGCTGTGGGCAGCGTTTTCCTGGCTCAGCAACCTTCAGCGGCTGCCGGCCACCAAAGATGCCTGCGACGCTCTGTCGAAGACCATCCTGAACAAAGGGCTTCTGACGATTGTCTTCAGCGTGCCGGCGGGAGCCGTTTTCGGCCTGGTGAAGACGCTGGCCAAGAGCTAGCGGGCCGGGTTTTGCGGCAGGAATCGCCAGGGGAATCGTTACAAAAGCACCAAAAACATCGAAAAACATTGTTGCGGAGGCAGCCATGCCGTTGGATTCACAGACACCCGATCACGGTGAGCCACAGACTCTCGATCGCAGCCATGTACAGCAGGTTGTGAAGGGGATGAGCCGGATGCTGGTTCTGGTTGCGGCCTCGGCCGCGGTGGCGGTGGGCATTGCCGTGTGGCTCTATGCGCGCACCATTCCGCAGATCCAGCAACTGAAGACAAGCGTGAACGCTCTCTCTGCCAAGAACGCGGGCCTGGCCGAAAGGAACAATCAGCTGGCCGAGGAACTGGCGGAGAATTGCGTAAAACTGGCCACGCGGCAGCGGGATTCAGAGAAGGACTTCCAGGGCGCGGTGGATACGCTGAACGCCTGCATGGGTTATTTTCCAGACGACGCCACACTGCCCGCTTACAAGGCCGAGGTGCTGGCCTCGAGCGTGGCGCACGGTAAACCGGACGGCACGGCGCTGGATGGAGCTCTGGAGGCGGCGGCGCAGTCTATCCAGATCAAGCCGACCACCGAGGCTTACGACTGGCAGGGGCTGGCGTATTGCCTGAAGGCAAAGAGCGCCAAACCTGCGGACCAGCCGTCTCTGCTGAACAGCGCCAAGCAGGCGTTTCAAGCGGAGTTCCAGGCGTTTCCGTTCCGCAAGGGTTCACTGCGCAATAGCAGCGAGTTTGCGGACGACTGCCCGGCTGCGCTGACCGCAGCACTCTACCGATAGGGCGCGGACCGGGTTGCGTGCTGCCCGGATGCTACCCGTTCGGCAGAGATGCTAAGCGGTGGTCGCCAGCCGGAGGTCAGTGTCGCGGCCGGTAGGCAGTGGTCCGCCCACTCGCGTCCTCAGCTCAATCTTCCGGTAGTTGGCGATCTTGTGTTCGAGGATCTTGTGGGCGCGTTGCAGCTCGACAATCTGCTCGGCAATCGCGGCCTGGTGATCTTCGAGAATCTTGCGCCGCTCAAGCGACGAAGCCTCCCCCAGCAGGCGCAGTTCAGCAAAGCGCTGCATGGCGCGGATGGGCATGTTGGTGGCCCTGAGGCAATGCAGGAATTCAATCCACGCCTCGTCGGCCAGCGAGTAGCGGCGATGGCCATTGGAGGCTCGCCCTACAGGTTGGATCAGACCGACGCGCTCGTAGTAGCGCAGGGTATGCGTGGTCATACCACAGCGCTGTGCCATATGTCGGATGGTGTAACCGGCTTCTCTCACAACTCCAACCTACATCTTCGCCCGCGCTCGAAGTCAAGCACTTGTCTGATATTCTTTTGAGCTGATTGTATTTTTGGTATTTTATCCTTGTTTAGAGACATATTAACTGCTTAATTCGCCTTTTATTCCTACTTTATCTTGGACGATGTGGCATACTTGTTCTGGTCCTCTGTGGTACGAAGAGGTGGAGAAGATCAGCCCGTGTCAGTGAGTCCCAATCCCGAATTTTTGCGCCGCGCCATCCAGTTGGCCACCGAAAATGCAGCCTCCGGAGCCGGCGGTCCTTTTGGAGCCGTCATCGTCCGGGATGGGCGCATTGTGGGCGAGGGAGTGAACACGGTGACGGCCACGCACGACCCCACCGCGCACGGCGAGGTGAATGCCATCCGCGCGGCCGCGCGCGCGCTGAGCAGCTTCTCGCTGGCCGGTTGCCAGCTCTACACCAGTTGCGAACCCTGCCCCATGTGTTTAGCTGCGGCCTACTGGGCGCGGGTGGACGCCATCTTCTACGGAGCTTCAGCTGCCGATGCGGCGCGTGCTGGCTTTGACGATGCTGTTTTTTACCGCGAGTTGGCCAAGCCGGCGGCGGAGCGCAAGGTAGCTTCAGCGCAGCTGCTGGCCGACGAGGCCTGGGCCAGCTTTGAAGCCTGGCAGACGGTCGCCAACAAGATCGAATACTAGCGCAGAGGGTATGGGTCGCTTCGCACTCTGCTAGAACAGCACGCGCAGCTCCGTAATCACGTTGTGATTGAAGGTGTGGAAGCCGGAGGTGGCGGTCTGGATGCCGCCGTCGACCACAAACGCCGCGTGTTCGGGCTTCCAGCCTTTGCGCCGGATCATGTAGAACGCCGCAGGCGTGATCATGTTCTGGGTGTGGCCGTCGATGGAGGCGCCCAGAAAGTGCGTGAAGTTGTTTTCAACATCGATCCACGCATGAGGGCTCACGCGTAGCTGCCCGGTCAGGTTCCAGTCGATGGTGCGGCCTTGCTGGGTAACCTTGGCTGTGGGCAGCCAGCCGCCCACGGTGGTCAGCACGGCCACGCGGCCAAATCCCTTGCCTGCGGCAATGGACGGCGAATAGTAGGAGCTGAGCGCGAAGTTGCGATAAGCGCGCGGAGCAAAGCCGTGAAACAGGATTGCCGATAGGGCGTAGTTGTGGTGATCGGCGTTGCCGCTGGCGATGCGCACCTTTACCTGCGCCCCCAGGTTGGTAAAGCCGTCCGAGAGGCCGGTGGCGTGGTTGCGCACAAAGTTCGGGGGGTCCAGATCGAACTGCAGGCGGCGCTGCACAATGGCGGTGATGCCGTGGTTGTTGCCGTAGTCGATGGGGTGGGCCGGGCCGGTGGTGTAGTTTGACACGGAAAAGCGGATGGCTTGGCTCAAGCGGCTGTCCGACTGGATCAAGGGAGCCATCCAGCTAGGCTGCACCTCGGTCATGCGCGTGTTGTGGGCGCGGATCTGCTGGTAGAGCGATTGTTGCCCGGCCATGTGGCAGGGCTCAAGCGCGGCGGCAACAGCCAGAGCCGTCAAAATGAGGTTTCGTATGCGCATTGCGGGTGAAGCAAGTCTATGGATGGCGATGAAGGAAAGGGTGTGACACCCCTCACGTTTGACCAGCTCTAAGTCCACCAAGCGGGCGGCATGTGGCCATGCCGCCCGCTTGGGAAAGTGACCAGCCTGCGATCTCAGAGGGCGCTAGAACAGAATGCGCATCTCCGGCAGCAGGTTGTGGTTGTAGGTGTGGAAGCCGGAGGTCGCCATCTGCATGCCGCAGTCAAAGATAAAGAACGGATGTGTCGGCTTCCAGGCTTTTTTGCGCAGGATATAGAAGGCAGCCGGGGTGATGAAGTTCTGCATTTTGCCGTCGTGCGGGCCGCCAACGTAGTAGGTGGCGTTGTCTTCGAGCTCGAGCCAGGTGTGCGGCGTGGCGTGGTAGCCGACGAGCGAACTCCAGGCAATCGAGCGGCCCTGCGCGGCAATCTTTCCGGTGGGCAGGGTTCCGCCCAGCGTGGATTCTACGACGGTTTTTTTGCCCAGGCCCTTGCCGCCGGCCAGCGTGGCCGTCCAGGTGTCAGTGCGCGCGCCGTTCAGTGCCGTGCCGGTGGCAAAGCTGTGGCTGCCGATGGCGGTAAGAATGTAGTTGCCCTTGTCAGAGGGCGAGGAGAGGAGCCGAGCCTTGACCAGTAACGAGGTATCGCCGGCTCCGTCCGTAGTGGCCGAGTTGTGCTGGATGAATGGCGCGGGGACAACGTCGAATTCGAAGCGGTTCCAGCCGATAACGCCACCGCCACGGCCGTTGCCGTAGTTGGTGGTCTGCGTCTTCGTCGAGCCGAACTCGTTCGAGAAGGAAAAGCGGTAGTACTGCACCAGGCGCGGATCGGCCTGCATCACGGGCGTGAACCAGGTTGGCTGCACCTTGGCGACCGCTGCGTTGTGGCCGAAGAACTGTTGGGCGGCGGATTGCTGCGCCGATACGCCTGCCGAAAGCAAGCTCATGACAACGATACAGAGTGAGAAAAGCCGCAGGAATTTGTTATTCACGGATGGCCTCCATGGTATCGACAGCCATACCGTGCATGCTGTGACCCTTGCCATTGCTATCGGCGCATTGTCCCAGTTCATGAAGCAGTGCATGAGAAAAGGACGGCCGGAGAGTGAGCAATGGCGATGCGCTGTGCCAGAGAGTTGTTCGCACAGATCTGTGGCCGCCGTATACTGCTGGCCATGCAGGTTGCCAAACTTCGCCATACCTTCTGGCGCGCTCATGCGCTCGTATTCACTGCCGCAGTTGTTGCCCTGAGCACCGTGCCTGCGCTGCGGCCTGTCCATGCACAGGGACCCGCTGCCGCGGCCTCTAACGTCGTGTGGCAGATGCACGACTCAGGCACCACGGCCAGCTTGCGCGGGATTCACTCGGTCGATGGCCAGATCGCGTGGGCCAGCGGGACTGGTAGCACTGTGCTCAAGACGACGGACGGCGGCGTGCATTGGGAGCGCTGCGCTATTCCCGATGGCGAGAAAGACGGTGCAACGCTGGACTTTCGCGGCGTGCAGGCCTGGGATGCGGAGACGGCGATTGTGATGGCGTCAGGGCCGGGGGAGAAGAGCCGCCTCTACAAAACAACCGATGGATGTAAGACGTGGAAACTCGTCTTCAAGAATCCAGACAAAGATGGATTCTGGGATGCGGTGCGGTTCTTTGATCGTGCCAAAGGAGTGCTCATCGGCGATTCAGTTAGTGGCAAGCTATATGCGCGAATGACAGATGATGGTGGTGAAAGATGGCATCCTTTCAATGACGACGACGGCCTCAAAGTGGGGCAGCAGAATGCGGGATTCTTTGCCGCGAGTAATTCATGTCTTATGCTGCGTCCTGAGCATCCGTATTCCATTGAGGCAGTGGCGAATGCCGGAGGCTCTGCTGAGGTATATTTCGCCAGTTTTGGCACTATTTGCAGTCCGGCTTCTTCGTCTATCAAGCCTCAGTGTCACGATGGCTGGGATTGGGACGCGCCTGAAGGTACTGCGATTCCAAGCAACGGAGGAAGCAGAGGTGTCTTCTCTCTTGGGTGGGCCATGAACCAAAACGGCGGCATTCGGGCTGAGGTCATTGCCGGGGGCGATTACACCAAACCCAACGACTCGACCGGCACAGCGGCCTGGACCGCAGACGGTGGTCTCCACTGGACCGCCTCCGCCACCCCACCCCACGGCTACCGCAGCTCCGTGCAATGGTCCGAGCCGGAAGAGCTCTGGATCACCGCCGGCACTAATGGTTCCGACATCTCCCGCGACGATGGCCGCACGTGGCAGCCGCTTGACGACGGCAACTGGAACGCTCTCTCGCTGCCTTTTGTCGTCGGCCCAAAGGGTCGCATTGCGCGCTTGAACCCATCGGCGCTTCCCAAGCCATAGTCTCGACCAGCCATAAATCTCCCGTGCCCCGTCCTTGCGCCTTGCTTCTGGCGCGAGGGCGGGATGGCAGTGATGCTGGCTTGGCGGGGTTCGTACTTTCCCACCCTTTCGGCGATGAAACTGCCGAAAGGATGGGGCACGGGAGTTTCCATGCTTATCGGGATTGTCCCGCTTCGATTAATTGGCTTCTATTGACTCTTAACCCACTGAATCTGGGAGGGAAACGATCTTGGGAGGAGCGCTTTGCCCCATCTCGCGCGGCTCTTTAGCCGATCCTCAGGGCTTGGTCGAGTAAAATTGGAGGTAATCGGATGACTGAATCCATCTCAGCGGCTGCCCTTCAGAGTCCCCGCTCCGAGCGGGAACCAGACGCGCGGGTTGACGGCGCGGAATCTCCGGTGGTTCTGGTCCAAAACCTTGAAAAGATCTATCGCACGGCGCGCGGCGAGCTGACGCTGTTCCGTAACCTGGATTTGCGCGTGGAGCCGGGCGAGATGGTGGCCATTGTGGGCCAGTCCGGAGCTGGGAAGAGCACGCTGCTGCACTTGCTCGGCGCTCTCGACGCGCCCACCGCCGGCTCGGTATACTGCGCCTCAACCAATGTGGCTGCGCTCAACGCGCGGCAGGCCGCGGCCTTCCGCAATCGCGAGATCGGCTACGTGTGGCAGTTCCACTATCTTCTGCCCGAGTTTACGGCCGAGGAAAACGTGGCTATGCCGTTGATTGCCCGTGGAGTTCCCCTCAGCGAGGCACTGAAGACAGCGGCGCATTGGCTGGAGGAGGTCGGATTGGAAGATCGCGGTGCACACAGGCCGGGCGAGCTTTCAGGCGGTGAGCAGCAGCGCGTGGCGCTGGCTCGCGCGCTGGTGAACAGCCCTCGGCTGCTGCTGGCCGACGAGCCTACCGGCGACCTGGACGAAACCACCGCGCAGCGCGTCTTTCAGCTGATTGCGCGTTTGCACCGTACGCATGGCCTCACCTCGATTCTGGTGACGCACAACATGGATCTGGCCCACGCGTGCGGACGCGCGCTGCGGCTTGAAAGCGGCCGGCTGGTCGCGATTCCAGCCGGAGATGCGCCGACCGGAATCTTTGCCTAGAAAAAAGCACCGTTACGGGCATTCAGAGAGTCTTAACTGTATGCAGCCTCGAAAAAAGAAGTTTTTTGCAGGCTGAAATGGGCGGATGGGTGTCCTTGCCGTTTTTTATTGCGAGGGCCTTCCGGCGAAAGCGGAGCCGGCGCCATCTGGATCGGCTGTTCGGAGCAGGGGATACGTTTTCAGGCTTGCTCAGGCAGCGTAGTTGAAACAAGGGCGCGCGCCCAGGAACCGAGGCCGGCACTGAACCGGACGGCTACTTTGGCCGATAGTCCTGACAAGGGAGAGTAACCATGTTCGAACGCTATACGGAGAAGGCACGGCGTGTGATCTTCTTCGCGCGGTATGAGGCCAGCCAGTTTGGGTCGCCCTATATCGAGACTGAGCACCTTCTGCTCGGTCTGCTGCGCGAGGACAAGGCGTTGACTAACCGCTTTTTGCGCTCCCATGCTTCGATCGAGTCGATCCGCAAGCAGATTGAGGCGCACACCACCATCCGCGAAAAGGTTTCGACGTCGGTGGACCTGCCGCTCTCAAACGAGTGCAAGCGGGTGCTGGCCTATGCGGCCGAAGAGGCCGAGCGGCTGGGACACAAGCACATTGGCACCGAGCATCTGTTGCTGGGCCTGCTGCGCGAAGAGAAGTGCTTTGCGTCGGAGATTCTGCAGGAGCGCGGCTTGAAGCTGGGGCTGATTCGCGAGGAGCTGGCCCGCGTGACGCAGGAGAAGCCGGCGCAGCAACAGCCGCGCCAGCGCGAATCGAGCCTGTTGGCCGAGTTCTCGCGCGATCTGACGCAGGCCGCCATGGATGGCCAGTTGGATCCGCTGGTGGGCCGCGACGGCGAACTGGAGCGCGTGATTCAGATTCTCTGCCGCCGCACCAAGAACAACCCGGTGCTGATCGGCGAGCCCGGCGTGGGCAAGACGGCCATTGTTGAAGGCCTGGCGCAGCGCATCTCCGATGGCGAGGTGCCGAGCTTCCTTGCCGACAAACGCATCCTGGGCCTCGACCTGTCGCTGATTGTGGCGGGCACCAAGTATCGCGGCCAGTTTGAAGAGCGCTTGAAGACCATCATGAAGGAGCTGATGGAGAATCAAAACTCCATCATCTTCATCGACGAGCTGCATACGCTGGTGGGCGCCGGTTCGGCGGAGGGCTCGCTGGACGCGGCCAACATCTTGAAGCCGGCTCTCTCGCGCGGCGAGATTCAGTGCATCGGCGCAACCACGCCGGCTGAGTTCCGCAAGTCGATTGAGAAGGATCGCTCGCTTGAGCGCCGCTTCCAGGCCGTCAAGGTTCCGCCGCCCAACGAGGCCGACGCAATCAAGATCATCATGGGCATCAAGGATCGCTACGAGAAGTTCCACGCGGTCAGTTACACCGATGAGGCCATCGAGTTTTCGGTGTCGCACTCGAACCGCTACATTCCCGATCGCTTCCTGCCCGACAAGGCCATCGATCTGATCGACGAGGCTGGAGCGCGCGTGAAGCTGCGCCAGACCTCGCTGCCCGAAGAGATCATCGAGGTGCAGAAGCGCATCAAGTTCATCGTGCACCGCATGGATTCGGCAATTGCCAACCATGAGTTCGAGAAGGCACGTTTCTACTCTGACGAGGAGCGCAAGGAACGCGAGAACCTGCGCGCGCTACGCGAGAAGTATCACCTCGACGATTCGGCCTCGGGCATCGTTGGCCGCGAAGACATTGAGGATGTGGTCAGCCGCTGGACCGGCGTGCCGGTGACCAGCATCAAGGAAGAAGAGACGCAGAAGTTGATGCGGGTGGAAGAAGAGCTGCACAAGCGGATCGTCTCGCAGGACAAGGCCATCTCGGCTTTGGCCCGCGCCATTCGCCGCTCCCGTGCAGGTTTGAAGAGCCCGCATCGCCCCATCGGTTCGTTCCTCTTCCTCGGCCCCACGGGCGTGGGCAAAACAGAGGTGGCGCGCTCGCTGGCACAGTTCCTGTTCGGCTCCGACAAGGCGCTGATCCGCTTCGATATGTCGGAGTACATGGAAAAACACGCGGTGTCGAAGCTCATCGGTTCGCCTCCGGGATACGTGGGCTACGAAGAGGGCGGCCAGCTCACCGAGCGCGTCAAGCGTTCCCCGTATTCGGTGGTCCTGCTCGACGAAATCGAGAAGGCGCATCCGGACCTGTTCAACATTCTGCTGCAGGTGTTTGAGGACGGCCAATTGACAGACGGCCTTGGCAACACGGTCGACTTCAAGAACACCATCCTCATCATGACGTCGAACATTGGCGCGCGTCACATGCAGAAGAAGCAGGGTTTGGGCTTTGCCAATCAGGCGGAAGATTCGGTCTCCGACAAGGTGGAAGAACTGGTGCGGCAGGAGGTGAAGAAGACCTTCAACCCCGAGTTCCTCAACCGTCTCGACGAGGTTATCCTCTTCCAGCCGTTGGCAGACTCCGACCTGATCCAGATTGTCGAGATGCTTGTACAGCAGCTCAATGCCAATCTGGCGCAGAGGGCCATCACGATCTCTGTGACCGAAGAGGCCAAGAAGTGGATTCTCGATAAGACGCTGGGCGACCGCAGTTACGGCGCGCGTCCGTTGCGCCGCGCACTGCAGCGCTTTATTGAAGACCCACTGTCGGAAGCGCTTATCTCCGGACAGATCACTGACCGGCCAGCCTTCCTCGAGGTCTATCTCGACGCCAACCAGCTCTTCTACCGCCCGGTCAGCGCGGATGAAGGCGGGAACGAAGAGAAGGCCGCTGGCATCCTGCTCAACAGTAACTAGCTGTCAACCAGCACCAACAGAAAACCCCGGCCATGTGCCGGGGTTTTCTGCTGTAGTTCGAAACAAGACCATCGCAATTTTCGGGAAGAGAAACAGGTCGATAGAATCTACGATGACTTCAACAATTCTCGGTGCACCAGTTCGCAAAGCTTCATCGTCAGCGGGTTGCTCATGCCGTAGTAGACAAACTGGCCTTCCTTTTGGCGGGTGATGATGCCAGCCGTCGATAGTAGCGCGAGGTGCTTGGAGACATTCGACTGCGTGGCGCCGGTCGCCTCCACAATCTCGCCTACCGGCAAAGGTCGATGACAGAGCGCCTGCAAAATCTTCAGGCGCATGGGCTCGCCCAAGAGGCGGAATTGTCCGGCCACCTTTTCCAGTTCGGCATCATTCAGTACGCGTGCAGTTTTAGAAGTTGACATATATCACCAAGTGCTCATATATTCAATTATACATATGAATGCCATCGAAAACAATACCATCTCTCCGGCCGCGCTTGCTGCGGTTCTCGATGCAGGTGAGGCGCACGTGCTCGTGGACGTCCGTACGCCTCAGGAATTCGCCTCCGTCCATGCTTCGGGCACGGTATCAATCCCTCTCAACGAACTGGATGCGGCCGGTTTTGTTGCACAGCACACGCCGGGCAAGCCGGTCTACGTTCTTTGCCAGACCGGGGCACGCGCGCGCAAAGCCATCGAGCAGCTTGAAGCTGCCGGATGTACCGACTGTGTGCTGGTCGAGGGGGGCACAGAAGCCTGGATCGGCGCAGGGCTCCCCGTGCACCGCGGTGAGAGCACTGTGCTTCCTTTGATGCGGCAGGTTCAAATCGTCGTCGGATCGCTTGCGGCTGTGGGCTCAGTTCTGGCCTTGACGATGAATCGCTGGTTTGCCGTTCTGCCGCTGCTTCTCGGCTGTGGGCTCCTCTTTGCCGGGATTACGGGCGCCTGCGGGATGGCTCTACTGCTGGCCAGGATGCCCTGGAACCGTACCGGGAAGCTCTGTTCACAATGCCGCTGTACTGAGGAGTAAGCGATGCAGACTGCACGAAAGATTGTCATTGTCGGGGGCGTGGCGGGCGGCGCATCCGCTGCTGCGCGGGCACGCCGCGTGGATGAGTCGGCTCAGATTTCCATCTTCGAGCGCGGACCCTACATTTCGTTTGCCAACTGCGGCCTGCCCTATCACATCTCCGGAGAGATCGAGGACCGCTCAAAGCTGCTGATCATGACGCCGGAAAAGATGTGGGCCCGCGCGCGCGTTCAGGTCCATGTGAACCATGATGTTCTGTCCATCGACCGGCAGGTCAGGTCAATTCGCGTTCGTCGTCCGGACGGGACTGAACAGGATGTTCTCTACGAAAAGCTGATTCTGAGCCAGGGCGCCACGCCCATCATTCCGCCGATCCTTGGCGCGGACCTGTCCCACGTCTTTACCCTTCGCGACGTGCCCGGCATGGATCGAATTCTGGCCTTCATGGAAGCGCGCAAACCCAAGACAGCAGCCGTTATTGGCGGTGGGTTTATCGGTCTTGAGATGGCGGAGGCCTTTCATCGCCGCGGGATACATGTGACCGTGATCGAGAAGTTCCCCCACATCCTGCCACTGCTTGATCAGGATATGGCGGCGGATCTCGAAAGCCAGGTCAGGGGTAACAATTTCTCTCTCATGACCGGAAAAGAGGCACAACGCTTCACTGACAAGGGAGTGGAATTGTCTGGCGGCGAGTTGGTCCCGGCCGAACTGATCCTGCTGAGTGTGGGCGTGCGTGCCGAGGTTGAGCTGGCCCAGCGCGCAGGGCTCGAGATTGGCGTCACCGGCGGCGTCAAGGTGAATGCACGCATGGAGTCCTCCGACCCTGACATCTATGCTGTGGGCGACGCCGCAGAAACCACTCACATGGTCACCGGCGCGCGCACGCGCATTCCGCTGGCTGGCCCAGCCAACCGCCAGGGGCGCATCGCAGGAGCCAACGCGGCAGGTGCGAGCTTCCTCTATTCCGGTGCGCTCGGAACCTCGATTGTCCGTGTCTTACATAGGACCGCGGCATTTACCGGCTTGAACCGTGCGCAGGCGGCCAAGGCAGGGCTCAGCTTCGTCACCAGCGTCACCAGAGATCTGAGCCATGCCGGCTACTATCCCGGCGCAAAGCCCATGTTGATCAAGATAGTCGCCGAAGAAGGAACCGGGCGTCTGCTCGGTGCGCAAATCGTTGGTCAGGACGGGGTGGATAAGCGCATCGATGTTCTTGCCACCGCGATTACCAGCCGGATGACGGTCTTCGACCTGGAGAGCCTCGATCTGGCCTACGCGCCTCCCTTCGGTTCGGCAAACGATCCGGTGAACACGGCCGGCTTTGTCGCCGGTCACATCGTCCGTGGAGACGTGGCGACCGTCTCGCCCGAAGATTGGAAACCGGACGACGAATTTCTGCTCGATGTCCGCGAACCCGAAGAGGTTGCCACGACCGGAATGCTCGCAGGCGCGGTCCACATCCCACTGGGAGAACTTCGGGATCGGCTTGGGGAACTACCGAACGATCAAAGAATCGTTGTGTACTGTCAGAAGGGTCTGCGCGGCTATCTGGCGGCTTGCGCGCTCAAGGGCAGCGGCTTTGAGGATGTTGTGAATCTGCGTGGTGGCTTTGCGGAAGCCAAATTGAACGGCTTCTGATGCCAACCGGGGGAAGCTGGTATGTGACCGATGCCAAGGCAGTAAATGCAGAGGGGAATCTGCTGGACGCTCATGGGGTATGACGGTTCTCAGGTCGCACCCCATGAGCAATCACCTTTACTGCCCCAGCGTTGCCACTTGTTTGATAGCTCCCCACTTGGGTTGCGTCTCGGTGCTGGTGGCTGGGTTGGCTGTCCAGCCGGTGTCGGCGTCGATATCGTAGCCGATGTCGGTGGTCAGGCCCCAGTTGTCTTCGGAGCAGAGCTTGAAGTAGAAGAAGGTTCCACCGCCATCGTTGATCCATGTGTCGAGCAGCGTGGTCACGATGCCGCGCATGGCTGGGGTGGTTTGCGCTGCGGTTGAGCCCGCGGTCTGGTAGGCTGCGCCCTGACCGCCTTCGTACGCGATTATGCCCCCCTTGAGCCCATACGTGGAAGCCGTGCTGGCGAGGCTTGCGATCCATGGGACGATGTTCGCCGTCTGGAATGCCTGCATACCGGCCAGAACCTGCGCGCTGGTAAGGGTGTTGCCGTTCGAGTCGCCGTTGAAGTCCACATAGGGAGCGCCGCCCACGGCCCACACATACTGGCTGGCGCCGCCCTGGCGGGTCTCGAGATAGTCGAGACCGACAAACGATCCGCTGTACGATATCTGGCTGCTCAGCACGGGCCTGTAGACGACGCCGAAGGCCGACGAACCGAAGACATTGGCGAAGGCATTGGCGATCAGCATGGTGCCTTTGGCCGCTATACGCATCTCTACGGTGTAGGTGCTGCCGGTGCTGTCCCAGTCGAGATCGGCGTCGCGGGCGGCGATGGCGGCGGCGGCCTGTTGCTGAACCCATGTGGTCTGCGAACCTACACCCGACCAGAACTCATTGGAGTATTCAAGGTAGACGTGCAGGCCGGCGTTCAGTGGCGGGTTCACGGGGCCGCTGGCTGGTTGCGGGTTCGCGCCCGATGAGCCGCTTACGCCCGTGTATGGATTGCCGCTGGCGTCAGAGCCGTACTTGACCAGCAGCGCCAGATTGGTGGCCCATGCGGTGGAAGTGAACGCATACGTCCCGCCAAAGGCGAGGTGCGGAACGTTCAGCAAAAGATCCTTGCCGGTCTGGTTGGCCAGTTGAATGGCGTACTCGTAGCTGGCTCCGGTAATGTACTGCGGCTGCACGTTTTGCGAGGCGTGCCACGGCACTTGCTGCTGGCTGGCGTTGGTGGGAGTAGCGCGGTCGCTCCAGTTTTCCTCGGTCGAGCTGTCGGTGGAGAGATAATCCTTCACGCGGACTGCGGTGAAGTATTTGAGCCGTGCCAGAAAGCGATCGGTGAAGAGCGTACCGGCGGCATGGGGAGCGCCGGTGATGGTTGGCCGCATCAGTGAGACGTTGGTGACGCCGGTTCCCATGGCGCTAGTGGCGGTGCGTTTGGTGTTGGTGAAGACCAGGTAGAGATTCCGGTACGCAGAGCCGACAGTGACCGTGGCCGTGCTGGTGTTGTTAGCGCTGGAGTAGCTTACCGCGCCCACCTGCACGTTGGCATCGCCCCAGGCGGCCACGGTCGCCTGCCCGGTAAAGCTCAGCGCGTAGTTGCCGGCAGACCACGTTCCCTGATTGCCTGCGATGACCAGCACGCCGCCATCCTGTGCGGGCCAACCGTTGGCGTCCACAGTGGCCGTCTCGTCGTAAGGCGCGTTAACGCTGCCGAACTTTCGCGACTGCTTCATAGCGTCGGCAAATGGCTGGGTCCGATCCCAGTCGTTGATCCAGCCGATGTTCACGCCGAGGTTGGCCTTGGTCGCCTGAGTCACGGTGACCGTAGTGGTGGCCGTGGCCGTATTGCCGCTGGTGCTGGTCACGGTGAGCGTGTAGGTGGCGGTGGAGGCCGGGGAGACGCTTACCGGCGTTCCGCTGGTAAGGGCAACGTTGCCGGGGGTGAGGATGCCGGTTCCGCCGGAAAAGACGCCTGTGAGCTGCGTGGAAGAGCCCGAGGTGATGGTTGCCGGGCTGGCTGCAAAGCTGGCGATGGCGGGTGCGCCCAGAGCTGTGACAGTGATCGTGGTGGTGGCCGTGGCCGTATTGCCGCTGGTACTGGTCACGGTGAGCGTATAGGTGGTGGTGGAGGCGGGGGAAACGCTGACGGCTACGCCGCTGGTCACAGCCATATTTCCCGGCGTGATCACTCCTGTGCCGGAGGAGAAGTTGGCGGTGAGCTGCGCTGAACCGCCCGCAGCGATGTTGGCTGGGCTCGCCGTAAAGCTCTGGATGGAGGGTGTAATGCTCCCTTGTGCCAGGTAAGCAGACGATGCACAGCCAGCCAGACAGCAGAAAGCAACTGCGAGGGGCAGGAACCAGAGATCGGGGATGTGGGACCTGCGCATAGTTCTCCTCTGCTGCATGGTAGCGCGTATTACTTTCGTTTATCGACAGAGAAGTGTCGGTGGATGAATTTAGTGCGGCGCATTTAGATGCGCTGGTCCCGCGCAGTACTGCTATACTTGCCCCCAATGGAGTGTGCACCAATGGGCCCAGTAATCAGGCACCAGCAGACGTGGAAGCTGTTCGCGGTGATCGCGATTCTGGCGGCAGTTGCGCTGTTGCTGGTTCCTCAGGCGCACTCTACCCATACACTCGACTGGATAGTGCTGTTGCCGGTCTTTTTTGTCGGTTTGCTGCTGCCGTTTGTTCTGCCCGGCAGCATGGCTTGGCGGCGCACCTTCCGGCTGCCCCAGCCTCCAGCGCTTGCGCCCAGCTTCCAGCGCCCTCCACCTTCCCGCCATCGCTGATTTTTCTGTGAATTCTTTCGGGATCGCAGCAGCGCCTTTGGGACGCTAGCTTTCTTCTGTTTCAGGTGATTTTGTGGCCCGAGCGGCCCTCACTTCCAAGGCAATCGCAGGAACAGTGCCCCTGTTCTTCAGGCCGTTCGTGCCGCCCCTTCGGGGCTGCATCGTCGCAAGGCACGCATTCCCAGGATTCCCCCTTTCCCCTCGGCTTCGCTCGGGTTCAGGGTCCATCCTGGGCTATTTTCGGCTCATCCCTCCGGGATGAAAGGCGGCCAGTGGGCAGCTGATAGCAAGGGAATTGGGCAACTATTGATCCGGCCTTGAATAGTTTGTGGTTCCCCGCCCATTTCGCGATAAAGCTTGCGAAATGGATGGGGCACGGGGTTCTATTTGAGGGTTGGATCGATAAGTGCATGTTGTTGAGGTGCGCGAGCAGGTGTAGGCCGGCGACTCGAACAGCCCCGATCCGGCCCAATGCGGCCCTCATCCCATAGATAGGCCTGCTGCGCCAAACTTCACCATTTACACTGGTAGACGGAGATAGCTGTGTTTCTCGATAAAATCCTAACCAAAATCTTTGGTACCGCTAATGAACGGCTCATCAAGCGCCTGCTTCCGGTCGTGACCGCTATCGGCGAGCTTGAAGCTGACATTAAACAATTGAACGACGAAGAGTTACGCGCCAAGACGGTGGAGTTCCGCGCCCGCATTGCCGCCAAACTCGAAGGCATTACGGACAAGGATGAGGTCAAGGCGGCGGAAAAGCTTGCTTTGGACGAACTGCTGCCCGAGGCCTTTGCTGTGGTTCGCGAGGCGGGCTGGCGCAGCGTGAAGATGCGCCACTTCGACGTACAGCTGATCGGCGGCATGGTTCTGCACCAGGGCAAAATCTCTGAGATGCGGACCGGCGAAGGCAAAACGCTGGTGGCCACGCTAGCCTGCTACCTAAACGCGCTGGCTGGCCACGGCGTGCACGTGGTCACGGTGAACGACTACCTGGCCAAGCGCGACGCCGAGTGGATGGGCAAGATCTACGAGTTTCTCGGCCTAACGGTGGGCGTCATCGTCCACGACCTCGACGACGCCGAGCGCCGAGCCGCCTATGCGGCCGACATCACCTACGGCACCAACAACGAGTTCGGCTTCGACTATCTGCGCGACAACATGAAGTTCGAAATCGTGGACTGCGTGCAGCGCGGACACTACTACGCCATTGTGGACGAAGTGGATTCGATCCTGGTCGACGAGGCCCGTACGCCGCTCATCATCTCTGGCCCCACGGACCAGACCACCGACAAGTACGAGCGCGTGCGCAAGATCATTCCCCAACTCGAAATGGGCGAAGAGGTGGAGTGGAGCGACACGCATCGCCAGGCCCAGCTGGGCATCCGCCTCAACGAAGGCGAAAAGTTCTTCTCCGGCGACTACTTTGTAGACGAGAAGCAGCGCACCATCGGCGTGACCGACAGCGGCTGGGAGACGATCGAAAAGCTGCTCGGCATCGGCAACATTGCCGACGCTGAAAACTGGGAGCTGAAGCACTACGTCGAGACCGGTATCAAGGCTCACTCGCTCTACAAGCGCGACGTGGAATACGTGGTGAAGGACGGCGAAGTCATTATTGTGGACACCTTCACGGGCCGCCTGATGCCCGGCCGCCGCTGGTCTGACGGGCTGCACCAGTCCATCGAGGCCAAGGAAGGCGTGAAGATCCGCAAGGAAGACCAGACCCTTGCCACCATCACCTTCCAGAACTACTTCCGCCTGTATCAAAAGCTGAGCGGCATGACGGGCACGGCCGAGACCGAGGCCGCCGAATTCGACAAGATCTACAAACTCGAAATCGTCGTCATCCCCACCAACAAGCTGATGCGGCGCATCGAAAATCCCGACGTTGTGTACCGCACCGAAAAAGAAAAATACACGGCGGTAGCCAGCGACATTGCCACCCTGCATGAGCAGCAGCAGCCGGTGCTGGTGGGCACCACGTCAATTGAAAAGTCAGAGCGTCTGTCGGGCATTTTGCAGCGCAAGGGCGTACGGCATGTGGTGCTGAACGCCAAGTTCCACGAGCGCGAGGCAGAGATTGTGGCTCAGGCCGGCCGGTTGGGGATGGTGACCATCGCCACCAACATGGCAGGCCGCGGCACCGACATTCTGCTGGGCGGCAACGCCGAGTTCATGGCGCGCCAGGAGATGGTGAACAAGGGCCGTGCGCGCGCCATCAGCGTGGCCGAGGGCGCCATCAATCCCATGGCTCCTGCCGGCTTCCAGCGCTTTTACTATCAGGGCCAGGAGTTTGAGGTAGCCGAGCCCGAGTGGCTTGAGACTTACCAGGTGCACGCCGACGCGGCGGCTGAGAACCACGCCAAGGTGATCGAGGCCGGCGGTCTGTTCATCCTGGGTACGGAACGGCACGAGTCACGCCGCATCGACAATCAGCTGCGCGGACGCGCCGGCCGCCAGGGCGACCCCGGCGAGAGCCGTTTCTATCTCTCGCTTGAAGACGACTTGATGCGCATCTTCGCCAAGCAGTGGATTTCAACGCTGCTGGAGCGGCTGGGCATGGAAGAGGGCGTGCCTATTGAGTCGCGCATGATCTCCAAGCGCATCGAGGGCGCGCAGAAGGCTGTGGAAGCGCAGAACTTCGAGAGCCGCAAGCATCTGCTTGAATACGACGACGTGATGAACAAGCAGCGCGAGGCCGTTTACGGACTGCGCCGCCAACTGCTGGAAGGCGTGGAGCAGCGCGAGCTCATCGTCGAAGACTACATGGGCGGCATCCTTGGCACCCTGCTGGACGAGTTTGTCGACGAGAAGAAGCGCGCCGACCAGTGGAACCTGAAGGGCCTTGAAGAAAAGCTTGTGGACCACTTCGGTTTGAACACGGCCAAGGCCGGCATCAAGCCCGCCGAGCTGAGCCGCCACGAACTGGGCGACGCTATCTTTGAGGTACTGCGCGCCGACTACGAGGCCAAGGAAAAGATCCTGGGCGCAGAGACCATGCGCTATCACGAGCGGATGGTGATGCTGCGCGTGATCGACGGCCTGTGGAAGGATCATCTGCTGGCCATGGACCACCTGAAGGAAGGCATCAACCTGCGTGGTTATGCGCAGCGCGATCCACTGGTGGAGTACAAGCGTGAGTCGTTCGACATGTTCGAGGCGATGATGCTGAAGTTTCAGGAAGACACAGTTCGCTTCCTGTTCCGGATGCAGATCATCGGCCCGGACGGGATGCCGGTGGATGTGCCCGCGCCGTCTAGGACTGCCGTGCCGCAGGCTCCGCCTGTGGCCTCAGCCGACCAGCGCGGCACGCATGAGATTCCCATTCACACGCGCCAACCCTCCACCACCATCGACAGTCTGGAGCGGGAGTTCCAGCGCAAGAAGCAGCGGGAGTTGGAAGCAGCAAGCCGCTCAGGCGGCGAAGCCAGCCAGACCACGCAGCGCCGCACCGGCGAAAAGGTGGGCCGCAACGATCTGTGCCCCTGCGGCAGCGGCAAGAAGTACAAGAAGTGCCACGGCAAGGACGAGTAAGTCTGGCGCAGTCAGGGCATTGAATAGTGCACCGTCCCCCATCCATTTCGCAGGTATTACCGCGAAATGGATGGGGGACGGTGCTTCTTTTTGAGGACCGGATCAATAACCAAGAAGGCCCGGCGAGAAGCTCTCGCCGGGCCTTGCTTTTTGTTGATTCCGAGCCCCTGGCGCCGTGCGTCGGATACTGGCTGGTTAGCTCTTCTTCGGCGGCGCGGCCTCCCACTGAATCCAGACTGCTCGTCAGTGGTGGAGTTTTACTGACTGACGGAGAAGTTGACGGCGACGTCTACATGAGACTCGCTGCCGCCCGGCTCAAAGCGCCACTTGCGCACCGCGTCCTCGGCGGCAATGGACAGCATGTGATTGCCGCTGAGGGTCTTCACATCGGTGACCTTGCCGGTGGCGTCAACTGTGGCTTCCACCTTCACTTCTCCGCTGATCTTCATCCGCTTGGCGATCTCAGGGTACACGGGAGCCACGCGCTGCTTCACGGGGCGATCGTCGGCCGCACGCGCAGGCAGGGCAAAGGCAACCATGAGCGCCAGAGCGGCTACCTGAAACAGTCTCATTCCTGCGCGCCGCACGCTGCTGGAACGATCCTCTACAACAAAGTTGTTCAACATGGATTGAATCCTCCTGAGGATTGGAATCTCTCAATGGCTTTATCGGCGATGAACAAGTCTTCATGAGCCAAAATTAGATTTTTATTACGTCAGGCAGAAATGCCCAGCAACGGTACAGAAGATGAGTCCGCACACAAAATAACCGCGGCGCACAAGTATTGCAGCGTGCGCCGCGGTCCCTGGTCCCCGTCATTCTTAAACGGAGCCCTTAGAATTCAAGGTGATTCAACTGAACAACGCAAAACCTTTTTTCTTTTCTGGTTCCACGGATAAACCTGAGGCGGTGCGGGCCATGCGCCGGATGATGCGAGAGATGGAGTTATCCCCGGCCATCAGGGAGCTGGCGGTGTTCTGCATACGCTGCAGAATCAGGAAGTCGCTGGGAATTAGCCACTTAGGTGCCTTTGTGAGTGCTTTCTCAATGGCTTCATCGCTAATGGAAAACATCTTGGGCGCGTAGCGGTTGAGCACAACCTCGAGCTTGGCCACGTGAGAGGGCAGCAGGCCGGTGATGAGCCGGTTGGCGTTGCGCAGCTCGGGAATGCCGGCCTGGGCCACGAGGTAGATCTTGGCTGCTTTTTCAAACAGCATGGAACTGCTCAGATCAAGCCGGGAGCCGGCGTCAACCACCACATGATCGAAGTCGAGCGAGGCCACTGAGAGGAGCTTGTTGATGGCGTCGAGCGAGGTGTCAACGTGTGGAAATTTGCCTGGTGCCGCCAGCACAAAAAGGCCGGAGCTGTGCTGCACCAACAGCGTGGCCAGAAATGTGGAGTCGAGCCGATCGCTGGCTTCGAGCGCGTTCACGGTGGAGTAGCGCGCGGTAATGCCGAGGTCGAGCGCGGCATCGCCCAAGGGCAGATCGAGATCGATGAACAAGGTGCGTTTGGCCGATTCACGCGCCAGCGACACGGCAAAGTTGCAGGAAACGGTGGTGACGCCGGAACCGCCTTTGGCGCCCAGAAACACATGCAGATCGGCTGTTTTGCGGCGCATATCGGCGGCGGGCTGCATCTGCAGGCGAGCCGCGGCGCGCATCAGCGCCTCAGTGACTTCAGCGGGATCGAAGGGCATCAGGAGGAACTCGCGCGCCCCGGCCCGCATGGAGTTCATCAGCAGATCCTGGCAGGCATGAGCCGAGTAGACGATGACCGTGGCCTGGCTGACCGCGCACAGGCTCTCGACCATATCCAGGGCCTGGTCCGGGTCGCCGTCCAGGCTGATGGCCACCGTATCAAACCCCTGATCGATGAGCCACAGCGCGTCTTCGCGATTGGTAAGGTAGTCGGGAATTTGACGCACCGCTCCGGTGGCCGGACTGGTCATGACGCGAGCCGCGGCACGGCGCTGCTCATGGTCGGGGTCCACCACCGCAATGGAGATGCGCTGCAGGTTCAGCGCGTCCGACAGCTCCAGTCGCATGGTTCCGGTTGCATCGGGAATCTGAAGACTTGAACCCATCCCTCGCCTCTTTCTGTGTTTGGGGCCGGTGGCGCAACCGGGAAAGGCGGTGCGGCAGCGGCTAACCTGGGGCGGAACGCAGATTGGAATCCGCTCATGTGCTGTATCGGCGGTTGGAAAATCTTCATTAGTTTTCTTTGAGAATTGCACGCGCCCAGACAAAAGAACGCTCAGAGCAGCGGAAAACTCGAATTCTGGCATGTATTGACAGGGCACTGCTATACAGGCTGCGGGAAAACGACGTCCGCAAGTTCAACCTATTGATCCGGCCCTCAAATAGTGTCACGCTCTCCCACCCATTCCGCACAAAACGCGGAATGGATGGGCACCCAATATCAGTATTTATGGGCCGGATCAATAGTGGTGTCCGCCGGAAATAACATCCCCTATCTTCGGGCGTTTATGAGTTGGTTAACCAAGCAAGTGTTCCCTCGGGGGCTAAAGCCCGGTTGATTTTACAGTTTTACGTACGGGCTAAAGCCCGTACCCTTCAAATTGGTTAAATGACCATCTCTGTGGCGGACACCACTAGTGTAGTATCTTGAAGATTTCATCTGTTTCATTGCCGCATTCCCGGCTACCGTGTAGCCCTGCTCGCCCTCGGGGGCTAAAGCCCCGCTCATTTTGGGGCGTTTACGGCACGACTGAAGTCGTGCCCT
>Ga0302267_10001802_pt1 | contig 26784 bp, 25 predicted proteins | sample III_Bog_E1_3_FD_194555 | JGI IMG/M metagenome (GOLD analysis project Ga0302267, IMG submission 194555) | Peat permafrost microbial communities from Stordalen Mire near Abisko, Sweden - III_Bog_E1_3 | ecosystem: Environmental > Terrestrial > Soil > Wetlands > Peat | place: Sweden: Abisko...
CATCGGGAATAGGGTTGGTGAGGTGGGGCCAGTGGGCGTAGTCGTCGGTGGCGAAGATGAGAGCGTAGTTGTGGGGGATGGCGATGGCGGTGTGGCCGGTGTCCGGCGGCGGTTCCGTGGTGAATCCGCGAGACGGCGATGGCGGCATGTCGGGGGACGACGCGGCTATTGAGCCGGCCAGCGGAGCGGGCTGTGGCAGGGCTTGCGTATTGACAACAGCCGGAGTGTGACTGTCGAGGTCAGCCCACTGGGTATCGGTTTCGTCGTCGGGGTGGCCGCTGGAAGCCTTGAGGTCCCAACTATGGGCCTGGACGAGACTCTTGGGGACACCCGTTCCGGAGGCGTATGCCATGCTTAGGTTGTGCTGGGCCAGTCCGTAGCCTTGGTCGGCAGCTTTGCGGAACAACGCCGCTGCCTGGACCGGGTCCCTGGGTACGCCCCAGCCGTTTTCCAGCATGATGCCGAGATAGGTTTGAGCGGGCGCGTAGTCCTGGCCAGCAGCCTTGCTATACCAGGCTGCGGCCTGCGGGTAATCGAGCGTAATGCCGCGGCCATTAGAGAGCATGAAGGCGAGATCGGTTTGCCCCTGAGGGTTGCCCTGTTCAGCAGCCTTGCGATACCAGGCGACGGCTTGCGCGTAATCCCGGGAGACGCCCAGGCCGTTTGCGAACATGCTGCCAACATTGATTTCCGCGGGAGCATTGCCTTGTTCCGCGGCCTTGCCAAACCAGGCCAGCGCCTGCACAAAGTCTCTGTTGCTGAAATAACTCCTGGCGAGCGCGAACTGGGCGGTGAGATCGCCGCCCTGGGCTCGCTGCTGGAGGGCGGCGAGCTCATCCGGCTGCTGGGCGGCGAGGGTAAGCGCGCCGAGGCACAGAATCAGAGTCAATACCAGATGGTTACGGATAGAACGCATCGCAGTCCCCCGAAGTTGATTGCTGGGAGTGGCCCCGTCAAGGATTCGACAACTGCACGAAGATTCCACCTAAGGTACGCGATGGAGAGTGGGGATTCAAGGGAGTCTGCGAGGTACGACTGACTAAGGTTCCCCTCAGCGCCCAAAGGCGTGCCGAGTGTGGAGACCGATCGGCTTAAGCAGCGCCCTTGAGCGAGGCGAACGACGGAGATTCTGACTCTGCGAGTCAGAATCGCTTGAGAAATACGGGGATTCTTCGCTGCGCTCAGAATGACAAGCCAACGCGAAATACAGGGTCCTTCACTGCGTGAAGGATGACGGCCAAGTGGCAAGGCGAAAGCGGATTCCCTTCGGGAATGACAAACAAAGGGGAGCCTGTGGACTCAGCCGGTGTTGCGGTGCATCAGCCGGTGTTGCGGAGGCCGGCGGAGATGCCGTTGATGGTTGCGGTGATGGCGCGGTCGAGTTCGGCCGACGGGGGAGTGCCGGCGGCGATGGCGGTGCGCTTGCGGCGGAGGAGTTCGACCTGGATGAGGGACATGGGGTCGACGTATGGGTTGCGCAGGCGGATTGAGTGCTCGAGGACGGAGTTGGTTTGGAGCAGCGCGGTTTGGCCGGTGATGGCGAGGACCATGCTGCGGGTGAGTTCGAACTCGGCGTGCAGAACATTGAAGACGCGATCGCGGAGGGCCTTGTCTTCAACCAGGTCGGCGTAGAGGCGGGCGACGGAGAAATCAGCCTTGGCGAGGCCGATCTCGACGTTGCGGATGATGTCGATGAACAGCGGGAAGCCACGGGCCATGGCCTGAAGTTGGGCGAGGTTGGTTGCTTCGCGGTTCGAGGTACCAGGTTCGAGGTTCGAGGGTGGTTCGCCTGTGGGGACGTTGTGCTGGATGAAGTGTTGCAGGGCGTGGCCGACGCCGAAGTAGGCAGGCACAACGTGGCGCGACTGCATCCAGCCGAAGACCCAGGGGATGGCGCGGAGGTCTTCCATGCTGCGCTTGCGCTGGGCGCTGGCGTCGGTGCGTTTGGCGGGACGGGAGCCGATGCGGGCGTGTTCGAGTTCGGCAACTGGGGTGGCCTGCTCGAAGTAGGTAAAGGTGTCGGGGTCTTCGGCGATGTGCTTGCGGTAGAAGGCGTAGGAGACTTCGGAGATCTGGTCGAGGGCGGCTTCCCACTCGGGGAGGATTTCTCCGGTGAGTTGGGGGATGTAAGTTGCGGGTTGCAGGTTGTCAGTTGCCAGTTGCTGACGCTGGAGGATAGCGTCGGGACGGGCTAAAGCGTCGAGGGAGGCGGCGATCATCAGTTCGAGCGTGCGCTCGGCGAGGACGACGTCGGAGTACTTCCAGTTGAGAACTTCACCCTGCTCGGTGATACGAAGCTCGCCGGAGAAACTGTCCATGGGCTGGGCGAAGATGGCGCGGTGGGTAGGACCGCCACCACGACCGACGGTGCCGCCGCGACCGTGGAAGAGGCGGAGGGTGACGCCGCACTCGTCTGCGACCTGGTGGAGCGCACGGTGCGCCTTCCATATTTCCCAGGTGGAGGCGATCATGCCGCCGTCTTTGTTGGAGTCGGAGTAGCCGAGCATGACCTCTTGTTGATAGCCCCAGGATTCGAGCAGCGGCTTGTAGGCGGCCGAGGTCCAGAGGGAGCGCATGATGGCTGCGCCATTCTGGAGGTCTTCGATGGACTCGAATAGAGGGACGAGCTGGAGGCCGGGATCGGAGTCGCTGGGGTCGGCGGAGCCTTCGACACGGACCCCGCCGAGGCGGGCGAGGCGGACAACGTTGAGGACGTCTTCCGCGGAGGTGGCTCCGCTGATGACGTAGCGCGGGAGCGATTCGGGCACGTAGACACGCTTGAGCTCGGCGATGGCGCGGAAAGTGTCGAGGACTTCGGTGGTCTGCGGGGTCAGCGCAGGAGGGAGGGTATGACTTCCCACCTCAGACGGTGAAGCTGTCTGAGATGGGGCACCCACGTTATGAGAGATTTCGGCGATGGCGGCGGCGTGGACGCGGGCGTGCTGGCGGATGTCCAGCGTCTGCAGATGCAGGCCGTAGGTGCGGACCTCGAGCAGAAGCGGGTCGACGAGCATGTGGGCGAGGCGGCGTCCGCGGTTGCGCATGAGGCTGGAGCGGATGACGCTGAGGTCGCTGAGGAGTTCGGCGGCGCGGGTGTAAGGCTTGATCGCGGGCTCGGCCGGCAGCGGTACCGAGATATGGGGCGGGCCGCCGAGGCGGATCATGATGCAACTGACGAGCAGGCGGGTGGACTCGAAGGGGAAGCGGTTTTCGAGCTCGGTCTGGCTGGCCTTGCGGAGTTGTACGAGGTAGCTATCGAGCAACTGGGTGAGTTCGGGCGAGACGGCGACGATGCTGGTAGAGCTGGCGAGGTGGTCGAAGAGGATCTGGAGCCTGCGCCGGTAGTGGGTAAGGAGGAGGTCGCGGGCGATTGCGAGCGCCTGACGCGTGACCTCGGGCGTAACGAAGGGATTGCCATCGCGGTCGCCGCCGATCCAGGAGCCGAAACTGACGAGTTGGGGAAGTTCGGCGAGGGCGGGCTCAATGTTGTACTCGGTGGCCAAGGCGGAGGCAACTTCGGAGTAGAGCTCGGGCAGCGTGTCGAAGATGGAGGACTCGTAGTAGTCGAGTGCCATGCGGATCTCGTCGCGCACGGAGGGGCGTGCCTGGCGGACCTCGTCAGTTTGCCAGAGGGCGGTAATCTCGGCGATGACGTCCTGCTGGAGTGAGTCGAGCTGGGCCTCGGGGACGGGGATGGTGTCGAGCTGTTCGAGCAGATCGGAGATGCGGCGGCGCTTGAACATGACCGAGCGGCGGGCGACCTCAGTGGGGTGCGCGGTGAATACGGGCGAAATGCAGACGCGTTCGAGGAGGGCGCGTGCCTGGTCGGCAGTAATGCCGGCGAGCTTCATTTGGCGGAGCGCGCCACGAAGTGACCCACGCTGGGGCTCAGCATCGGGATCGAGCTGGCTGGAGAGGCGGCGGCGCTTGCGGTGATTGGTCTCGGCGAGGTTGATGAGCTCGAAGTAGAAGGCGAAGGCGCGGGCGAGCTGGTAGGCGGAGGCTTCGGTGAGGCCCTCGACGCAACGCTGTGCGTGCTGGAGCGGGTCCGCGGGAGTGGCTCGCGGCTTGGAACTAAGCGCGCGGGCAGCAACTCCGGCAGGGCCTTCGCGATAGGCTATGGCGGTCTGACGAAGCTCCTCGACGGTATCGAAGATCGGGACGCCGGCCTGCTCGCGCAGGACCTCGCCGAGCAAGATGCCGAGCGAACGGACGTCGCGGCGCAGAGGCGCTTCCTTGAGCTCGCCCGTGGGCGCCTGGAGTTCCGCCAGACGCTGCGGCCAGTTGGGAGGAGACCAGAGAGAGGGCATAAGTGATTATGCACTGACCGCGAAAATACGCAGAGTGGAGTGGGGGAGCTTGGGACGCGCGTCCGGTCGAGCTACATGACTAGGGCGAGTTTTTCCAGTTCTTCCTGCATGCTTTGGAGGGAGCAGCGGACCGACTCAATGCGGGACGCCGCGCCGCGGGCATCATGGTTGGAGACGCCGTATCCGCGGACGCTGAGGAAGGAGCTGATGAGTTCCGCGGCCTGCCAGGAATCCAGACCGGACTGCTTGAGTTCCTCGCGCAGAGAGGAGAGATCGGTCAAGGTGAATTTTTCTGGGATGCTCGCTGCTGGTGAGTAGTGTTCCATGGCCAACCTCCTTTCAAGTCCTATTGGTCGTACCTCGCGGTCGCCAAACCAGGTCTGCGCGATCGTCCTGCATAACGCCTCACACAATTAGACGTGAATTCAGCCGGCAAGTTGCTAGAAGGCTTGTCGATTGCGTGTAAAGAGGCTATGTTCCTTCGTCCCGGCTCTATCACTTTCGTGTCATCGAAGTTACGTAGGTTACTTATCGGGAAGTTCCCTGCAAATGTTTAGGAAAATCGGAGGGCATTGGGTTGGTGCTCCGGGTTCAGGAGGCTCGGTCGGCGAGCAGCACGGGGATGCCGTCGACGATGGGATAGCGACGGCCGCATCCTGTGCAACGGATGGAGTTCGCATCGAGTGCGAGGGATTGGCGGCAGACCGGGCAGACCAGCCAGCGGAGGTCTTCGCATTCGAGGGGCTTGGGGGCAGGCATGGGGACAGGGTACTAGGTTCGAGGTGCGCTGTACCATGGAAGCCGGGATGAAGAACATGGCACGGATTCTGAATGGGGTTGAGATCGCGGCGGAGATCAAGGCCGAGGTCGGCGCCGAGGCGCGCGCGCTGACCACTGCGGGCATTACGCCTGGACTGACGGTGGTACTGGTGGGGCATGTTGCTGCGTCGGAGATTTATGTGCGCAGCAAGGTGAAGGCCTCGGGGGAGCTGGGCATTCGGAGCGAGATGCTGACCCCGCCGGAGACCGTGACGACGGAAGAGATGCTGGCGCTGATTGCGGAGTTGAATGCGCGCGACGATGTGGATGGGATCCTGATTCAACTGCCGCTGCCCAAGCACGTGGACACGCGACGACTGCTTGAGGCGGTCGATCCGGAGAAGGATGTGGACGGGTTCCACCCGATCAATGCGGGGCGGCTCGAGAGCGGGCAGCCCGGACTGAGGCCATGCACGCCGGCAGGGATCATGGAGATATTGCGGAGGAGTGGCCTGCCGGTTGCGGGCCAGCACGCGGTGGTGCTGGGTCGGTCGGATATTGTGGGTAAGCCGGTGGCGATGATGCTGCTGCATGCGAACGCGACGGTGACGGTGTGCCACTCGAAGACGGTGGACATTTGGCGGTATACGCGCGATGCAGACATTCTGGTGGCGGCGATCGGGAGGCCCGGATTTGTCACGGCGGAGATGGTGAAGCCGGGGGCCACGCTGATCGATGTGGGGATCAACCGAGTGACGGATGCGGCAGAAGTTGTGGAGTTTTTTCCTGATGATGTGGAGCGGGCGGCGCAGTTTGCCAAGCGTGGCTCGACGCTGGTGGGGGACATCCATCCGGCGGCGTTTGCGCTGGCGGGGGCGTATACCCCGGTGCCGGGAGGCGTAGGCGCTCTGACGATTGCGATGCTGATGCATAACACGGTGAAGGCGGCGAAGGCTCGGCGTGGCGTGGCGGCGGGCATGCTCGCGGAAAAGGCTTAGTGCGATGCTGCGCGTGGGCCTCACTGGCGGGCTGGGCAGCGGCAAGTCGACCGCGGCGCGGATGTTTGCGGCAAAGGGCGCGTATGTGTTTTCTGCGGACGAGATTGGGCGCGAGATGATGCAGCCTGGTGAGGCTGTATACGTGGCAATCATTGAGAAGTTTGGGCCGACGGTGGTGGCGGCGGATGGGAAGCTGGATCGTGCGGCGCTGACGCGGATCGCATTCGGGGATGGGCGGATTGAGGAGTTGGAGGCGATTGTTCATCCGGCGACGATTGCGCGGCAGGCGGAACTGATTGCGGGGTTGGAGGCGCGCGATCCGGATGCGGTGGCGATGGTGGAGTCGGCGCTGATCTTTGAAACGAAGCATGGCGGAGAAGGCGGATGGCACCGGCGCTTCGACCGGGTGATCTTTGTGGCGGCGCCAGAAGAGTTGCGGATTGCGCGGTTTGTGGTGCGCGCGTCGGGTGGCAAAGTGCTGAACCATGAAGCGCGCGCGGCGTTGGAAGCCGAGGCGCGGCGGCGGATGGCGAACCAGGTGGAGACGGAACGGAACGCGGCGCAGTGCAATTACGTATTGAGGAATGACGGTTCGCTGGAGGAGTTGCAGGCGCAGGTGGACACGGTTTGGCCGCTGTTGAAAGATGCGGCGAGGGGCGGTTGAGAGTCCGGCGGCGGACCTCCCACATCTCAGAAGCGAGATACGGGGCACCCAGGGGTGCATGGGAATGAATAAAATGAGAGTTCGTGCGGTGTACGGAGTTTGAGGAAGCGTTTGCGATGAAATTACGACCTGTTCTACTGGTGGTCCTGCTGCTTGCAGGGTTCTATTTTGTAACGACACATCTGGCGTCGACGGGCGCGCTGGCTCCATGGTTCGGCGCGCGCCATCCGGCGGGCGACCCTGCGGGCACCATTGAAGCGGTGCGCGGCCCGAATAGCGCATTCGACTTGACGGTGGCTTCCGCGGCGCCGGCCTTCGATGAGGAAGAGCAGCAGAACATTGCTGTCTACAAGAAGGTGTTGCCGAGCGTGGTCAACATCACGTCGACCGAAGTACGGTGGGATTTCTTCTATGGGCCGGTACCGCAGACCGGTCAGGGTTCAGGCTTCGTCCTGAACAAGGATGGCCTGATTCTGACCAACAACCACGTGATCGACAAAGGCCAGCAGGTCGAGGTAACGCTCTCCGACAAGCACAAGTACAAAGCCACAGTGGTGACAGTCGACAAAGGGCACGACCTGGCGCTGCTGAAGATTGACGCGCCGAATCTGGTCCCAGTGACGCTGGCGGAGACCAGCACCGGGCTGATGGTGGGGCAGCGCGTGTATGCGATCGGAAATCCGTTTGGGCTATCGGGCACGATGACGCGCGGGATTATTTCGGCGATCCGGTCGGTGCGAGGTCCGGACAACAATTTGATTGAGGACGCGATTCAGACAGACGCGTCGGTGAACCCGGGCAACTCAGGCGGACCGCTGCTGAACTCGCGCGGCGAAGTGATCGGGATTACGACGATGATTGCGTCGAATGGGGCGGACCAGTCGTCGGGAATCGGGTTCGCGATTCCGATCAATACAGCGAAGGCTGTGCTGGACGACTTTGCGAAGTATGGGCGGGTGCGGCGGCCCACGCTGGACATTGTGACGCTGCCGATCGGGCCCGACATCGCCCAGCAGATTGGACTGCCGGCGAACTACGGGTTGCTGATTGAGAAGGTGCTGCCGGGCGGCGCGGCTGAGAAGGCGGGGCTGCATGGCGGGACGCAGAAAGCCTATGAGGGGAATACGCCGGTAATGCTTGGTGGCGATTTGATCGTGAAGTTCGATGGGCAGGACATTACGAATGGGCCGGACCTTGCGGGTGCGATGAACGCGAAACGGGCCGGCGACACGGTTACAGTCACAGTGTTTCGCGGACGGAAAGAGATGGACTTCAAGGTGACGCTGGGCGACGCCAAGAGCCAGGCGCAAGGACCGCAGATCTAAAGACAGTGGTTAGTGGCTAGTTGAACGGCTGGGGGCGGCGGTGCGACGGAAGGTGTCATGCGCGGTTCTCGGCGTGGGGATTGTGGTGGTTTGTGCTGCGGCGTGGCCGTTCGCGAAGGCGCACCTGCAGGCGATTGCGGTGATGCGCCATGTAGCGGGGCAGCCGGTGCCACGGATGGCGCGGGCGCTGACGGTTCCGGTAGAGACTCGGGATTCTGACTTCGAAATCGAAACGCCGACAGGCAAGCAGGTAGTACGGGCGCGGCTGTATCTGCCCGAGGGCAGACCGGATGCACCGGGACTGGTGATTTTCCACGGGGTGCATCACCTGGGCATCGAAGAGCCGCGATTGATGGGCTTTGCGACGGCGATGGCAAGCTGCGGCATTCGGGTGCTGACGCCGGAGTTGCCGGGCATCAAGGACTACCACGTGAGCCAAGGTTCGGTGCGGACGATTGGCGAATCAGTGAAGTGGATGGCGGCGCGAACCGGGAGCCCCGTGGGCGTGATGGGGTTGAGCTTTGCAGGCGGGCTGGCGCTGGTGGCGGCGGAGGATCCGGCGTACGGACCGAGCTTCAAGTTTGTGGTTGCGGTGGGCTCGCAGGACTCGATGGCACGGGTGACGGAGTATTACCAGGCGGGACGCGACGTACGCCCGGACGGAACGATTGAAGTGCTGCCGGCGCATGAGTACGGGCCGCTGGTGATTGAATACGAGTACCTGGAGGGTTTTGTACCTGCGACAGACCTGGAGCCGGTGCGAGCGGTCTTGCGGGCGCATCTGTACGAAGACCCGAAGGGAGAGGCTGCGGCGATGCTACTGCTGGACGAGACGCGGAAACGCGAGGCACTGGACCTGATGAATACTTCGCTGCCGGCCACGCACGAGAAGATCGCGGCGGCAATTGCCGCGCATGCGTACGAGTTTCCAGAGCTGTCGCCGGAGCGCGGGCTCGGGACGTTGAGGACGCCGGTCTATCTGCTGCATGGCGAGGCCGACAATGTGATCCCGGCAGCCGAGACGCTTTGGATGGCGAGCGAGCTGCCGCGCGAGGATCTGAAGGCGATGCTGGTCAGTCCGGTGCTGTCGCATATCGATCTGGACGCGAAACCGGGAGCGATGGACGAGTGGCGGCTGGTGCATTTCTTCGCGCTGGTGATGCATGCGGCGGAGAGCAAGTAATGAGAGAGAATTGAGAGCATGAGCGAGTTAGTTACGCTGGATGAGATACGGGCCGCTGAGCGGCGGATTGCCGGGGTTGCGGTGCGGACTGGATTGTATCGGGTCGAGCCGGAACGGTTGCAGGCCGCGGGAGTAGCGGAGCTGCCGTTCGAACTCTACCTGAAAGCGGAGAGCGAGCAGCCGATTGGGAGCTTCAAGCTGCGCGGAGCGTACAACCGGATTGCGCAGCTTTCGGCGGCGGAGTTGGCGCAAGGGGTGATTACCTATTCGAGCGGCAACCACGCGCAGGGCGTGGCGTATGCGGCGCGAGCGTTAGGGGCGAAGGCTGTGATCGTGATGCCGGAGAATGCTCCCGTGGTGAAGATTGAGGCAACCAAGGCGCTGGGTGCGGAGGTGGTATTTGTGGGACCAGCGAGTTCGGCGCGGAAGGCGAAGGCCGAGGAACTGGCTGCTGCGCATGGCTACACTATCATTCCGCCATATGACGATCCGGCGATCATTGCCGGGCAGGCGACGTGCGGGCTGGAGATTGTGGAGCAGCTTGGCGAGTTGGATGGCGGCGTGGTGATTTTGTCGCCGGTGTCGGGCGGCGGGCTGCTGAGCGGGGTTGCGACGGCGGTTAAGCTGGCGATCCCTAACGGTGCGGCGGTGCAGGTGTGGGGCGCGGAGCCGGAGCTGGCGGCGGATGCGAAGGAGTCTTTCGACACCAGGACACTCGTGGAATGGCCGGCAGCGAAGACGACGAGGACGATTTGCGATGGGCTGCGGACGCAGTCGGTCGGGGTGCTGAACTTTGAACATATTCTGCGGTTCGTGAATGGGATTGTGACGGTAAGCGAGGACGAGATCCAGGCGGCGATGCGGGTGATGCTGGCCACGACCGACCTGGTCGCGGAGCCGAGCGGAGCCGTGACGCTAGCGGCGGCGCTCTATCACCATGTGCAACTGCCGGCGTGCGACCGGATGGTTGCAGTGTTGAGCGGCGGGAATATTGAGCCGAAATTGCGGCGGGAACTAGGCGCGCAGGTTGCTTCCGCATAGGGGCTGGTGGGAGTCTAATCAGACGATGAATGCTACCTCTATGAAGGCGATGCGGATTTCGGCCCTGGCGCTGCTGGTTGCGTTGGGCGGCGTGGCGACGGTGAAGGCGCAGAAGAAGCAGAAGGAGAAGATGGCCGGCTACGATCGATCGGCGCGGGCGACGGTGGTGCATCCGGCCATTGTGTACGCGGCGGCCGAGGATAACGCGGCGCATGTCACCGAAGTCGCACCGGGCCACGAAGTGGTGGTGACGGAGCACAACGGCGCCTGGGTGCGGGTGTTCGCGAACACCGACATTCCCGACGAACAGGCCGAGGACCAGAAGCCGGAGTTCGGTGCGGATGAGGATGTTTCGCCGATGTCGGGATGGATCAAGGACAAGGGGCTGGTGACGCCAGCGACAGCGAACGGCGACGCGATCTTGTTTGGCACGGCGGCGAACTTTGAAGTATTGGCGATGGAGCCGCATGCGCCGAAGAACGCGCCCGAGGAGGCGCACCTGCTCTATCGGCGAGTGGCGGAGTATTACCCCGACTCGCCGCTGGCTGCGGAGGCGATGTACCGCTCGGCGGACGTGCGCTGGCAGATCGACAAGGCCGACACAAAAACGCTGCCCTCGGCGAAGGAACAGGAGGCGTACCTGCGACCGCAGCTCTACGAGGGCGAGTTGCAGAAGGTGATGAAGCTGTATCCGGCGACGAAGTTTGCCGCGCTGGCCGCGTACGATCTGATCGACAACAAGCTGTGCGGCGACTGGCAGGGGCTGCCCAAGTGTCCTGAGTTGGAAGCGGGCCTGTACGAGAAGTATGTGGACCGTTACCCCGATTCACCGAAGGCCGCCGAGGCGCTGTACGAGGCGACGTACCGCGAGGGCGTGCTGGTGGAGATGTACCTGGTGCAGGATGAAAAGAAGCGGTCGGAGGCAGCGGCGGCGAGTGTGCAGGGGCTGGCGAATGAGCTGAAGCAACACTATCCGCAGACCGACTTTGCGTCGCGGGCGGCGAGTATTGCGTACCGGGTGGCGCAGGAAATTCCGGTGTACGGGAATGATCGGGACTAGAGACAGTTGTTAGCTGCTGGTTGTTTAGTTGTTAGTTGCGGCTTGACCTCCGGAGACGAGAGTGGCGCGAGAGCATCAGTATGCGGTGACAGTGCGGTGGACGGGGAATACTGGGACCGGGACGGCCACGTATCGAAGTTATGAGCGGGCGCATGAGATTTCGGCTGAAGGGAAGCCGGCGATTGCGGCGTCTTCCGATCCAGTGTTTCGCGGAGATAAAGCGCGGTGGAATCCGGAGGAACTGTTGCTGGCGGCACTGTCCGGGTGCCATCAGCTTGCCTATCTGCACCTGTGCGCGGTGGCCGGGATCGTCGTGGTGGAGTACGTAGACCATGCGGAAGGCGTGATGGCGACGAAGCCCGACGGAGCCGGGCAGTTCACGCGGGTGATGCTACGGCCAAAGGTGACGGTTGCGGCGGGAAGCAATGTGGCGAAGGCAAAGGAGCTGCATCATGAGGCGCATGCCATGTGCTTTATTGCCCGCTCGGTAAACTTCCCAGTGGAGAATGAGCCAGAAATCTTGGTGGGATAGCTCCAAGAGCCGTCCTGCCGGACGGGCCCACCGCGCGTGGAGCGGTCACTTCGTGACGCGTATTTGGCTTCGCGTCGATGCTCCCGATGGTCGCAGGTTAGATTCCGTGCAAGGCCATTTAGCAAATTCCGCGAACTCGCGCCCTTAGAATAAGGGGATGCCAATAAAACTTGTCGTCCAGGTCATCTTTCTGGCCATTGTGCAGGGACTTGCTGAGTTACTGCCTGTATCGAGCTCCGCCCACGTGGTCGTTGCTGAGAGCATTCTTCATAAACACTTTGGAGGGCTCGCACCATCGGATCCAAACATGACGCTGCTGCTGGTGATGCTGCATACCGGAACGATGTTCGCTGTGATTGCGTATTTCTGGAAACAGTGGAAGCAGACGTACTTTGCGAGCGCGGACGCATTCAAGCGGTTTGCCGTGCGGGTGATATGGGCTACGGGCCTTACGGGCGTCATCGGCGAAGGCCTGATGAAGGTGATAGAACACACGCTGTTCAAAGGCCAGCCAAAGGCCGTGATCGAAGATTTGTTCGGGCGGCTGGATTTGGTGGCTCCGGCGCTGACGTGTGCCGGGATTCTGATCCTGATTTCGGGGCTGCGTGAGAAGAAGGCGGAGGTCGCGGCAGAGCCTGTGGCCGGTAGCCTGACCCGGCGGCCGAGCGGCAACGTGACCATGGGGCAAGCGGGGTGGATGGGAGTCTTGCAGGGACTGGCGCTTCCCTTCCGCGGATTTTCGCGTTCGGGCGTGACTATTTCGGCGGGCATGCTGACCGGCGCGACCAAGGAGCGGGCTGAGCGGTTCAGCTTCGCGATGGCGGTAGTGATTACTCCGCTCGCGATTGGGCGCGAGGCTCTGCGACTGCTGCACGCGAAGCACGATGCGGTTGCGGCTGGCGTGGTGCTCGACCTGCATCAGACGCTGATGTTCAGCCTGCTGGGTGCCGTGGTTTCGTTCCTCGCTGGGCTGGTAGCGCTGAAGTGGTTGAGCAGCTGGCTGGAGAACGGGCGCTGGTATCTGTTCGGGATTTATTGTCTGGTGGCGAGCGCAGGCGTGTTTGCCCTGCATATGCGAGGCTACTGAGCGCATAGACATAGGTCGTCGAACCGAAGCCCGTGTCATTCGCCGCGCGGCAATCGCCGTGCATAAATCCAGGCCCAGTAGATAAGCGGAATCTGCAACGGAAGGCGGGCCCAGAGTGCCCATGCGGGGATCGACGGGAAGTCGGCGTGGTGGGCGGCCATGTTGATGTTGGCGGGCATCACTGCGATCAGCAGCGCGATAAGCCCCCAGGCGGCACTGCGCTGGATTGGCGGGATGGGCACGAGAATGCCGAGGCCGCCGGCGATTTCTGCTGCTCCGCTGATGAGAACCAGATCGCGATGGGCGGGAAGATAATTTGGCAGGATCGCCGTGTAACGGCGAGTGGCCACAAAGTGAAGGATGCCGGCAGCAATATACAAGCCGCCCATGATCAGGCGACCTGTTGGGAACGAGGGTTTTCCGGTGCTTACCAGGTGTTGCCTTGCTGGAGGAATTCGGGGCTGACTGGGTTCTCGTAGACGGAGTAGTCACGGGTCACGACGGTAAGACCGCTCTCGGAGACAAAGTAGTTCTTCTTGTCCTCGTTAGGGTCGTAGCCGATGACGGTGCCGTCGGGGATGTGGACGTCGCGGTCGATAATGGCGTGGCGGATGCGGCAGTGCCGGCCGATGTTGACGTGAGAGAAGATGATGGACGAGTCGACGTCGGCGTAGGAGTTGACGCGTACGTCCTGTGAGACGACCGAGTTGCGCACGACGGAACCAGAGACGATAGAGCCCGAGCAGACGATGGAGTTGATGGCCATGCCGGTGCGTCCAGGCTCGCCGAAGACGAACTTTGCGGGCGGGTACTGGTAGGGGCGCGTGCGCATAGGCCAGGACTTGTCGTAGAGGTTGAAGATGGGGGAGACGCCGGCGACGTCCATGTTGGCCTCAAAGTAGGCTTCGAGGGTGCCGACATCGCGCCAGTAGAGGGCGCGCTGCTTGTTCTCGTCGACGAAGTTATAAGCGTGCATTTTGTATCGGCCGAGCAGCTTGGGCAGGATGTCGTGGCCGAAGTCGTGGGAGGAGTCGGGATCTTCGGCGTCCTTCATCAACTCGGGGAGCAGAATGTCGGTGTTGAAGAGGTAGATGCCCATGGAGGCGTCGACCATGTCCGGGTTGAAGGGCGATCTGAGATCGGTGGATTTGGGCTTCTCGACGAAGCCGGTGACTTCGCCCGAGCGCGCGACCTCAACCACGCCGAAGCGGGAAACCTCCTCAGGGGTGATGGGAAGTGTGGCGAGGGTGACATCGGCCCCGGAGTCGCGATGCTGCTTGAGCATAAGGCCGTAGTTCATCTTGTAGATGTGATCGCCAGAGAGGATGAGGACGTGCTTGGGCTCCTCGGCTCCGATGGAGTAGATGTTCTGGTAGACGGCGTCGGCGGTTCCCTGGTACCAGGATTTTGAGACGCGCTGCATGGGCGGGAGGATTTCAATGAATTCACCGAGTTCGTTGGCGACCACCGGGCCCCAGCCCTCGCGGATGTGGCGATTGAGCGAGAGCGCCTTGTATTGCGTGAGGATGTAGACGTGTCGCAGGTCGGAGTTGATGCAGTTGGAGAGGGTGATGTCGATAATGCGGTACTGGCCGGCGAATGGGACCGCTGGTTTGGCGCGATCGCGGGTGAGGGGGAAGAGTCGTTCGCCAGCACCACCTGCAAGCAGCACACCGAGTGTGTCTCTCATGGTCCACTTACCTCAAATCCAAATTGCAACTTCGCATACGACGATACCAGAGCGGGTTTACGTTGCCGTTGCCGCATGAGGATCGGATTGAGTGGTTTTCCTCTGCACTGCCAACCACGCCTACGTCTCCGCTCGGAGTACCGGCTGCGAAATTCGTTCCATGTCTGGAACGAATCGAGAGTCTACCACGCAGAGGTTCACTTTTGCGCCGGGGAGGGCGTGTGCAGATGCAAGGCTCTGCCCGGCAGTTGAGGGCGGGCACGGATTAAGCCGGCGTCTATACGTCTGCGGGCGGATTCGCGGCGGATTCTCCGGGAGAGTCCAAGTCGGGGTCTGTATCCTCTTCAAACTCAGTCGACTCCCCATCGGGCAGACTGATGCGCAGGGATTTGAGGAAGGTGAGGTCGTTGCTGGTGAAGGCGCCGAGGGAGTCTTTGCCGGATTCTGCGGCTTCTTCGGATTCGGTCTCGACCTGATTGAGGCCGATGGTGGCCTCCAGCATAAGCATGACGTCGAAGCCTTGGTCGCGAATATTCTTGACCACGCCTGCGATGTTTTCCGATTCGGAGACGGATTCGTGGATCGCCTCGCCCAGCTTCTGGATCAGGTTCTTCACTTTTTGATTCAATGCCACCTCCGGGCTGCCCTGGGATTGAATTCCTGGTTGCGAAATCATCCGCATCGGGTATTCCCGGCGCTCGGCAAATGGGCGGGAACGGCATTGCGGGGCACATCAGGCGGACTGTTCGATTTAGAATACGCCGGGGCGCACTCTGCCGCAACGCTATTCCAGCGATGGGATTTTCTGAGCGAACCGCACGGCTTAGGCGAGTTGTCTGGCGCGCACTAGAGTCGATCGGAGAGGTCCTCGACGTTCGGCGTCCGCTTTGTTCTCCATACCAGGACTCCTACAGCTGCTGCACAAAACCCACCCACAGCCAGGATCAAGCGTTTCATGTCTGCTGTCCTTTCTTCTTCAAATCTCTTCAAAAACAAGCGTCCTGGGGTTTTAGATGCGAGCGCGAAGGGTTTGGAGAGAGAATTCCTCGGGCAGACCCGAAAGCGGCTGGCGCTGTGAGTCAGCGGCGCCAGCCCTTGCCGAAGACGCTTTCGTGGAATGTGGGTGGGAGGCTACACTTCAGAAGATGGATAGGGTTCGTTTTGGACGCGCGCTTGGGTTTGGGGCACGGCAGGCGGTGAAGACGCTGGTGACCGCGGTGGACGCGGCGACGGCGGAGAATCCGTCGGCCAGAGGCGTGAACCCGAGTGCGAACACCGGTTACGCCGGGGCGCGGGGTGCGGACGCCACCGCCGGCGCAGCCCGGTCCGCAAAGCAGGCAGCAACTCCCGCGGTGGCCGAAATTCTGGGGAACAAGTCCGTTCAGAAGGCGGCCCAGGCAGCCTTCCATGCGCGCGAGGTCCAGCAGGGGCTAGGACGCGGGAGCCGGCGCCTTGGCGAATCGGTTTGGAAGCCCTTTGTGCGGCTCTCCGGGGTGCTATGGCTGGAGGTTTCGGGTGTATTCTTCGGGGTTTTCGCGCTGCTGGCCCTGGGGTACATGTGGAAGCTGCGCGGGGCGTGGCGCGGAGGTCCGGCCAACGCGGCTAGCCATCGTAGTTTGATGGGGGCGGCCGTTATGCTGGCGCTGTTCGGCTATTTCTGCGTGAGCAGCTTCGTGCGGGCACGACGGCGGGAACGCGCGCGGTAGCCGCGGCGCCATTTTGGGCAGTGCAGCTTCTGGACTTACGGAGCCTGGAGTGGCAGCCACTCAAAGGGAAATAGCTTGGCCGCGTCTTCCGGCGAGAGCTTGACGCCGGCAAGAGCCGCCGCACGCGACATGACGGGATCACGACCCGCAGCAAGGTCCTGGGCAGTGGGGATGACAATCTCGTCGGGGGTGACACCTGCATGCTCCAGCGATTTTCCGTCGCTCATCTTAAGGTCCGCCTGAGTGACCGAAAAGCCGAAGAAAACTCGGGTATCACCACCACTGGATTCCGGGTAGTATCTAGCCTCCATAACGGCACCAGCGGTCTTATCGCCTATTACTGTGCCGCGGTGTTCCAGTTGGACGACTCGTGCAAACAGTTCCGACGAGGAATCGCTTTCGCTGTCGACCAGCACGATGAGTTTGCCGCGGTACAAATGCGCACTGATAGGCCGTTTCGCAATGAACGGTTTGGAATCCCTTTTGCCAATACGGTCCGCAACCTTGACGTCATGGTCAAAGACTCCAGCGAGCATATTCCCCAGGGATTCGGTTTTCCCGTCCAGGGTTGCCGCGAAGGTCCAGGACAAGTGCAGAGTGCTTGCTGGCACGTTCGATGAATATATCGACCTTCGCCTCTGTCAAATAGAAGTAATGCAGCCTCCAGTAGGCAATCTCTCCAGCATCGATCAGGACGCTTCGCTCGGCGTGGTCTTCGGTTTCCTCCTGACGGTCGAGTTTGAAGAAATCCGGGCTCAGGGGATTGTCAGTGATAACACTCTTGCCGCGTTGAGAGATTGCCTTGACGGATTCGTTTCGAAGAGAGCCGTCCGGCGCTTGAAGTTCGAGTTCAGCGGTGAGTACTGGATTGAGGTTTGTAAAGTAGTTGACTGCTGCGTCAATATCCTCGCGATTGAGAGTAAAGGAGTTGTACTTGATGACCCGGTCGCCCGGGTGCAACTTGGCGGCGGCATCGGTACCAGGGCGTACGCGGACGATATAACACTCGCCGCCGATCATCTGCATACCGAAACCCGACTCATACGTAAACGGACGCATTGGCGCGACGAAATATGTGTGGGAGTCTTTGAGCCCGTCGAGGAAGCCTTGCACGATGCGCATGCCGTCGTTCAGGGTGGTAACGGCAGCGAGGCGGGTCTCGAACTCGCGGTAGCGGGCATCGAGGTCAACGCCATGGTACTGGGGATCGTAGTAATACTTCTTGACGTCGTTATAGGCGTCGTGAAGCATGTCGTGCGCGGTCAGGTAGTCGTAGGCGTTTAGCTTTGGCTGCTGACCCAATGAGGGAAGCGCGAACAGTAGGGAGAGAACCAGGATAACAACTCTATTGCCGGAGAACATTGGGGAACCTTGCCGTTAGGACTGATCAGTTTATGGGCCTACCCGCAGATATGCAAGCGAAAAGAGCTGGGCAGGAACCCGCTGAAAAAGAAGCCTTTACCGGCCGATGACTCACTTGCCGAATACAAGGAAGAGTCGCGGCATGGACTGGCGGGAGTATAAGGAATCCGTGACGGTTTGGCTGACTCTGCCGATTTGGAAGTTGCAAGGGAAGAAGATGAATGTGCTGCGTTTGATTGCCGGATTTGCGTTTTCGATTGCTGTGGGCCACGTCGTACTGTGGTCGTTGATAGAAAAGACGTTGTGGCCCAATGTGCGGAAACACCATCCGCCCGACCCGGACCACCACAAGTCCCGGCTCAGTTGGCTGGTAGGCATTATGGAGCGGACCATTTACACCGGTGCGTTCCTGCTGCCCGGCACTGGGATCCAACTGGTCGCAGGCTTTCTTGCGCTGAAGGTTGCGTCTCGATGGCATAGCTCGTCCGGTCCGCGCTCCTCGGTGGATAGCGACAACATCTGGATCATTGGCACGTGCCTCTCGGTGCTGTTCGGGCTGGCCGGGGCGTGGATTGCCCTGGGCCATATGCCGACTCTGGCGAACATCAAATCCATCAACCCGGTACAGTAGTGCAAGCCTCCCTGTGATCGATTATCATCAACTAAGTGGTTTGCAAAGTATTTCTGCAAACCGCACTCTTCGCACTTGTACGTCGAACCCAAAGCCATCGTCTCATCCCTCTGCCTGTTCCCAGTCGATCAGGACAAACTGTACATAGCCTGTCTAACGGCAAGGCGTGGCGGAACTGTCGTAGATAGCTATAGAATTCGCGGATTTTAGCGGAAGTCGCTATGTGACTGCATTCGCGTACCGTTACTTTGGCTTGGTGAAACCAATTTGGGGCTGCAGTTCCGCCGGATGCTATGGTTTTGAAAGAGTGTCCACGGAAATCCTGTATGGATCGTAGATGGAGGAACAAAGGATGGCAGAGGTTACAACCGAGCTACGCAAGACCGCGCTGAATGCGACTCATCGTGCACACAAGGCGAAGATGGTCGACTTCGGCGGGTGGGACATGCCGGTCGAGTACTCGGGGCTAGTGGCCGAGCACATGGCGGTGCGGACGGGCGTGGGGCTGTTTGACGTGTCGCATATGGGCGATATCCAGTTTCGCGGGCCTGGATCGCTGGCGGCGATCCAGCGGTTGTGCATGAACGACGCAAGCAAACTGCAGGTGGGCCAGGCCCATTACTCCGCGATGCTGCATCCCGATGGGTCGTTCGTCGACGACGTAGTGGTACACAAGCTGAGCGACAACGACTACTTGATCGTGATCAATGCGGGCACGCGGGAGAAGGATGTGGAGTGGGTACGCAAGACGGTCGGGCATATGCCGTCGGTCCATATCAGCGATTACTCGGACATGTATACGCAGCTTGCGATCCAGGGGCCGAAGGCGCAGGCGACGCTGCAAAAGCTGACCGACACGGACCTGAGCGCGATCAAGAACTACTGGTTTACCTGGGGCAAAGTATGCGGACTGTATAACGTGATGATCGCTCGGACCGGGTATACGGGCGAGGATGGATTTGAGATTTATATCCCGTCGGACGAGCCGACCAGCGGTCGCGTTTGGGGCGAAGTGCTGTCCGCCGGGGCAGAGTTTGGAATAGTCCCGTGCGGTCTGGGCGCCCGGAATACCTTGCGGCTGGAGTCGGCTATGGCATTGTACGGACACGAGATATCCGAGACGATCAACGTGTTCGAGGCTGGCCTGGGCCGGTATGCGAAGCTGGAAAAAGGCGTGGATTTTGTGGGTCGGGACGCACTGGTGGCGGTCGAGGCTGCCGGGGGCCCGAAGCGCAAGCTGGTGGGGTTGGAGACGATTGAGCGCGGGATTGGCCGGGACGGCTACCCGGTATGCACTTTGGATGGCGAGAAGATTGGGTATATTACCAGCGGATCGCCGGCGCCGTTCCTGAAGAAAAACATCGCGCTAGCGTATGTTCCGGTGCAGTTCGCGGGCCTGGATGAGGTGGTTGCGGTGGAGATTCGCGGGCAGTTGGTCAAGACTCGGGTCGTGCCAACACCGTTCTATAAACGCCCAAAAAAGGCAGTCTGAGAAATCCACTCCGCGGAACGGCTACACTGGTTGTGAATCTGCAAATCTGAATGGAGATCGGACGAATGGCCTATCCTGCCGGTTACAAGTACACCAAGGAACATGAGTGGATTTCGGTTGATGGCACGGCCGGGACAGTCGGCATTACAGATTATGCGCAGAGTTCGCTGGGAGATATCGTCTTCGTCGACCTGCCCAACGTAGGCGATACTTTAGAGGCGGGCAAGATCTTCGGTTCGGTGGAGAGCGTGAAGGCAGTGAGCGATCTGTATTCGCCGGTGTCGGGCACAGTAACGGCGATCAACGAGGAGTTGAAGGACAAGCCTGAGAAGATCAACGAGGACGCCAACGGGACGTGGATGCTGAAGGTCGAGTTGAAGGATACGAGCGAAGTCGACGCGCTACTGTCGGCGACGGACTACGAAAAGTTTGTCAGCGAAGAGACCGGACACTAAAGAACGACTTTCACCGAAATGATCCGATCCATTTAAGAGAGGAGAACCGCTCTAAGAATGCGCTATCTGCCAAAGAGCCCAGCGGACCGCGAGGAAATGCTAGCGGAGATCGGCGTCGATTCGATTGAGGCGCTGTTTGAAACGATCCCAGCGGAGTACCAGTTAACGCGTGATTTGAAGATTCCGCGACAGCACTCGGAGTCGGAGATTATCGACCGCTTTCGCGCGTTTGCCGAGAACAATGCAACCGGCTATGCCAGCTTTCTGGGAGCGGGGGTGTACCGGCACTACAAGCCCGTGATCATCGACAGCCTGGTACTGCGTGGCGAGTTTTTGACCAGCTATACGCCATACCAGCCGGAGATCTCACAAGGCACGCTGCAGGCGATGTTCGAGTTCCAGACCATGATCTGCGAGCTCACCGGCATGGAGATTGCGAACGCGTCGATGTACGACGGGTCCACCGGCGCTGCGGAAGCCATGATGATGGCAGTGCGGGTGACCGGGCGCGACAAAGCAGTGATTGCGCGTACGGTGCATCCGGAATATCGCGAAGTAATCGCCACCTATGCGCAGCACCAGGAGATTCCGATCAGCGAGGTTGGCTACGCGGCGAATGGGCGCGTGGATATGGCAGCGCTGAACGCGGCGATTACCAGCGAGACGGCGTGCGTGATGATTCAGTCGCCGAACTTCTTTGGGACCATTGAGGATGTTGCCGCGATTGCGGAGATGGCCCATGCCAAGGGCGCGCTGCTGATTGTTTCGATTGCCGAGGCGATTTCGCTGGGTATTGTGAGGCCTCCGGCTGAAGCGGATATCGTGTCCATGGAGGCACAGTCGTTTGGCGTGGCAATGAGCTATGGCGGCCCCTACTGCGGCGTGATCGCGTGCAAGGAGAAGTTCCTACGGCAGATGCCCGGCCGCATCGTGGGCGAGACCAAGGACATGGACGGAAGACGCGGATATGTGCTGACGCTTTCCACAAGAGAACAACATATCCGGCGCGAGAAGGCGACTTCGAATATCTGCACCAACCAGGCGCTGGTGGCGATGATGGTGACCATCTTCCTGACCGTCTACGGCAAGCAGGGGTTGCGGGAATTGGCCGAGCACAACCTCGCGAAGGCGGATTATCTGAAGGGCACGCTGGGTGAGGATGCGAAGGTGCTGTTTGAGGGAGCGCCGCGGTTCCACGAGTTCGTTTTGGAACTGCCGGCGAGTGCGGAAGAAACGAATGCCGCGCTGCTGGACAGCAAAATTATTGGCGGGCTGCCGCTCGAGAAGTGGTATCCCGAATTGGGGCCGAACGCGAGCCTCTGGTGCGCCACCGAGATGACGACACGCAAGCAGATCGATGCTGCGGCGGATGCGCTTCAAGCTCTGGTTCCGGCAGACGAGTTGACGAAAGTTTAGAGATGGATATTTCGGCAATTGAAGGCGAAGAACTGAAGGCCGTCGAGTTTGTAGAGGATTATCTGCAACTCCGCTTTGGCGAGCCGCTGTTGACGCTGCATGACTGGCCGCATGTACTGCTTCCGGATTTTTCAGTCGCATTTGGCGAGCCGGAGTATCGCAATGCACTGTGCGCCCAGATCGGCGAGACGGTCGCAACGGCGATGCTGGAAGAGGATGATGCATTGACGATTGAGCTTGGCAACGGCGTGGTGTTTGGGCTGTCGCTGCGCGAAGAGGATAAAGATGGGCCCGTGTCGGGGAGTTATTCGGAGACGGGCGACGAAGCGGATGCGGTGGAGTTCTGATGGTGAACTTTCTTGTCCTTTTCCTCTTCATTTGCGGGATCATAGTCTTCGTTGGTTCACGGCGCGACAAGATGGCCAATCCTGTTTTCCGCAAAGCTTTCGTTTTTGAGTTGCCCTTATATCTATTGGCCCGCTCTCGCTCTTGTAATGGCAAGTCAGCTTTTTGGTCCCTATATTCATTGGGTTCCAGGAGTTTTTAGTTTGGCTGCAATTCCTTTCGTACGAATGGGCTACCCAAACTTCCTCAAGTTTGGCGGGAGAGATAACTATGTCAGATAAGTTCACCGGAACACCGAAGAAGGCGACGACTCACGTCAACCAGAATGAGGGCTTGATCTTTGAGAAGTCGTCGGCGGGGAAGAAGGCTTACCGGCTGGCAGAGTTGGATGTGCCGGCGGTAGACGCCAGTTCCCTGCTGGGCGCGAGTGCGCGTACCGACCTCGGCGTGATGCCCGAGCTCTCGGAGATCGAGATCATCCGCCACTTCACGCGGCTGTCAACGTGGAACTACGCCATCGACCTCGGCATGTATCCCTTGGGAAGCTGCACCATGAAGTACAACCCGCGGGTGAACGAGTTGGTCTCCCGGCTGGAAGGAATTGCGGAGGCGCATCCGTATCAGCCGGAGGCGCTCTCGCAGGGATGCCTTGGCATCATGAAGCTGCTAAGCGAGTGCCTGATCGAGATTACGGGCATGGACGCGATCACGCTACAGCCGGCTGCGGGTGCGCATGGCGAATTTACCGGAATACTTCTGGTCCGGGCGTATCACGAGAGCAAGGGCAATGCGCGCAAGAAGATTCTAATTCCTGACTCGGCGCACGGGACGAATCCGGCAACGGCCGCGGTGGTTGGCTATCAAGTGGCGAATCTGAAGTCGAATGCGCAGGGCATGGTGGATATCGCTGAACTCGAGCGCATGGTGGACGAGGATGTCGCCGCGCTGATGCTGACGAATCCTTCGACCATTGGGGTATTCGAGAGCGAGATTCACAAGATCGCTGACATCCTGCATGCGAAGGGAGCGCTGCTGTATATGGACGGCGCGAATATGAACGCGCTTGTCGGCAAGACGAGGCCAGGCGATTTCGGCGTTGATGTGATGCATTTGAATCTGCACAAGACGTTTTCGACGCCGCACGGCGGCGGCGGGCCGGGATCGGGGCCGGTGGCTTGCAAGAAAATTCTGGAGCCGTTTCTGCCTGCGCCGGTGCTGGTGACACGCACGGATGGCTCGCTCGGCCTGAACTACGATCGGCCGCAGAGCGTTGGGCGGGTGCGGATGTTCTATGGCAACTTCGGCATGTTCGTGCGGGCACTGGCGTACATCCTGGCGAATGGGCCGGATGGCCTGCGGCAGACGACCGAAGACGCGGTGTTGAATGCGAACTATATTCGCGCCAAGCTGGAGGGCACATTCGAGCTGCCGTTCAAGACGCCGACGCTGCACGAGGTGGTCTTCTCCGACAACCTGCAAGCGAAGAATGGCGTGAAGACCGGCGACATGGGCAAGCGGCTCATCGACTATGGATTCCACGCATATACCGTGAGCTTTCCCATGATCGTGCATGGCGCGATGATGATTGAGCCGACCGAGAGCGAGAGCCGCGAGGAGTTGGATCTGCTGATTGATGCGCTGAAGCAGATTGCGCGGGAGGCTGCGGAGAATCCAGAGCTGGTGCAGACGGCACCGCACTCGACGCGGCTGCGGCGGCTGGATGAGACCGCGGCGGCACGCAAGCCAGTGTTGCGGTGGAAGGGTCCAGCGGAGGACGTTGTGGTAGACGCGGCCCCGAAGGAGTGGTGAGGCTTACGGCCCGCCGCGGCGTAATTCCTTCGTCTTGAGGACGATCATGTATTCGTAGATGGATTGCAGCGTGGCGTAGGTGATGCCGGCCGCGCCATCGAGGATCGCCCCGCGAAGAAAGATCATGTAACACCATTTGATCAACGGGCGACCCGGCAACCGGTAGAAGAGTGCCTTCTGATGCAAGCGACGGGTGTGGAAGTCCGGGCCAAAGAGCGCGGTGCACAGGCTTGGATTCTGCAGACCTTGCTGGCCGACGATGAGTTCGGCTTCCATGGTGGAATAAGTGTTGTGCTTCGCGATCCAATGGGCGATGCCCTTTGAAAATGGGAAGTGGTCCAGCGGATGGAGCAGTTCGGCGATCGGGCCGTCGACCTCGAGGACTTCGTTGATCGCGCGCGTGTACTTTGCGCGCTCCGGCCGGACGAGGCGAATGTAGTACGGCGAGATCTGCGCGTGCTTCAGCCATTTCCCGAAGAGGAAGTCGCGACGGCGAAGGCGGAAGCCGGCAGTGTTGGCGGGGGCTTCGAGAACCACGCGCTCCATTTCGGCGGAGAGTTCGGGCGTAGGGCGCTCGTCCGCATCGAGCAGGAAGACCCACGGGTGCTTGAATTCGAGTGCGAACGCGGCATTGCGGTGGGTAGCGTAATCGTCGAAGGCGCGGGTGTGAACCTGGGCTCCAGCGGCGCGGGCGATATCCTGGGTTGCATCCGTGGAGTTTGAATCGAAGACATGGATGTCGTCCGACCACGCGACTGAGGCGAGTGCGCCGGGCAGGTCGTGCTGCTCGTTCTTTGTGAGGATGAGGACGGAGATTGCGGGTGCGGTCACTTGGGTTATGGTATCGCGGCTAGCCGTCGAATCGGCGGAAGGCAAGCACAGCGTTCAAGCCACCGAATGCAAGGGAGTTGGAGAGAGCGATGTCTTTGCCCGGCGCGAGGGGCCGCGGCTCACCAGTGATGATGTCGAGGTTGAGCGTGGGGTCGACTTCGATGACGCCGGCGGTGTAGGGCAGGCTTCCGGCGTCCAGCGCGAGGACTGTCGCCAACGCCTCGATTGCGCCCGCGGCACCGATGGAGTGGCCAGTGAGCGACTTGGTCGCACCAACCGGAATGTGAGGCGCAAACTCGCCGAACGCCTGGTGAATGGCTGTTGCCTCGACTGCGTCGTTGGTGGGCGTTCCGGTGCCGTGGGCATTGATGTAGCCCACGCGCCCGGCGGGTTCGACAATGCCGGCGTGCGCGGTATCCTCAAGCGCACGGCGCATGGCAAGCGCCGCGCCCTCGGCGCGCGGCTGGGTGATGTGGTGGGCGTCGGCAGACATGCCAAATCCGACGATCTCCGCGTAGATACGTGCGCCCCGCGCGAGGGCGGCGTCGAGCGGTTCGATGGTCAGCATGGCCGCGCCCTCGCCGAGGGTCATTCCGTCACGATCCACTGAGAAGGGGCGGCAGGAGGTAGGCGAGACGACACGCATCGAGTCCCAGGCGCGCAAAAAGCCGAACGTCAGGGCAGCTTCATATCCGCCTGCAATGGCTGCGGGTGCGATTCCAGAGCGCACCATCTGGAACGCGAGTCCGATGGCGTGCGTGCCGGAGGCGCAAGCAGTCGAGATATTGAGGACGGTCCCAGTCACTCCCAGTTCGATGGCGATGTTGCTGGTGCCTGAACTTGCCATTGTTCGCAAGATGGCGGTTGGCGGAACACGCGCATTACGGGTGTAGAGATGGCGATTCGCATCCTCGTCGGCAGCGCGTCCGCCGCAGGCACAGCCTGTAATGATGGCGATTGCCGATGGATCGTGGTGATGCACAAGAGCGCTTTCCGCCGCCGCCTGGCGGGCAGCAACGATGCCGAATTGGGCACTCGTATCCGATGAGACAATCACGCCGGAGGTGAGGTGCTGGGCAGGGTTGTGGATGGGATCGAAGTTCTTGACCTTCCCCGTAGTCTTGAAGCGCAGGCCTGGGTCGGGCGAGAGAGCGCCGAGAAAGCTGGGGTCGAAGGGTGCGATGCCGGTGCGTCCCGCGTACATCGACTCGCGAAACGCCGCGACTGTATTGCCGGTCGGAGTGACACATCCCAGGCCTGTGACGACTACGCGGTTCATTGAGTCCTCACAACTTGGGTTCCCACAAATGGATCCTCATGCAGCGCGGCCCGGCGGACGGCTTGCAATTACTACGTCCCGGCATTTGGCGGCGTAGCGGCTCGCAGGGTTTCTACGCCGCGGACGACGTCGCCTACCGTCTTCAGCGAGTTCAGGCTATCGTCGGGAATCTCGATGGAGAACATCTCCTCCACCGCGAAGCTCAGATTGATCTTGTCAAGCGAATCGATCTGCAGTTCCTCGAACGTGCTGTCCATGTGGACGTCCGATACCGGCAGATTCTTCGAGTTGGCAACGAGTTCGATGATGCGGGATTGAATGTCGTCCATGCGTTCTCCCATACTCCCCAACTGGCCTCAAACGGAAGCCGACCGCTTGGATAACTTCGGCGGAAACGATCGATTGCTTTCTGACAGTTTTACCACCTGTACGTGCGGGTGGCGCAAGCGTTTGCGGTTTACCACTGCAGCAGCACCAGTTCCAGGCAGAAGCCGGGACCCATCGCGGCCAGAATGCTGTAGGCGCCGGGCGCGCCGCGATGATGTTCGAGCGTGTCGGCCAGCACCATCAGCACCGAGGCAGCGGAGAGATTGCCGACCTCGCGCAGGCTTTTCCACGAGAGATCGAGCGCGTCCTTAGGCAGTTCGAGCGAAGCCTCTACCGCCTCCAGCACTTTCGGCCCTCCGGAATGGAAGATCCAACTGGCTACGTCGCCAAGCCCAAGACCATTCTCGACGAGGAAGCTCTCGACGTTACCGCGCAGATTCTCGGTAACCACCTTGGGCACGTCGGGTGAGAGGACGATGGTG
>Ga0302267_10001806_pt1 | contig 26762 bp, 19 predicted proteins | sample III_Bog_E1_3_FD_194555 | JGI IMG/M metagenome (GOLD analysis project Ga0302267, IMG submission 194555) | Peat permafrost microbial communities from Stordalen Mire near Abisko, Sweden - III_Bog_E1_3 | ecosystem: Environmental > Terrestrial > Soil > Wetlands > Peat | place: Sweden: Abisko...
GCCGGTGGCGGCCCCACCGAAGACGTCGGTGATCGCCTTCCTCTACCAGGCCCGGCTGGACTTCACGATGCTCGCCATCACCGCGGGCGTCGTCCTCTCCGGCGCCGGGCTCGCCTCGCTCGACGCACGCCGGCGAGCGCGGGCGACGCAGGCGAGCGCTGCGAGGCGCGACGAGGGCCCGGGAGCGACGCCGGTGCGAGCCTGACGTGAGCGCCGCGCCGACCGACGAGGACCTCATGCTCGCCGTCGCGGAGGGCCGCGCCGAGGCGCTGCGCGTGCTCTACGGACGCCACGCGCGCTGGGTCTTCGCGCAGGCTTCGCGGCGCCTGGATCGGGGGGCCGCCGAGGAGGTCGTCCAGGAGGTGTTCCTGGGGATCTTCCGCGGCCGCGAGGGCTTCGACCCCGCCCGAGGCTCGTTCCTCGCCTGGCTCTCGGGGACCACCCGGCGACGCATCGCCAACGAGCTCCGCCGTCGTTCGCGCAAGGGAGGCGGCGAGGACGTCGACCTCGACAGCCTCCCCACCGGAGATCCCGGCCCCGACGAGGCCGCGTGGCGCGCCTACCGCAGCGACGTCGTCGCCCGCGCGGTCGAGGCGCTCCCCGAGGGGCAGCGGCGGGCGCTCCGGCTCGCCTTCTTCGAGGATCTCTCTCACGAGGAGATCGCCTCGATGCTCCACCTCCCCCTGGGCACCGCCAAGACGCGCATTCGCTCCGGGCTGAAGAAGCTCGGCCCGGCGCTCGCCGCGCTCGCGCTCGCGGCGGCGCTGGTGTGGCTCGCCTCGGACGAGCACCGGGCGCGCGGCCGCGACGAGCGCGCGCTCGCCCTGGTGACGGCCAGCGACGCCGAGCGGCTGCGGCTCGACGCGGCTCCGGGCGTCCCGGCGGCCTCGCACGCCAACTACCGGCACCAGGCCAGCGCGCCGCTCGCCGTGATCACGCTCTCCAGCCTGGAGCCCGGACAGCGCTATGCGGTCTGGGCGCAGATCGGTGGTCGGACCGTCGCGCTTGGCACCGCCGCGCCGGACGCCGGCGGCAAGGCGCTGCTCATCGCGGAGGACCCCGCCCTCGCCGGCGCGCCCGACGCCGTCTGGGTCACGCGCGGCCCCGCGACCGTGCTCGCGTGGCACCGGCCGGAGCCGGTCAGCCCCCTCGCCCCGGTCGAACGCTGAGCGCCGCGGGAACGCCGGGGTGGGCCCACGCCACCCGGAGGGCTACGCTCCGCCCATGGAGCTGCACCACGCGACGATTCACGGGCACGACATCGCCTTCCGTCGCGAGGGCAGCGGCCCGCTGCTGGTGCTGCTCCACGGCATGGCCGGTAGCTCGGCGACGTGGCGTCACGTCATCCCCGCGCTCGCCCGACGCTTCACCGTGGTCGCGCCGGACCTGCTCGGCCACGGCGCCTCCGCCAAGCCACGCACCGACTACTCGCTCGGCGCGTACGCGAGCGGCCTCCGCGATCTCCTGACCGCGCTCGGGCACGACCGCGGCACCCTCGTCGGGCAGTCCTTCGGCGGCGGGGTCGCAATGCAGATGGCGTACCAGTACCCCGAGCGCTGCGAGCGCCTGGTCCTCGTCGGCAGCGGCGGCCTCGGGCTCGAAGTCAACGCCCTGCTCCGGGCGCTGAGCCTCCCCGGCGCCGCCCTGGCCCTGCCGCTGGGCTGCCGGCCCCTCTTCCGCGACGTCGCCCGGGGCGCCGCCCGCGTCCTGGCGCGGCGTGGCCGGCACCTCGGCCCGGTGCTCACCGAGATCGCCGGCTCCTATGCGTCGCTGGTCCACGCGGACGCGCGGCGGGCCTTCGTCCAGACGCTGCGCTCGGTGATCGACCACCACGGCCAGCGGGTGAGCGCCCGCGACCGGCTCTACCTCACGGCGGAGGTGCCGACGCTCATCGTCTGGGGCACCGACGATCCGGTCATCCCCGTCGCCCACGCCCGCGACGCCCACGCGTCGATGCCGGGGAGCCGGCTCGAGCTCTTCGACGGGGTGGGGCACTACCCGCACTGCGAAGCGCCCGCGCGGTTCGTGCGCGTGCTCGAGGAGTTCGTGGACGCCACGGAGCCCGCGCAGGTCTCCGGGGAGCGGTGGCGCGAGCTGCTCCGCCAGGAGGGGCCCGCGCCGCGGCGGACCGAGGTCGAGGCCGCGTAGAGCGACGCCTCACTCCGGAGGGGAGGATTCGCGGTCGGCGACCGGGGAACGAAACCAGCGTGAAGGTTCCCCCGGGGCCGAGCGAACCGTGATGATCGCAGCCGGAGGGTCCGGCGCGATCGTCGAAGGAGCCCATCGATGTCGAGTCCTCTCTCCCCCCGCCGCCGCTTCCTCCAGGTCGTCGCCCAGGGTGGTGCGCTGGCCGGCGCCGCCTGCCTCGGCGTCGGCTGCGGAACCGGCCTGAGCGGCACGTACGCCGCCGGCAACGTGAGCGCGGTCGCGGTGGACACGCTGCAGGCCATCTCGGCGGGGCCGCTGGCGATCGGGCGCGACGCGGGCGGCCTCTACGCGATGACGCTGATCTGCACCCACGCGGGGTGCGACATGGCATCGCAGGGATCGGTCTCGTTCCAGGGCGTGAGCTGCAACTGCCACGGCAGCCAGTTCGACGCGAACGGCAATCGCCTCGCCGGTCCAGCCCAGTCGCCGCTCGAGCACTACGAGGTGACCATCGACACCGCGGGCGCCATCACCATCAACGCCGACGTCTCGGTGGTCGAGACGACCCGGACCGCCGTCCCGGCGTAGTCCCGAGGAGGCGTCGCGAGGGAGCCCCCAGGCGCCAGGCTCTTGCGTTCCAGGCTCGAACGGGCACCATCGCGCGATGACCCGCGCGCCCGTGGCCGAGCCCCGGACCCTGGCGTCGGCGCCGCGATCGCCGGGGGGCCTCGGGGAGCTGTTCCTCGTGGGCGGCCTGACGCCGCTGCTCTTCCCGCTGTCGTGGCTGCTCCGGCGCCGCCTGGGGCTCGACGCGGCCGAGCTGGCGGTCGGCTTCACCATGTTCCACGCGGCGTTCGTCATCAACGACCCGCACTTCTCGGTCACCTACCTGCTGTTCTACGAGGACGCGCGCGCCCGGGCCTTCGGCGCCGCGTTCCCGAGGGCGCTGCGGGCGCGTTACGTGATCGCCGGCATCGTGGTGCCGCTGGCGCTCGCGACGTGGGCGGTGGCGGGGCTGGCGCTGAAGTCGGCGGTGGTGCTGGGCTGGATGATCCAGCTGATGTTCCTGCTGGTGGGCTGGCACTACATCAAGCAGGGCTTCGGCGTGATGATCGTGCTCGCGGCCCGCCGGGGGCTGCGCTTCCTCCCCCGCGAGCGCCTGGTGATCCTGGCGCACTGCCTCGTCGCGTGGGCCCACGCCTTCGCGAGCCACGCCCACCCCGGCAGGGAGGTAGAAGAGAAGGGGCTCGTCTACACCAACCTGGGGCAGCCGCTGGGCCTCGAGCGCTTCACCCGCGTCGCGCTGGCGGCGTCGCTGGTCCCCGTCGTCGTCGTGCTCGCGCAGAAATGGCGGCGCGAGGGGCGCCTGCCGCTGGCCACCCCGTTCGCCGCGCTCCTCTGCAGCGTGTGGGCGTGGTCCATCTACTCGGGCATCGACCCGCTGGTGCGGTACGTGATCCCCGCGCTGCACTCGGTCCAGTACCTGTACTTCGTGTGGCTGCTGAAGGGGAACGAGGCCCGCGAGCGCGAGGTCGCGCCCTGGTTCGAGACCTCCGCCCGCGCGCGCCTGGGCCTCCTCGCGGCGTCGGCGCTGGGGCTCGGCTGGATCCTCTTCCACGGGGCCCCCTCGCTGCTGGACGACGCGCTGGTCGCGCCCCGCGCGCGGTGGACGTCGATGGGGCCGACGCCGTATTTCGCGGCGCTCTACACCTTCGTCAACCTGCACCACTACTTCATGGACAACGTAATCTGGCGCCGCGAAAACCCGCTGGTGCGCTACCTCCGCTGACGCCGTGCGCGCTCCGGCCGTTCTCTCCCTCGTCCTCCTGGCGACCGCCTGCGCCGCACCGGCGCCTGCTCCGCCGCAGGCCGCGCCGCCGCCAGCGCCTGGTCTGGAGCCGGTGAGCCCCCCCGGCACCGAGGGTCTCCACGCCGCCCCCTGCTCGCGCCGCTTCGATCTCTCGGGCGCATCCCCCGCCCAGCGCGCCTTCGAACCGGGGGACCACGCCCTCACCGGTCGCAGCACGCTCCCGTTGCGTGTTCTCGGCGTGGCGGAGGGGCTGCGCTGGTCCTCGTCGCGTCCGGGGGCGGTGCGCTTCGAGGAGGATGGCGGCGAGTCGGTCACGCTCCTCGCCGGCGAGCCCGGAGCGACGCTTGTGCGTCTCGCCGGCGGCGAGCCCGGAGCAGTCGACACCGAGGCGGTGTCCGCGCTGGTCTCCGTACCCGTCTTCGTGCGCGTGCAGGCGGACGCCAGCTTCGACGCGATGCTGGACCAGGCCCTCGGCCTCGCCGGGCGCACCCGGGAGGTGATGACCGAGGCCAAGCGCGTCCTCGAGGCCATCTACGCCCGCGCCAACGTGCGCTTCGCGGTCCGCGCCGGCCTCGGGGAGGAGCTCCCGGCGACGCTGCCCGCGGGCAGCTTCATCGTCGCCACCATGCACGGGCGCCTCCGCGACTGCGTGACCCCGCGATCCAGCCTGCTCTCCACCGAGTTCGGCGGCTACGGGGAGGGCGACAGCGCCCGGCGCCTGGTGATGGCCCCGGTGCACGTGTGCCCGGAGATCTTCACGCGGCACCCCGACACCATGGCCGCCCTGATCAAGAGCCGCGCCCGCGTCCTCGCCGAGGCGGGCGGCGCCGCTCTCTACACGGCAATCCTGGGCCGGGCCCTGGGCGAGCTGCTCGCGCACGAGATCGGCCACCAGCTCCTCGGCTGCGACAACCGCGGCGAGCGGCGCACCTGGCGCTGCCACGACCGCCTCCCCGGCAGCCTGATGAACAAGGCGGGGGAGCGGAGCTTCACCGACCGCACCGGGGTGGTCATCAAGGCCACCCAGTACGCCTCGTTCTGGCGCGACGACTTCCCGGCGCCGGGCACCTACGAGGACCACGGCATCGCCGCCATCGACAGGCTCCCGCCCGACGGTCAGGCGGTCCTCGACCGGATCCTCCCCGTGGCGCCGGCGCTGGCGGAGACGCCGCCCTGTCCGTGACCCGCGGCGGGCGTCGGGCTACGGTCGCCGGCGTGACCCTGCGTTCGTTCAAGCTGCGACTCGCCGACCGCCACGTGCGCATCGTCCCCGAGACCGACGCCGCGGGCTGCCCGTTCGCGGGCCCCGGGGTCGACCTCTTCGGCGAGGCGGCGGACCACGCCTTCCACCTGGCGGGGCCGCTCCTCGCGGCCCTGGCGTCGTTCGAGCCGGGGATCGCCGTACGCTCGCTCGCGGTCGATCTGGAGCGGCCACGACTGACCGCGACGCTGCACGCGGAGGGGAAGCCGCGCGTCGTCCGCATCGAGGCGGGGCCGGCGCTCACGCGGCTGCTCGCCGCGATGCCGTTGCTGACGGCGTATCTGACGGAGGCCGCCGGGCGTGCCCTGGTCGCCCGCGAGGCGGGGTGAAGAGGCGGTCCGCTCACGGTGGCGGGATGCGGGCGATGGTGAAGCCGTACCCACGGCGCGTCTTCCAGGCATCGTAGACCGGCAGCGGACCACGGGTGGTGTAGCCGCCCGCGCGCACCGCGAAGGCGCCGTCAGGCGTCTCGAGGATACTGGTCTCCCCGTTGAAATAGGGCACCCGCGCGGAGACCTTGCCGTGCGAGACGACCATGTCGTGGCGGCGCGACCGATAGTCCTCCCCGTAGCCTTTGTCTTCCTTCGACGGGCCGAATGCGAACGTCCAGCCCGGGACGGGAGAGGCTTCGCGAGGCATCGACACCGACCAGGCCAGCAACAGCTCGCCGCCCGGTCGCGCGATCAGCGCGTCGTAGCCCCCGTCGTAGCCGAGCGCGTAATGGCGCACCGAGCCGCAGATGGCGTCGCCGACGGCGACGGGCAAGGCGATCGTGGGAGGGAGCGTGATCCACACCTCCTCCGTCGGCGCTCCTCCGAGCTGAGGGTACGGTCCCTCGCGCTCGGGGGGCCCGGGAAGCGAGGTGAGCACGCCGCGGAGCTCCAACGTGCGGCACACCGGTGGCGCCGATCCATCGAGGAGGATCGCCACCGCGCGCACGTTGGCCTGGGGCTGACCCACGACGTACCCGCTGACAGAGGCTGGGATGACGGCGGGGCGCAGTGCGCGCACGACGCCCTGGAACTGGCAGGAGGACTGTGGCTCTCCGCCACACGCGACCCTCGTCACCGTGGGCTCCTCGACGCGGACGTCGACCGGGGCCGCTCGGAGCCAGGAGGCTGCGGCCCGGGGGCTGACCGGCTCGGACTCGAGCGCGGTTGGCAGTGGCGCGGACGCGGGTGCGAGAGGCGCGGTTTCGACGGTGGACGCCGGCGGGAGGAGGGAAACCTGGCGGCCGCACGAGAGGCGGCAGACCAGGAGCGTCAGTGCGGCGACGAGCAGGAGAGCGCGCGTTGCGCCCCGCGTTCTCGATGGCTGAGGTGACGGCGAGGCCATTGCGCCCGAGAGTAGGCGCTCGGCGGTGGAAGTGCCGCGTCTTCCCCGCCCCGTAGTACCCCTCGCCGCTCAGGCGCGCGCCAGCAGATGGTCGATCGCCTCCGCGTGTGGCGCGAGACACGATGCAGAGAATGCGTCGCCGCGCGTTTGGTGCGCGCCGGCCAGTTCCTCATCGCGCCCGTCGTCCCCTCCTCCGCGCCACCCAGCCGCGCAGATCCTTCGCCAGCCATCCTCCCTTCTGCCTCCCCACCACCTCGCGCACCAGCAGCGCCGCCCGCCCGTGCCCGACGCGCCGGGCGAACAGGTCCGCCATGATCCGCCGCACCGCCCGCGTCCTCCGGACCGAATCCAGGTGATCGACGAAGCGCTCGACCCGATCGAGCGCCCGCACCCACAGACCGGCCTTGCCGGTCGCCGTGAGGCGCGCCGCCTTCTCCCGCTCGAGCGCCGTGAGCCGCGCGATGGCCCGGTCCAGGGTCGGCGCGTGAGCGGCCCAGTCCGGGCTCGACGCGGCCCGTGCGCGGGTCAGCGCCGCCAGCACCTCGCGCGCATCGAGGAGGCCCCAGTCGGCGTGAGAGAGGATCCAGCCGAGGACCTCGCCGCGAGAGGAGGGCGCGCTCTCCATGCGCTCGAGGGCGCTCCGGGCGCGATCGATCTGGAGCCAGCGATAGACGAAGTCGAGCCCGGTGCCCTTGATGTTCTGCGCGCCCATGATGCGCACGTCGAGGCCGGGGGCCACCTGGCGAGCGACGAAGTCGATGACCTGATCGCCGGTGGCATCCGCGCTCCAGAGCACGGCGATGCGATCGAGGAAGAGCGCGCGGTACGCGGTCCGGAAGGCGCGGTCGGCCTCGTCCGGGGAGCCGCGCTCGAGGGAGGCCCGCACCGCCTCGCGCGCATCGCGGGCAGCCCGGAGACGCCGGGTGAGGCGAGTGGCGTGAGAGGCCACATCGCCGCGGAGGTCGTCCTCCCCTGGGGCGGGCGCGGACGAGGCGATGGCGCGCTCGAGCGCCGGACCGAGCTCCGGATCGAGGGCCTCGCAGGCGCGGGCGACGTCGGGCTGCGCCAGGATGCCGTCGGCAGCCTCCCCGGAGACGCCGAGGCCACCCAGCATGAGGCGGACGCCGTCGAGGAGGGCCGTCGGTGCCGCACGGACGCCTACCCGACGCAGCGCCGCATCGAACCTCGCCAGGCCGCGCGCAGTCCCGCCCTCCCCCGCCACGGTGGCGGCGCGGAGCCACGCGTCGAGCGCCTCGGTGATGAACTGGAGCATGCCTCCGAGGTTCGAGTTGATGAGCACGACGTGGTCGGCCTCGACGTCGTCGACGAGGATCTGGGCGAACACGCGCGAGCGGGCGACCCGGTCGGCGCGGTTGTTCACCAGCACCACCCGCGCCTTGCCGGGCTCCCGCTCGACGTCGACGGTGTCCAGGCCCAGGCGCGTCCAGCTCGAGAGGAACCCGGCCCGCTCGTTGGCGCTCATCCCGTTGCAGAAGGTGAGCGCGCGGCCGCGGTGCCGGGCCGGGCCGTAGGTCTTGAGGACCCCGAGGTCGAGGACGACGTGGTCGGCGATGTCGACCAGGGCCCGCTCCCGATCGACGCCCAGGTGCTCGGCGAGCGCGAGCACCAGCGCCACGTTGCGGGGGTGCTCCTGGTAGGGGAGCCGGTCGAGGAGGTCGCGCGGGAGGAGGTCCGCCTCGAGCGGGGCGACCGCCACGCAGCGCGCGTCCTTGGCGCGCGCCCCCTCGCGGAGGAGCGGGAGCATCTGCTCTTCGGTGGTGAAGGTGACGCCGCGCCGGGGAGCGAAGCGCGCGATCACCCGCGCCACGTCCTCGCCGCCGGGGCCCTGGATGTCCTCGTGATCGGGGTACGCGTTGGTCAGCGTGGTGATGGGGTCGGCCATCCACTCGTCCTGCAGCGTCTCGACGAAGAGGGGCTGGAGCGCCATGCACTCCCAGAGGAACACCTGGGCCCGGAGGCCCCTCGCCACCTGGAGCACGTCGCGCTGCTCCCAGATGGTGGCCTTGTCGTAGGGCCGGTAGATGAAGATCTCCTGCGCGGGGAGGTCGCGCATGGCGTGGATGAACATCGCTTCGCAGCCGGTGGTCTTGACGACGACGTCGTAGCGGAGCGCGTGGAAGAGCGCGGCCTTGAGCCGCTCCGACCCGGACTTGCCCCGCGTCCCCCAGCCACCGATGGTGAGAGGGATGGCCCGCCGCGCGCGCGCGATCCGGTGCTGCGTCCAGGCCGCGCGCACGGTGAGCCAGGCGAAGATGACCCAGACCACCCAGGCGAGCTGACCCAGCGAGTTGCCCGACGAGGCGAGCACGTAGGAGCGCGCGCCGCGGAGCCAGGTCTCCGCCGCCGCCAGCGGCACGCCGGCGAGCAGGTACCGGAGCGCCACGTGCGGCTCGATGCGGTAGCGCTCGCGACCGACGTGCCCGTCGGTGTCGCCGAGCTCGAACGCGAAGCCGAGCTCCGCGGCCGCCGCGGCGTAGCGCCGGCGCTCGCGGGGCTCGGCCGCCGCGAGCGATCGCTGCCGCATCTCGGCGAGGCCGACGTAGGCGCGCGTGAGGCGGACCCGAGCGCGGACCCGACCCCAGAGCGTCTCGGGGCCGCGCACGGTGAGGGTGCCGGCCGAGGTCACCAGCGCGATCGATCGAGGCCAGAAGGTGGTCGTGGCGAGGAGGTCGTCGACGCGCGGCAGGAAATGCCCCCAGCCGCCGGCGGGGCCTGCGAGCTGCCGCTCGCCGGGGACGCGCGTCGGGGTCACCTCCGCCATCCCCAGCGGGGGCGCCACGATCTCCCCCGCCCCCACGCGCGCCCGGCTGTGGGCGTAGCCCTTGCGCTTGTCGGGCATGGGGTGGGCCATCTCGTGGAGGAAGCGCCAGACCCGGAAGCGACGCGGCTCGCCGCGCGTGAGACGGAACCGGCTGCCCCCGAGGGCGCGGAGCTGGGCGGTCATGTCCCCGCGCGCGGCCACCGCGAGGGCCCGCTCGACGTCGCGGCGGGTCGCGTCGCCGGGGAGGCGGACCGCGACGCTCTCCCCTTCCCCGAGCTTCGCCAGGGCCGCGCTGAGGGCCTCGCGGACGGCGCGGCGGGGGGGCGCGGCTTCGATCTCGAGCGCGCGCAGCGTCGCCGCCGCTTCCTCGACGATCTCGGGCGGCCGGTCCCGACGATCCGCGAGGGCGTTGAGGGGAGCGGTGAAGATCTCCGGCGAGCACACCCCGCCCGGGCCGGTCGCGAGGGCGCGGATCGCTTCGCACGCGCAGCGCAGGGCTACGGGCGCCGCGTCGGTCGCCAGCGCGGCGCGGAGAGCGTCCTCGGCGAGGCGGCGCGCGCGCTCATCGGCGCTGGCCCGCCCCGCGAGCTCCAGGAGCCCGACGCCGCGCACGCGAGGGGAAGCATCGGCGCGGGTGAGCCCGGCGAGCTCGGGGTCCGCGCCGAGCCGGGCGAGCGCTCGACACAGCTCCTGGCGCACGTGCTCGCTGGGGTCGTCCCGGGCGAGGAGCGAGGCTTCGAGCTTTTGCGCGGGGCCGGCCTCGGAGGCGACGAGGATCCGCAGCGCGTTGCGGCGGAGGACCATCCCGTCCCTCTCGCCGCGGCGCGCGAGCAGCTCGGCCGCGACGGCGGGGAGGTCGTCCGGCGCGATCGACGCCCACAGCTCCAGCGCAGCCACGCGGACCCAGCGGGAGCCGTCCTCACCCAGGGCCCACGCCAGCACGGTCCGCGTCCGGGCGGCGCCCGCGAGGTCGAGCCGGCGACCGCGCGGCGCCCGGGCAATGAGCGCCTGGAGCGCCCCCAGCGCGGCGACCCGCACGGAGCTCGGCATGCGGGGCTCCGCGTGGGCGAACGCAGTCGCCAGGACGCGGCCCCGCGCGGCGACCGCAACATCGTCGCCGGTGAGCTCGCTCCCCAGCGCGGCGAGGGCGTGGTAGCTGACCTCGAGCTCGTCGATGCAATCGGCGATCTCGGCGGTGAACCGCTCCTGCACGGCCTCGAAGTCGAGCCAGCGCCGCGTCGCGTCCACGTCGCGCGCGACCTCGCGACGGCTCTCGGCGCGCGCTTCGAGGTGTCGGGCGAGGAGCGCCGGGCGAGCCTCGGGCGCCGCGCTCTGGTACGCGACCGCTACCTCTTCGAGCTCCCCCGCGAGGCCCTGGAGCGTGCCGGCGCGGTGCTCCGTGCAACGCGAGAGCGCCGCCAGCTGGGCGAGCGTGGTGGGCGTGCCCTCCCGGCCGGCGAGATCCTCGGCCAGGTACGCCGTCACGGCCGCGACCGCCCGGGTGCGCAGACGCGCCTCGAGCGGAGACAGTCGCTCGTCGAGCGCGCGTCGGGCGGAGTCCTCGGGGGTCATCTCCCGGGCTCCCCGGGGCCGAGCGCCGCCGCGACCTCGGCGCGCAGGACGGCGTCGGCGACGAGGCGGTCGCGCCACCTGCGCGCCACCTCGACGTGCAGGAAGGGCGCGCCGTGGTGGGCCGAGCTCCGGGCCATCACGTTGGTCCGGCCGCCCAGCACACCGATGTCTTCGGGGTAGCGCCGGACGCGATCGGCTCCGAGGAGCGCGCCCAGCGCCCCTGCCGCGCGCGCCGTGTCCGCGACGGTACCGGCGGCGCTGAGGATCACGGCCGCGTCGGGCGCCGTGGCGTCCGCAAAGCCGTGGAGCTGCACGGCCCAGAGCGCCGGCTCGACCGCCAGCAAGGCCTCGTGCGCGGCCAGGAGGAACGACGCGGGCGCGTGAGCGACGTCCGAGGGGCAGGCCGCGGCTGGCTCGTCTCCATCCTCGCTCCGGACCGGCGCCCGCAGCCCCACCGCGGCGTAGCGGTGCACGGTGTTGACGAGGAGCGCCCGCGCCCGACCCCCGCGGAACACAGCGAGCGCGAGCGGCAGCGTGCCCGCGTCGAAGAAGGTGTGCGGCGCCTCCACCATCCGCGGCGCCGCCGGGCCGATGCGGACGACCACGACGCCGGTGCCGCGGCGGCTCCCCGGCAACTCCTCGAGGATCCACAGGTCTGCGAGGCGCTCCAGCGCGAAGCCCGGCGGCGGGCTCGCGGCAGGCTCCTGGACGGCCCTCGCGGCGAGCGCGACCGCGCCGACCCAGGCCGCGAAGGCTCGCGCCTCCTCGGGGGTCGGCGCGACGTAGCGCACCTCGCTCCGGCCCCCGCGGCGGAGCTCGTCGAGGCGCACCGCCAGCCGTGACGGCCCCTCGCCGGGGTCGTGATCCTCGGCCTCCCGCAGACCGAGCGCGGGGTCGGGCGCGGGTCCCACCCCGGACGCGCACATCGCCGAGCAGCCCGCCGTCGACGCGGCCACCACCGTCACCATCGCCCGCATCCGGCTCATGGAACCTCCTCGACCCACACGTCGCTGGCGCTGGCGGGGTCACCCGGACCCTGACCCACGAGGACCGCGCGGACCCACAGCGGGCTCGCCGCGGAGACGACCTCGAGGCGCAGCCGGCGCTCGCCGGGCATATGGTCGTCACCGACCAGGATCTTCGCCTTCCCGGCGCAGTCCGGCCCCGCGCCGCCAGCGCCGACGGGCGCCTCCCAGAGACGCCCGCACGACGCCTCCGATCCCTGCCCGGAGACGGTCGCCCCGAGCGTGGTGAGGCGCCGGAAGAAGCGCCCCGCCGACGGCTTCGCGCCGCCCATGTCGATCTGGTAGCGCAGGCTCCACGGCGCGCGGCGCCCTTCGTCGACCACGAACAGATCGATCTGGTCGAGCTCCCCCTCGCGCTGCGAGAAGCGGAGGGACAGCGGCGCGCCGGGCCGGAGCTCGAAGACCTGCCGCTCCCGGACGATGGCGCCGCCACCCTCAGGCGCGACGTCGGCGTAGGCGACGGCGTCCGCGACGAGGGGCGACCCGCGTGAGGCGGGCCAGTCGAAGGTCACCGCGTGCGGCCCCGGGAGGGCCTCGACCTCGACCGAGCCGGCGCCGAGGAGGAGGCGCGCCCGCGCCGCGAGGTTGCCGTCGACGCGAGCGACGGCCGTCCCGCCGAGCATCTCGACCGGCGCCCGGTAGAGGATGCCCACGCGACCCGCCCGCGGCCCGGTGCCCGGGACCAGCAGCCGACGCCGCGTGGGCAGCGCGGTGAACGCGCGCGCCGGGAAGGACGCGCCGCTGGCCAGCACCTGGTCCTCGAAGAACCGGCGCGACGCCGGCAGCCCGTCGGGATCGAGGAGGCGCTCGGGGAGGGGCGGGCCGCCGGCGGCGGCGGCATTGGACTCGATGCGGACCTGCTCGCGGAGCGAAGCGATGCGGTCCTCGCGCTCCAGATCCTCGTGGTTGTCCGGGCGGAGGGGGACCCAGACGCGCGTGTCGAAGGGCGCGTAGCGCCAGGCCTCGTCCTCCGCGAGCGCCACCTGATAGGGAATGCGGAGGACGTCCTTGCTGCCGGGATCGAGCGTCTCGAGCGCGATCGCGCCCCCAGGGTCGCCGAAGAGCTGCACCGTCACCGTCCCGGGGGGGAGCCGGACGATGGCGCGGTAGGGATCGGTCGCGACGGCCCCGTCGCTCCACGTCTCGAAGCGAGAGCGCGCGCGCGTCGCCGTGACACGGGCCGGCTCGCCCGCTCCCTCCCCGAAGCGCGCCCACAGCGCGACGGGCGCCTCCTCCCGCGGATCGCCGGCGCCGAGCCGCCCCCGGAGGGTGACCCGGAGGAGCTGCTGCCCCGGTACCACCCGGGTCACGATCGGCAGCGTCGGGTGGAGGGCCGCGTACTTGACCCGGCGAACGTCGGCCGCGAGCTCGGCCCGACCGTCCGGCCGCGCGCGCGCAGTGACGTCGCCGATCTGGGCGCTCGCCCGATCCAGGGCCACGCTGGCGCGGATCCGGACGTCGTCGCCATCGGCCGTCAAGACGAGCGTCCGCGGCCGCGGCGCGGCGACCTCGAGCGTCGCCGACCCGTCCTCGCCGAGGATCACGGGGGCGGCGGACGCGCGGCGGTCGAGCGCGCGGATCGTGCGGCGCGGGGGGCCCTCCAGGCGCAGCGTGACCGAGCTGCCGAAGTTGAGGGCGGCCGCGTGGCGCTCGCCCACCAGCAAGCCTACCGGCGGCGGCGTGGCGCCGGGGAGCGGCGCGCGGAAGTCGCTGAAGACGAGGCGCTCGAGCCGGAAGGTCCGGCCCTCCTGCCCGATGGCGTCGAGGCGCCGCATCGACTCCGTCGTGGCGTTGATCCGGGCGCTCCCGGGCAGCTCGTCGAAGCCGACCGAGGCGCGATGCTCGACGAGCGCGTGGCGCGCCTCCGGCGTCAGCGTCATGCCGCGCACGAGGCGCCCGCTCGGGGAGCGCTGGAGCCGGCCGTGGATGCGGGCGAGGACCCGCTGCACGACCCCCGGGGCGGCGCGGAGCCGGAGCACGCCCCCGTGCTCGAGCACCTCCGTGAGCGGGAGCACCGTGGTGCGCGAATCGGAGACCGTCGCGTCCCCTCCGACCAGCTCCGCCGCGAGCTCGGAGCCGGCCTCGCCCGCGCAGCTCCGGCGAGTCTCCAGATCGAAGCTCCCCGCGCCCACCTCCATGCCTCGCTCATCGACGAGCGAGGTGCTCACCGAGTACGCGTAGCGCGCCAGCGGATCACAGCGCGCGTCGCCGAGGACCGCCCACGTCGTCATCACGAGGGTGTCGAGGCCGCCCGAGACGCGGATCTCGAGAGGCCGATCCGCGGGGACCTCGTAGACCAGCGCCTCCTCGCGGGGGGCCGCGGGGGCGAGGGACCCGGCGAGCTCCGGGAGCGCGATGGGCAGCACCGACAGGCCGGTGAGCAGGAGCACGAGGGCCACCAGGAGGATCCGGATCACGGTCGCCCCCCCACCACCACGCGAGCCGCTCCCGCAGCGATCACGCGGCGCACGTCGGCGAGCGAGGTCAGCCGCGGCGCCCGGAGGCCCGTGAGCGGCACGGCGACGGCGATCAGGTCGACCTCGTGCACGCCGGCCGCGAGGAGCCAGACGCGGCCGCCGCCGACGTCGCGATCGACCTCGACCCGGCAGCCGCGGGAGAGCTCCAGCGCGGCGCGTAGCTCGAAGGGGTTGTCGAGCTCGGCGTAACGCTCGAGCCCGCGGGCGAGCGCGTCCCGCTCGCAGGGCGGGCCGGGCCGCGACGCCGGGGGCCTCCCCTCGCCCACCTGCGCGGCGAGCTCGAGCGCGCGGGCGGCGACGTCCCGATCGGCGACGTGGACGCCGAGCGCCTCGAGGCGCCGGGCGACGTCGCCGTCGCGCGCGGTGAGCTCGAAGCGGGTGCGCACCGAGCCGCTCAGGAAGAGGATGGCGTAGCGGCCTTCGTGGAACCGGCGGGCGTAGGCCATGGTGGGGTCGGAGGCGCCGCTGAACGGCGCGCGATCGGCGGAGCCGTCGTAGCGCGCCACGTCGAGCCCGAGATCCCCGGTGAGGAGCTGGCACAGGGGCCCGGCCCAGCCCGGGGCCGGCTGCGGCTCCAGCAGCTCGAAGCCGAACGTCAGGACGCCGTCCGCCGCGTAGCCTCGCCCCGGGTCGATCCCTTGCACCGAGAGGGCCGGGCCCTCCCAGCCGAGCCACCGCTCGTGGATCTGGTGAAAGAACGAGCGCAGGCCCGCCTCGCGCCGCGGATCGGCGGCCCCGCGCGCATCGGCGTTGGGCATCGCGCCCGCGAGGAGCAGCCCGCCTGCCCCCAGGGCGCGCGCCAGCGCCGCGCCGGCGCCGACGGTCCCGAGCTCCCAGCGCGGAGCCGGGACCTCGACCAGCAGCGGGTCTCCGTCGGCCGCGACGGGTGTCTCCTGCCGCACCAGCCAGGTGGGGTTGCCGCGGCGCTCCGCCGCGGTCTCGGCGATCCCCAGCGCCTCGGGATCGCGCCCCTCCGCGCCCACCCGGACGAAGCGAAAGCCCAGGCGAGCGGCGACCGCGCGACACCACGGCGGCGGCTCCAGCGGAGCTCCACCGCGCCCGCTCCAGGCCAGCAAGCACGGGTAGGTCGCCGCGTCGAAGAGGCGCAGCTCCTCGATGCGGGGGGGCACGAAGCCCGAGGTGCCCACCGAGGTCAGCGCGCCCAGGCGCTGCGTGATCGCCTCCCGCACCGAGCCACGCCAGCCCTCGATCGGGGGCGCGGCGAGTCGCGCGGCGGCGAGGTGCTCGGCGATCTCGGCGGGAACGATCAGGCGCGGCGAGGTGGCGAGGAGCCCGCCCTCGTCCGTCGTGGTCCCCCAGCGGACCTCGACGTCGCGGCCGAGGAGCCGCCCCACCGCCACCACGTCGAGCCCCTGCGGAGGGCGCGCGAGCGCGAGGATCGGCGCCCCCTCGCCACCGGAGGCGCCCTCGTCCACCACGACGGCACCGTCGAGGTCGCCGGCGCGCGCCAGCTCCAGGGCGAAGGCTTCGTCGAGGCGCTCCAGGTCAGGGTGCCGCGAGAGCAGCACGACGGCGTCCGCGCCGACCGCGTCCGCGAGGGGCTCGGCGAGGACCGGCAGCGCCGAGCCCACCCGCCAGCCGCGCACCAGCAGCAGGAGCCGTGAGCCCGAGAGCCCGCGACGCCGGAAGGCGGCGCGCGGCGAGACCACCGGCGCGTCGGGGTCGTCGATCCGCGGCGCCACGAAGAACCACGGCGACACCCCGCTGGAATCCCCCCGGGACCCGAGCCGGACGGCCCCGCGCGCAGCCCGCGCTCGCGCGCCGGTGGACGGTTCGCCGCGGTCGAGGATGTCCCGGCCGAGGGCCAGCGCCGCGGCGTGGGCGTCCCCTTCGAGGATGGTGCGGTCCTCGCACGCAGGCGCCGAGTCCGCCAGCACCAGCGCGAAGCCCACCTCGGGGACCTGCTCCACGGTGGCGAGCTCTCCCCCCTGCGCGGCGGCGGCCCCCTCCGCGAGCGTGTTCAGGGTGAGGCCCACGCCGTTGCCACAGAGGAAGGCGGCGAGGGAGACCTGGAGGCTCGGCATCAGCACGACGCCGATGTCGTCCCGGTTCCACATCTTCACGGCGATGAGCGAGGGGAGCAGGTAGCCGAAGCCGAAGTAATCGATCATCGGCGTGCCGGGCCGGACCCGGGCCATGGCGTGGCCCACCACCATCTTCACCGCCATGCCCACCGAGTAGGCGAGCAGCATGCGCCGCGTGCCGACGATGAGGAGCCGGGAGAGCGGCGGGACCGAGCAGACCGCCCTGGCCAGGCCGTAGATGACGAGGGCTTCGAGGACGGTCAGGGCGAGCTTGGTGGGCTCGTACCACGCCACGGCGAGGAGGCCGGGCACCAGGATGCCGTTGTAATCCCATCCATACCGCACGTTGTTGCGGGCCCCGAGCAGCGCCCCCAGGACGAGGATGACCTGGGCCTTGGGCTGCTCGAAGAAGCGCAGCGAGAGGTGGTCGTTGAGGACCAGGAAGCGAGACGTCGAGAGGTTGGTGGTGTGAAAGAGGAGGAGGAGGCACCCCCAGGTGAGAAAGACGATGACGCCGATGCGCGGGAGGGCCCGGTGGAGGCCGGCGTTCCAGAACGCGTTGGCGACCAGGGGGACGATGACCAGGCCGATGCTGTAGAGGTCGGCCGCGTGGGTGAAATGGTGGCGCGCCGCGAGCGCGGGCAACACCGTGCCCTCCATGCCGAGGCGGACCAGCACGGCGGCGACGATGAAGAGATAGAACCTCTCCCGCCCGAACGCGGTCGACCACGCCCCGGTGAGGGGGATCCAGCGGCCCACCGTGGCCACCAGGAGATAGGTGAGGACCGACTCCAGGGCGACGCACCCTGCGGTGACCGGCGCGGCGGCGCACAGGGTGGCCAGGTATCCGGGCACCACCAGCCCTGCATACGTCCAGCCGAGCGCCTCGGCGAAGAACGTGGTGAGCAGGAGGCCGATGAAGACGGCGACGTGGAGGCTGCGGTCGACGCCGTTGACCGGAAAGAGCGCGAGGAGGAAGACCGAGCACCGCATCGCTGCGAGGTCCGTGTAGCTGACGAGACCCCCGAGGGACAGGCCCGTCGCGCTTCTTCGATGGGTATCTGCACGGTATGCCCGGGCCGCCCAGGCCCCGCTCGCTGGCGATGGATATCGCCCCCTGACGGCGCCCTACAACGAAGCATCGACGCCTCTTTCTCTGCTGGGGAGCCCCCGACAACGGGTTGCAATTCATCCGCTGTGCATCATTTCCATCGAGCGCGTCGGCGACGAGGGGGTCGAGGAGAGCATGGATCAACGTGTCCAGTGGTCAGCCGATCGCCGCGAGGACCGGCCCTCGCCGGCGCGGCTCGGGTACCTCCGGCGGCTGCCGTGGCTGTCAGTCGTCACGCTCCTCTCGGGCGCGGCGATCGCGACCGCGGCGCCCCTCTCTGCGCTGGACGATCGGGCCCGCGCCTGGGTGCTCGTGCAGAGCGCCCCCCCGGCCCTGTCCGAGGTCCCCTCGGAGGCCGTGATCGTCGTCGAGGCGAGCGCCGCCGATCTCGAGGCGGATCGCTGCGGTCGCGTCCTCCGCGACGCCTTGACCCGGGGACACGCCCGAGGCGCCTGGCTGCTCCCCCCTACCGACGCCCTGTGCAGCCCCGGAGCCGCGCCCGGGGTCACGGTGGTCCACCGGGCCATGTTGCGCGTGGGCGCCGACGGCGACGTCGAGGGCCTCGTGGCTCCGAGCCCGACGTTCGGGCTCCCCGCAGCTCGCTGGGTCGTGCCGGCGCGGGCCGTTCCGACCATCGCGCTCGGCGACCTGCGCGCCGGCAAGCTGCCGGCCTCCGTGCTCGACAGACGGGTGGTGGTGTTTGGAATGAGGGACGAGCTCGGGGGCGCGCCCGCGACGCGCGTTGCGTCGATGCTCGGGGGCCTCCTTGCCGGGGGCGCCCGCGGCGAGGCTCCGCGATGGCTGAGCGGCGTCCTCGCCGCCGTCGTCGTGGGCCTCGTCCTGCTCGCGCGCCGCTTCGGGGCGCGCTGGGCGGCGCTGTCCGCAACGACGCTGCTCGCCGCGGTGGTGACGGGTCAGCTCCTCGCCGTGCGCCTGGGGCTCGGCCTGCTCCCGCCGGCGAGCCTGCTGCTCGGCGTCGTCGCGTCGGCCGCCGTGTCCGCGGTCAGGGCAGCGCTACGCTGGAGGAGCGCTCTCCGCGCAGCGCGCGGGACGGCCGCCGAGACCCGCGAGCTCGCGCTGCCCCACGCGGCCGACCTCCGCGTCCCCCTCGAGCAGCTCGCGACCGAGGCGTATCCCGCCGAGCTCGTCCTCGTCGGAGAGCTACCCCTGGGGGAGTGGAGCCTCGATCTCCCCGACCCGCGCGTGGCCGAGGAGGGTCGGGACGTGCGGCGCCCTCCCTATGCAACGCGCGACGGGGTCCCGGTCACCCAGGTCTCGCGGACGTTCCTCGAGAGCGGCGAGCCCACGGTGATCGTCCCGATGGTCGCCCTCGGCGCGCTCGAGGGCTACCTGTTCCTCTGCGGCGCCCGGGCCGAGCAGGTCCACCTCGAGGATCCCGATCGCGCCACCCGCCTCGCCGACGAGCTCGCCCTCATCCTCCGCGGCCGGCGCGCGGTGCGCGCGCAGGAGGCGCCGCCCGAGCCGACCGAGCTCGCCCCGCTGGCGATGTTCCTCCACGACGCGCCCACTCCGCTCCTCTACGCCGACGCGCTCGGCTCGGTCCGGCTGCTGAGCCGCCCCTTCGCCACGCGCCTCCGCGCCCTCGGCGGCGACGCGAAGGAGGGCCCCGTCGAGCCGGGCGTGCTGACGCTCACGGAGGTCCTCGGTCGCCTCACCGGCCTCGGCCGCGACGAGGTGACCGCCGCGGTGATGGCCGCGCTGACCCGGGCCGAGGGGGCCTCGTTCCTGATCGATCTCGACGGAGCCGCCCACGCGCTCTCGCTGCGCGCGGTCCGCCGGCGCTGGCGCGGGAACTCGTGGAGCACCGGGTTCGCGGTGGCGCTCGTCGAGGCCCCGGCGCACGCGACCGGGAAGGACGACCGCGGGCAGGATCCCACGCGCGTCACCATGGTCAGCGGCGCGGCCCCGCGCCGGACCGCACTGACCCGCGGCGCGCTGCGGCCACCGCGGATCCCCTCGTTCTCCGTCGACGAAGCCCCGGCCCCGCTGGCGCCCGAGGCTGGGTGGGCGGACGGCGCGGAGCCCTGGCCGGTCGCCCCTCGCGGCCTCGAAGGGCGGGCCGGCGCGAGCTGCGCCGTGATCAGCACCCCCCCTGACGCCGCCGCGACGCGTGCCATCACGGGTGGGGACGGGGCCGTGAGCGGCCTCAAGCCACGCGCGATCGGGAGAGGCGAGGCCGCGAAGGAGGGGTGACGAGGAAGGATCGGAGCGGAGCCCGGTCATCGGGGTCCTGGTGCACCGAGCAGGCTCCGCAATCGATCGAGCCCGCGGTACACGTCGCCGAAGCTCGTCGTCAGCGGTGACATCCCGAGGCGGATCGAGTCGGGTCGGCGGAAATCGGGGATCACCCCGCTTGCGACGAGGCGCTCGCAAAGGCTCGAGGCGTCCGGATGGAGGATGGAGACGTGGCTGCCGCGCCGCGCCGGATCGCGCGGGCTCCCCAGGCGACACCCCAGCGGCGCGAGCCACGCGTCGTGGAGGCCGATCGCGTACGACGTCAGCGCGGACCCCTTGGCGCGGAGGCGATCGAGCCCGGCCTCGGCGACGAGCGCGACGCCCTCCTCCACGGCGGCCAGCGCGAGGACCCCGGGCGTCCCTGCCAGCCAGCCCCCGATCCCCTCCTCGGCCTCGTACCCCTGCTCCATCGCGAACGGGTCGCGACGGCCGAGCCAGCCCCAGATCGGGCTGTGCAGCCCGCCCTGGAGCGCCTGCCGCACGTAGAGGTAGGCCGGCGCTCCCGGGCCACCATTGAGGTACTTGTAGGTGCAGCCGACGGCGAGGTCCGCACCGGACGCGTCGAGCGAGACCGGCACGGAGCCCGCGGAGTGGCTGAGGTCCCACAGCGCGAGGGCCCCCGCCTGGTGCGCCAGCGCGGTGAGGGCGGGCAGATCGGCGATGGCCGCCGAGCGGTAGTTGACGTGGCTGAGGGCGACGAGCGCGGTGTCGTCGTCGAGGACCCGGGCGAGGTCGGCCGGCGTGGGCCCCGCGATCGGGTCGGCCTCGATCCAGCGCACCGAGAGCCCGCGCGCCGCGGCGAGGCCCTCCAGCACGTAGCGATCGGTGGGGAAGTCGTCGCGAGCGGTGACGAGGGTGCGCCGCCCAGGGCGCGCGTCGAGGGCGGCCGTGGCGAGCTTGTAGAAGTTGACCGTCGTCGAGTCCGAGACGATGACCTCCCCGGGGCGCGCGCCGAGGACGTCGGCGGCGAGGCGGTCGCCGAGGCGGCGCGGGAGCTCCATCCAGTGGCTCCAGCCGCGGATGAGCTCGCCGCCCCACTCGCGCGTGACCACGTCGTGGAGGCGCGCGACGGCGGCGAGGGGGAGGCGGCCGAGCGAGTTGCCGTCGAGGTAGACGAGGGAGGGATCGGCGGCGACGAAGCGCGCGCGGAAGGAGGCGAGCGGGTCGGCGGCGTCGAGGGCGGTGGCATGCTCGGGCGAGGCGACGGGCTCCGCGGTCGTCATGGGCGCGGAGCTTAGCGGATCCACGCCGGGGCCCGGTCTCACCGGGCGACGTAGAAGTAGTACTTCGCCGCGTACCCCACCCGCGCGACGGCCCCCGCGTGCGCGGCGTCGCACCCCTCCTCGGGCGCCAGTCCCCCGCTGGTATCGACGCGCTGCACGCTCTTCACCTGGGAGAAGATCCCGGCCCCGAGGTTCGACGTCGCCTCGAGGAGGAGCCACGGTATCGCCCCCGGGACCGGAGCGTCCGCCTTGGCCACGAGCTTCCCGACGACCTTGCTGCCGTCGAGCGACTCCCAGGTCGGCCCGGCGTAGTGCTTGCCGAGGCTCTTGGTGTTCGGCTCGAAGAGGTCCGCCTCGGGCGCGGTGAGCGCCCACGCGAAGGCGCCCTGGCCCGCGGGCGAGCAGGTGTAGATCTGGTGCCCGGCGGCGAGCAGCGCGCGCACCGGCCGCTGCCCTTCGGGCGCCCGCAGCGCGGGAGGGGTGACGGGCGGCGTGATGGACGGGCCCGCGGCCGGGTCGTGGCAGCCGGCGGCGAGGAGGGCCGGGAGGAGCAGCAGCGGTGCGGGTCGCGTCATGGTGCGTGTTCCTAGCACCGCCGCGGCGACGGGCGACGCGAGAGGCGCGAGAGCTCAGCCGAGGGCCTGCACCAGATCCTCGATGAGATCCGCCGGGTGCTCCAGCCCCACCGAGATCCGCAGCAGATCCTGGGGCGTCGTCGACGTGGGCCCCTCGCTCGTCGCTCGGTGCTCGATCAGGCTCTCCACCGCGCCGAGCGAGGTGGCCCGCACGAAGAGCCGCACCCGCGAGACCACGGCGAGCGCCGCGTCCCGCCCGCCGCGCACGCGCAGCGAGAGCATGCCGCCGAAGCTCGCCATCTGCCGCCGCGCCACGTCGTGCCCGGGGTGACCGGGCAGCCCCGGGTAGTGGACGGCGAGCACCGCCGGGTGCGCGGCGAGCGCCTCGGCCAGGGCGAGCGCGTTGGCGCTGTGCACCGCCATGCGGCAGGCGAGCGTGCGGAGGCCGCGGAGGACCAGCCACGAGTTGAACGGCGCCGCCACCGCGCCGAGGAGGTGCCGCAGGTGCGCCACCTTGTCGTGGAGCGGCCCCCGCTCGCGGAAGACGAGCGCCCCGCCCTGCACGTCGCTGTGACCGCCGAAGTACTTGGTGCTGGAGTGGAGGACGATGGAGGCCCCCAGCGCCAGCGGGCGCGTGATGGCGGGCGTGGCGAAGGTGCTGTCGACGAGCAGGTCGGCGCCTGCTTCGCGCGCCACGGCGGCGACGGCCGCCACGTCGGTGACCTTCATCAGGGGGTTCGACGGCGTCTCGATGAAGACGAGGCGCGTCGCCGGCCGCAGCGCGGCACGCACCGCGGCGAGATCGTCCATCGGGCAGAACGTGGTCGCGATCCCCCACCCCGGGAGCACCTCCCCCGCGGCGACGCGGAAGCCGTAGTACGCGTCGTCCGGCATGAGCACGTGGGACCCGGGCGGCAGCGCCTGGAGCACGCCGATGCCCGCCGCCATCCCCGAGGCGAACGCCAGTGCCGCCTCGCCGCCCTCGAGGGGCGCGAGCGCCTCTTCCAGCAGATCCTGCCCGGGGTTGGAGGCGCGGATGTACGTGTGCCCGCCCAGGGGCACGCCGGCCGCGTCACGCTCGAAGGTGGTGGCGAGGTGAATCGGCGGGCTGACGGCGCCGCTGGGATCGGCCCGGCGACCAGCGTGGACGGCGAGGGTCTCGAAGCGCATGAGCACGGCGCGTAGCGGGCCCGGGGGGCGGTGGCAAGGGAGCGCCGCCCGCGGCTCGTCCAGCGGGGTGTAAGGTGCGCCCACCGAGGCCGTTCTCGTGTCCGAGCACGACGGGAGGCTTCGATGGTGACGATGCGACGGCTGGGGTTCCTGGGTCTGGGGATGGCGACGCTCTGGGGCGCCGTCGGCTGTGCGGCCATGCCGCCTCCGCCGGCGGCGGTCACGGCGGTCACGTTGGCGCCCTCCGCGCCGGCGGGGTACGCGGGAGGCCCCCAGGCTCTCGACGAGCCTCCCCCGCCGCCCCCGCCGCCCGTGTCCGTGATGGCGCCCCAGCCCTCGATGGCGCCCCAGTCGGCGTCGGCGGCACCGAGCCCGGCGCTCAAGTCATCCCGCCACGCCGACGCCGCGCCCCCCTCGGACCGCCCCGGCCTGGGCACGCAGTGGGGCGAGACGCGGACCTCGCACATCTCGATGGTCAGCTTCGAGCGCGCCGACGTGGGCTCGCCCTTCGCGACCTCCGCGCTCTTCTACAACGACGAGGAGGGCGCCCGCGCCATGGCCGCGTCGTCGGGCTTCCGCCGCACGCCGTCGGGGATGTTCACCGTCGCCGGCGGGCTGGTGTCGGTGGGGCTCCGCGACGAGGGAGGGCGGTTCTACAACGGCTTCTCGGCGGGCGGGCGCAGCTACTCGGTGGGTGAGTCCGGGCACCGCTACACCATCGTGCTGCGCAACAACACCCGCTTCCGGCTGGAGGCGGTGCTCTCGGTCGACGGCCTCGACGTGCTCGACGGCAAGCCCGCCGCCTTCGGCAAGCGCGGCTACATCCTCGACCCCCGCGCCGAGCTGGAGATCGACGGCTTCCGCCAGACCATGGACGCGGTCGCGGCCTTCCGCTTCGGCTCGGTGCGCGGCTCCTACGCCGGCCAGAAGACCGGCGACACCCGCAACGTGGGCGTGATCGGCGTGGCGCTCTTCAACGAGGTGGGCACCACCCCGGTGCCGTGGAGCGCCGAGGAGGTGGAGCGGCGACGCGACGCCAACCCGTTCCCGGGCCAGTTCGCGACGCCTCCCTGATCTCGGGGGTCGAGGGATGAGCAGTGGGTGTTGCGCGGCGCGCGGCAGGCGACCACCCTGGCGGCGTGCGGGCCCTCCAGATCCTCCGAGAGCGTGCCGAGGCGGCCTCCGCGGGGGTCGAGCGGGGGGTGACCGCGATCCTCGCCGGCGAGACGTCGACCGCGGCCCTCGCCCGTGCCGCGGCCCACGCGTATGCGGCGCTGGATGATGCCGGTGGCCGCGCGCGGTCGCTGCTGTTCACGCCGGCCTGCTCGGCGGGCTGCTCGTACTGCTGTCACGTCCACGTCGAGGCGACGGTGCCGGAGATCCTCGCCGTGGTCCTGCACCTGGAGGACATGCGGACCCGGGACGAGATCGAGGCCCTGCGCGAGCGGCTCGCGGTGCAGGTGCAGCGCACCTCGCCCCTGAGCGACGAGGAGCGCTGGGAGGCCAGGATCCCCTGCGCGCTCCTCGGCGACGACGGCCGCTGCTCGGTCTACGCCGCGCGACCGCTGCGGTGCCGGGCGTTCCATTCCTGCTCGGTCGATCCCTGCCGTGAGGCGTTCTCCGGGCAGCCCGGCGTGGCGGCGGTGCCGAGCCCCGTGCTGGAGCGCGCGCACGACGCGGTGGAGGACGGCTACGATCGGGCGCTGCTCGCGGCGGGGCTCTCCGTGCAGGGGCAACGGCTGGAGGCGGGGCTCCTGGCGGCGCTGGACGCGTGCTATCACGCCGCCCCCCGATGAGCGCACCGAACGATCCCGACCGCATAGAGCCCGCGACCCTCCCGCTGCTGACCTCGCGGCGGCAGCCCGGCTCCGCGCTCTGCTTCGTGTGCGGCACGGAGAACCCGCACGGGCTCGGCCTCGCCTTCTACGACGACGGCCGCACGGTCTCGGCCGAGGTGACGGCGGCCGAGCACCACCAGAGCTGGCCCGGCGTGCTCCACGGCGGGATCATCTCAGCCATCCTCGACGAGACCATCGCGCGCGTCGCCTTCATCCACGACCGCTGGGTCCACACGGCGCGGCTGGTGGTGCGCTTCCTCAAGCCGGCGCCGCTCGGGCAGCCGCTCCGCGCCACCGGCGAGCTGGCCCGCGACGCGCGCCTGTTGATGGAGATGCGCGGCAAGCTCGTCCTGGCCTCGACCGGGGAGGTGCTGGCCGAGGCGAGCGGCACCTTCGTACCGCTGCCGCAGGAGACGCGCGAGGCGCTGGCCCGGAAGCTCGGCGGGGACTTCGCCGCGTGGGAGGAGTGGATGGCGACGCACCGGGCGCGGGCGACGGTGCTGGAGGGGTAGCGGCGACGCGCTCTGTCCGCGCCTCCTCCGCGCGGATAGAGTGCCCCGGTGCAATACCCCCCGGGTGCCTACCCCGCCTCACCGCAGCCCCCCCAACCGCCCCCGCCGAAGAAGGGGCTCAGCGGCCTCAGCGTCTTCCTCATCGTCCTCGCCGTCGTGGTCGTCATGGGCCTGGGCACCTGCGCCGCGGGGCTGTTCTGGCTCAAGGGCAAGGCCGAGGGGGTGATCGCGGAGATCGGCGACGGCGGGACCAGCCTGGTGCTCGCGTCACCGCCGGCGGTGAAGGCGGCGCTCGCCGCGGGCCACAAGGATTACGTCGGCGACTGGCGCAGCGCCGCCGGCACCGAGCTGCGCATCGACGCCACCGGGGATCTGAAGTTCGCCAAGAGCGAGGCTGGTCACAACGAGACCTACAACGCGCCCATCGCGGGCTTCGCCGGCAACGACATCGAGCTGAAGATCATGATCCGGGTCGTGCTCAAGGTCTCGCGGCCGCCGCACAAGGTCGGCGACCACTGGGAGATGACCGTCGACGGGATCGCCCTGACCCGGAAGTAGGCCGCGGGCCCGTTGCCACGGGGCTCAGGGGCCCCCGCTCGCCCCGTTCAGGGGGCACCGGGGCGCGCGCGCTGGTAGGACGAGGGGCCTCCGCGGCCTCCACGGACACCCTCGTCTTGCGATGCGAACGCTGCCCTCGTACGCCGTCGCGCTCCTGGTCGGGCTGCTGCTCCTGGCATGGCCGGCGCCCTCGCCCGCGGCCCCCGTACCCGGGCTCGCCTGGACGGCACCCGCGCGCGTGAGGCTGGCGCCGTGGCCGGCGGATCGTGCCGCCGGGGAGGCCACCACCGCGGGCGACCGTGCCGTCGAGGTTGGGCCCGCGGAGGTGCTGCTGGTCGACGCCCGCGCCGGAGACGTGGTCGCGGTGACCGGCGTGGCGCGCGCCGAGGATCTGGAGCTGGGGCTGGTGCTCGAAGCGCGCGGCAGGCCCGCGTCGATCGCCTGGATCGAGAGCACGGCGCGCCCCGGAGGGCGGGAGGTGACGGTCCCCCTGTGGTCGGACGCGACGGCGATCGCCGCGCGCCCCCGCGAGAGGACCAGGCTCACCGCGCGGGTCGCCGAGCCCGAGATCCAGACGATGACCTGGGAGCGCTTCGAGGACGACGCGGTCACCTGGATCGAGGGAGGCCGCCCCGCTCCGCCGTCGCCGCCGTCGCCGGTCATGGAGGCCTCGCTGCGCCGGATCGAGGCGCTGCGCGAGGCGCTCGGCCCGGCGGCGCGCACCACCGCAGGCCAGGCGTGGCTCGCGCTGCTGCTGGTCGAGGCGGGCTTCGTGCACCGCCCGCTCCTCGCCATGTCGTACCCGACCGCGTGGCTGAAGCTCGGCGGCGAGGCGCCGACACCGGCGGACCGGGCCCTCTACGCCGACCTGTCGACGCCGGTGCAGTGGCCGGGCAGGGTGGAGTGGCGCCGCGTGACGGGCGGCGCGAAGCTCCCCATCGTCGCCGCGGGAGCGGACGCGGTGCAGCTCACGCTCTTCGCCGCCGCGGAGAGCCCGGCGCGCGTGGTGGTCCGGGCCGGCGGCCTGCCGGTCCACGTCTTCGCCTTGCCCGGGCGACACGACG
>Ga0302267_10001807_pt1 | contig 26761 bp, 15 predicted proteins | sample III_Bog_E1_3_FD_194555 | JGI IMG/M metagenome (GOLD analysis project Ga0302267, IMG submission 194555) | Peat permafrost microbial communities from Stordalen Mire near Abisko, Sweden - III_Bog_E1_3 | ecosystem: Environmental > Terrestrial > Soil > Wetlands > Peat | place: Sweden: Abisko...
CAGGTCACCGCCGCCGCCAACGGCCTGCGCGGTCCGCTGGCGACGCTCTCGGGGGCGCTCTCCTACCTGGCCGACAGCCCCCTGCCTCCCTCGGAGCGCACCGTGCTCGACGTCGCTCGCACCGCCGCCGATCGCCTGCAGGAGCAGGTGCAGGACCTGCTCGACCTCCAGCGGCTGCAGGCGGGCGACGTGCCGGTCCAGCGCGAGCTGCTCTCACCTGCCAGCCTCCTCGAAGCCGCGATGCCCCGGGTCGCGCGCACGGTGCGAGAGCGCAGTCTCACCCTCTCCAGCCAGGCGATGACGCCCCAGCTCGTCCTCGCCGACCGTCGCCTCATCGTCCAGGTGATCGGCGGCATGCTGGGCCATGCGGCGCGCGCGGCGTCCGCCGGGAGCCAGCTGACGGTCGCCGCTGGGGTGGTCGAGAGCGGGCGCGTGCGCTTCTCTTTCCACAGCGATGACGACAGCATCCCGCCCGAAGAGCTGCGCGCCATCTTCGACCCACCCGAGCAGCGCCCCGCGGGCGGCACCCCGCCGATGGGGCTCGCGCTGCCGATCGCCGGGCTCATCGTCAAGGCGCACGAGGGCGCCATCGGCGCCAGCGCCGCGGATGGGCGGGGGAACACGCTGTGGTTCGAGCTCCCCTCGAGATGACGCGGGGGCGCCGCCGATGACCCGTGCAGCGATGCCAGCCAACGAGGTCGCGCGGCTGGCGGCGTTGCGCGAGGCCGAGATCCTCGACACCGGCGCCGAGCGGGCGTTCGAAGATCTCGTCCGCACCGCGGCGGCGCTCTGCCGGACGGCGTTTGCGGCGGTCTCGCTGGTCGACCGCGATCGGCAGTGGTTCAAGGCCATCGTCGGTCTGAACGTCATCGAGGCGCCGCGTCACGGTGGCTTCTGTACGCACGCGATTCTCGGCGACCAGACCTTCATCGTCGCGGACGCGCGACAGGACCCGCGCTTCTTCGAGAGCCCCCTGGTCACGACCGACCCGCTGCTGCGGTTCTACGCAGGCGCGCCGATCGTCACCGCAGACGGGTACGCGCTCGGCACCGTGTGCGTGGGCGACTACCAGCCGAGGACGCTCAGCGCCAGCCAATCCGAGGCGTTGCGCGCCCTCGCCTCGACCGCCGCGGCGTACCTCGACCTGCGCCGCACCGTGCGGGCGCTCGCCAAGAGGAACCGCTTGCTGGTCGACGCGCAGGAGGCCGAGGCCGAGGCGCGGGAGAGCGTGGACGAGCTGCTCGACTCGACCCACGATCTCATCCAGGTGACCGATCTCGAGGACCACTTCCTCTTCACCAACCGCGCCTGGAAGGAGGCGCTCGGCTATTCGGAGCCGGCGCTCCACGAGCGATCCGCGCCGCGCGGAGCCGAGGTGACCGTCGAGGCCGCCGCAAGCGGGACGGGGCGGGTGCGGTTCGCTTTCCGGAGCGAATGTGCCGACCTCAGCCCGGAGGAGCTGCGCTCGACCTTCGCCCTGCCGGAGCAGCGCCCGGCGGGCAGCACGCCGCCCCTGGGGCTCACCCTGCCGGTCGCCGGGCTCATCGTGAAAGCGAACGAGGGCACCATCGGGGCAGCCGGCGGTGAGCGGGAGAGCACCCTCTGGTTCGAGCTTCCATCCCCCTGAGGACTGGACACCCGGAGACATCCTCGATGAGCGCTCGCTCGTCGGCACCATGATCTGACGGCCCCGGCGATCGCGCCGGGGCCGAGCGACGGGGGCTCCGCCCCCCAACACCCGGGCTCAGGGCTGCCCGGGCGTCGCGATCAGTAGCGGTAGTTCTCGGGCTTGAAGGGGCCCTCGACGGGGATGCCGAGGTACGAGGCCTGGTCCGCGCTGAGCTTGCTCAGCTCGACGCCGAGCTTGCCGAGGTGGAGCTGGGCGACCTTCTCGTCGAGCTTCTTGGGGAGCAGGTGGACGCCGGGCGCGAAGGCCTCGGTCCAGAGGGCGAGCTGCGCCAGGACCTGGTTGGTGAACGAGCAGCTCATCACGAACGAGGGGTGGCCGGTGGCGCAGCCCAGGTTCACGAGGCGGCCCTTGGCGAGCAGGGTGAGGCGCTTGCCGTCGGGGAAGATGTACTGATCGACGAGGGGCTTGACCTCCTCGTGCTTGATCTCCGGGTTGTTCTCCAGCCAGGCGACCTGGATCTCGCTGTCGAAGTGGCCGATGTTGCAGAGGATGGCCTCGTCCTTCATCGCCTTGAAGTGCTCGGAGCGGATGACGTCCTTGCAGCCGGTGGCGGTGACGAAGATGTCGCCGAGGGGGGCCGCCTGCTCCATGGTCCGCACCTCGTAGCCCTCCATCGCGGCCTGGAGCGCGCAGATGGGGTCGACCTCGGTGACGATGACGCGGGCGCCGATGCTGCGCAGCGACTGCGCCGAGCCCTTGCCCACGTCGCCGTGGCCGCACACGACCGCGACCTTGCCGGCGAACATCACGTCGGTGGCGCGCTTGATCGCGTCGCCGAGGGACTCGCGGCAGCCGTAGAGGTTGTCGAACTTGGACTTGGTGACCGAGTCGTTGACGTTGATGGCCGGGCACTTGAGCTTGCCCTGCTTGAACATGTCGTAGAGGCGGTGGACGCCCGTGGTGGTCTCCTCGGAGAGGCCGCGGATGGGGTCCTGACCGGCGAACATGTGGGCGTGCTTCTCGTGGATCCACACCGTGAGGTCCCCGCCGTCGTCGAGGATCAGGTTGGGGGCCTTGCCGCCCGGGAAGGCCTTGAGCTGCTGCTCCAGGCACCAGTCGTACTCCTCGAGGGTCTCGCCCTTCCAGGCGAAGACAGGGACGCCGGCGGCCGCGATGGCGGCGGCGGCGTGGTCCTGGGTCGAGTAGATGTTGCAGCTCGTCCAGGTGACCTCGGCGCCGAGCGCGGTGAGCGTCTCGATGAGCACCGCGGTCTGGATGGTCATGTGCAGGCAGCCGGCGATGCGCGCGCCCTTGAGCGGCTTCTTCGCGCCGTACTCGGCGCGGAGGGCCATGAGCCCCGGCATCTCCTTCTCGGCGATGCGGATCTCCTTGCGGCCCCAATCGGCGAGCTTGATGTCGGCGACCTTGTAGCTCTGGTTCTCACTCATGACTCTGGTCCTTTGCTGCGGGTGATTGCTGACTGCGGAAACCTACGTAGAGCTGCCAGCCCAGGTGCCGGTCGGGGCCTTCGCCCTGCCAGGCCGCGGGCAGCCGCTGCCAGTGCGTGTCGACGAGCCCGGCGGCCTTGCCCAGCCGCTTGAGCTCGCGTGGCTCGAAGCCGAGCCAGAGATCGGCCTGCTGCTCGCGCAGGGCCTGATCCTCGTGGGCCTCGTAGTCGAGGACGACCACCGCGCCGCCGCGCTCGCCGTTGCGGGCGGGGCGCGCGAGATCGACGAGGGCCGCCATCGCCCGGGCGGGCACGGGGGCGTGGTGGAGCACGCGCGAGGCGAAGACGACGTCGGCGCCCTGACCCTTGCGCACGGCGGCGCGCACCTCCGGGCCGTCGACCTCGCCCTGGACCAGGGTGACGTTGCCCAGCTCGCGCTTGCGCACGCGCTCGGCGGCGAGGGCGAGCTGGGCGCCGGCGCGGTCGAGGGCGATCACCCGCTCGAAGACCGGGGCGAGCACCTCGAGCAGGGCGCCGTCGCCGGTGCCCACGTCGATCGCGAGGCGCCGGTGGGCGATGAGGGGGGCGAACGCGGCGAGGTACGCGGCCAGCTCGGGCGGGGGCCCGATCTGGGCGGGGCGACCGCCGCGAGCGAAGAACTCCCGCGTGGCCTCGTCCCGGGAGCGGATGACCTCGTCGATGCGGGCGAGGGTGCCGTCGGCCCGGCACGAGGCGGTCCCGGCGGCGACCGCGTCGGCGACCACGGCGTCGTCGGCGGCCCCGGCGGCGAGGCGGAGAAGCGTCCAGGTGCCCTGCCGGCGCGCGACCAGCAGGCCAGCGTCGCGGAGGGCGGCTGCGTGGCGGGAGATCTTGGGCTGCCCCTCGCGGAGGAGATCGGCCAGCTCCCCGACGCCCAGCTCCTCGATCGAGGTGAGCGCGAGCAGGCGGGGCCGGACGGGATCGGCGAGGAGGCGGTAGAGCTCCCACCGGGAGGCGGGATCGAGCGGGGCAGCGCGCGGCACGCCGCTGGTCGGCTCGGGCTCCTGGAGAACGCTCACCCGGTTCTATTATGCATTCATCCAGATGAATGCAAGTACAAGCTGGCGTCGCCGCCCGTGGCATCCTTCGCGCCCCGATGAAAGACCTGATCCGCTGGGGAATCCTGGGCTGCGGGGACGTGACCGAGGTCAAGAGCGGCCCCGCGCTGGCCCGGGCCGAGGGGAGCGCCCTGGTCGCCGTGATGCGGCGCACGCCGCACCTCGCCGAGGACTATGCCCGCCGTCACGGCGTTCCCCGCTGGTTCGAGAGCGCGCAGGAGCTCATCCGAGATCCAGATGTCGACGCCGTCTACATCGCGGCCCCGCCGGGCGCGCACCTGGAGCTCGCGCTCGCCGTCGCCGCGGCCGGCAAGCCCGCCTACGTCGAGAAGCCGATGGCGCGCAGCCACGCCGAGTGCCACCGCATGAACCAGGCGTTCGCGGCGGCCGGCGTGCCGCTCTTCGTCGCCTATTACCGCCGCGCGCTCCCGCGCTTCCTCCGGGTCCAGGCGCTGATCGCCGAGGGTCGCATCGGCCGTCCGGCCAGCCTCGCCTACCGCTACGCGCGCCCGCGGCAGCGCACCCTCGGCGCCGCCCCGTGGCGCCTCGACCCCGAGCGCTCGGGTGGGGGGCTCCTGCTGGACGTCGGCTGCCACGCCCTCGACCTGTTCGACTGGCTCCTCGGGCCGCTCGGCGAGGTCTCGGGCAATGCGGCGCGGCTCGGGCCGGAGCCAGGCGCGGTCGAGGACGTGGTCGCGATGCGATTCCGGACGGCTGCAGGCGTGCTCGGCGCGGCCGTGTGGGACTTCGCGGGGGTGGGGCCGCACGAGGATCGGGTGGAGCTCGCGGGGACGGAAGGGACGCTTCGCTTCGCGGTGTTCGGGGACGAGCCGATCGTGCTGGTGACCGCGTCGGGAGCGGAGGAGAGCTTCGTGCTCGCGAACCCGGCGCACATCGCCGAGCCGCTCATCCAGACCGTCGTCGACGCGTTGCGAGGGCGGGGGCGCTGTCCGAGCACGGGGGACACGGCCGCGAGGACGTCGCGGGTCATGGACGAGGTGCTGGCGGAGTTCTACCGCGGGAGGGACGACGCCTTCTGGGAGCGGAGGTAGGACGAGGCTGCCCCCGTAACCTCCCGCTTCATTTACCGGCCCCAGGGTGCTACGACCCGGCCGCCCTCGTGTCGCGATCCTCCCTCCTCGCCGCGCTCGCCCGCCGCTGGCCTGACCGTGCCAGGCTGCGCCCGCCGCCGCTGGCAGCCCTCATCGGCGCGATCGGCCTGGTCACCATGATCGCCGTGGTGATGTGGCCGTGGCTGAAGAACGTGCACACCTTCGGCTTCCACGACTGGGACGTGGAGACCTCGCACCGCTACCTTTCCATCCTCTCCCTCGTCCGCTACCACGAGTTCCCCGGGTGGAACCCCTACGCCTGCGGCGGCTTCCCCGCGTGGGGCTTCGTCGAGGCGGACACCATCGTCGTGTCGCCCTTCCTCCCCGCGTACCTGCTCCTCCCGATGAGCATCGCGCTCCGGATCGAGGTCGCGGGCATGGCCGCCCTCGGCGCCGCGGGGGCCTGGGCGGCGGCGTCGCGCTTCACCAGGGCCCAGGCCCCTCGCGCCCTGGTCGCGGTGCTCTGGGCCGTCAACGGGCGCTGGGCGCTTCAGACCGCCGCCGGGCACACCTGGCACCTCGCCTATGCGTGGATGCCCTGGTGTCTGTATTTCTACGAGCGCGCCCGGCAGTCCAGGCCGCGCACCTGGGATCTCGCCCTGGGTGGCCTCGCCATCGCCATGCTCGTCTACTCGGGCGCCATCTACCCGCTGCCGCACACCGTCCTGCTCCTCGGCATCTACGCGCTCTTCCTCACCGTCCAGGAGCGCTCGCTGCGGCCGCTGCTCACGCTCGGCGTCCTCGGCGCGCTCGGCGTGGCGCTGGCGGCGCCCAAGCTGCTGCCGCTCCTCGACGGCTTCGGCAAGGTGCCGCGTCTCATCGAGTCCAAGGAGCAGCTCGCGCCCGGCGCGTTTCTCACGCTCCTGACCTCGCGCGATCAGGCGTTCGGCGCGCACCCCGCGGCCGTCTCGCCGTACGGATGGCACGAGTGGGGCATGTACATCTCCACGGCCGGGGCGCTGCTCCTGGTCCTCGCTCTGGTATTCGTCCAGGGCCGGCGCGAGGCGGCGCTCAAGGGCGTGGGCGTGATCTTCATCGTGCTCGGCTTCGGCGCGTTCCACCCCGACGCCCCGTGGACCTGGCTCCACGAGCACGCGCCCGTCTTCCGCTCTCAGCACGTGCCCTCGCGCTTCCTCTATCCGGCGGTGCTCGTCCTCGCGCTGGTCGCGGCCGCCGGCACGGGCCGCTTCCTGACGCGCCACGCCCGGCGCTTCCCCTGGCTCGACGCGGCGGCGGCCGTGCTCGTGGCCGCGCTCGGGCTCTACATCGGGACGGTCTCGCAGCTCCCCATGGCGCAGGCGATGTGGATGGTCCCTCCCGACAGCATCCCGGCAGGCAAGCCCTTTCATTTCGAGCAGCAGCCGCCGTTCCAGTACAAGCAGCGTGACTGGGCGGGCCCGATGTACCTCGCCATGCTCGGCAACACCGGCGTCATCAACTGCTACGGAGCCCCGCCCTTCGATCGCATCGGCGCGCGCGCCGTCAACGCGGCCGACTACCACGGCGAGGTGCGCGTGACCGGCAAGGGCACGGCCAAGATCGTCACCTGGAGCCCCAACCACGTGGTCGTCGACGTCGAGGGCGCCGACGCCGGGTCGCTGCTCGTCTACAACATGAACTTCGACGAGGGCTGGCGGTCGGACGCCGGGCCGGTCGTCTCCGAGCAGAACGCGGTCGCCACTCGCCTCGTCGCCCTCGGCGCGCAGGGCAGCGCGCGCGTCACGCTCCGCTATCGGCCGCCGGGGCTCGGCGTGGGCCTCCTCGCCGCTGCGCTGGCGGTGGGCGCCCTCGCCTGGCTGCGCCGCCGCGAGCGCTCGAGCGAGGTCTGAGCCGCCGCCATGCGCCCTCTACGCTACGCCTTCCTGGCGATCCCCCTTCTCGGTCTGGCCGAGCTGGCGGCCCATTTCTGGTTCGCCAAGCGGCCGCCCACGTCCGACGAGTGGGCGGCGGTCGTCCCCGCCGTGCGCCAGACCAAGCTCGACGGCGACCTGCTCGTCGTCTCCCCCGCCTGGGCCGACCCCGCGGCCCGCAGTGCCCTCGGCGACGCGCTGATGCCCCTCCGCGACGTGGCCCGCCCCGACGCCACCCGCTACCCCCACGCGCTCGAGCTCTCCATCCTGGGTGAGCACACCAGCGAGCTCGCCGGATGGCGTGAAGAGAGCCGCCGCGTCGAGGGCAAGTTCCTCCTCCGTCGCCTCGAGAACCCCTCCCCGGTACACGTCGTCTACGACTTCGTCGATCACGCCCGCCCCCCCTTCGCCGACGTGCGCGGCACCGAGCCGCCGACGGTGTGCGGCTGGACCACGCACGCGCCCATCGTCGCCGGCGGGCTCGGAGGGCACCCCACCTTCCCGGCCGAGCGCTTCGAGTGCCCCGGCGGCTCCTACTTCAACGTCGGAGTCACCGTCATCGCCGACGAGGAGTTCCGCCCCCGCCGCTGCCTCTGGTCGCACCCCTTCGCCCGCGGGGAGATCGTCACCCGGTTCCACCAGGTCCCGCTCGGGCGCGTGCTGCGCGGTCACGGCGGCCTCTACTGGATCATCGAGCGCAAGAAGGCGGGCGCGCCCATCACCCTCACCGTCCGCGTCGACGGCGACACCGTGGGCACCGCCGTGCACCGCGACGGCGACGGCTGGGCGCCGTTCCAGTTCGATCTCGGCGCTCACGCCGGCGCCGCCGCTGCGGAGGTCGAGTTCGCGGTCTCCACCCCCAGCTACAACGAGCGCCACTTCTGCTTCGAGGCGGACACGCGATGACCCGGAACGGTGGCTGGAAGCGCTCGCTCGGCGACGCGGCGATCGCGCTGTCCCTCGCCCTTGGCTACGTGGTCTGGCTCCTCCGCACCACCAAGGACCTCGGCTACGCCCGCGACGAGGGCTTCTATTTCCAGGCCGCCCAGTCCTACGGGCGCTGGTTCGAGGCGCTCCTCACCGACCGTCACGCCGCCCTCGCGCGCCCCGCCGTCGACGCCGCCTTCAGCGTCAACCACGAGCACCCCGCGCTCATCAAGTCGCTCTTCGCGCTCTCCAGTGTCTTCCTGCAGAAGCGGCACCACCTCTTCGCCGTCGAGGGCGACAGCTACCGCTTCCCCGCCATGGTGCTCGCGGGCGGGGTGGTCGGCCTCGTCTACGTCTGGGGGACGCAGGCGCGCGGGCGCGTCGCGGGGCTCACCGCCGCGGTGCTCCTCGCGGCGATGCCCCGCTTCTTCTTCCACGCCCACCTCGCCTGCTTCGACGTGCCCATCGTCACCATGTGGACCCTGGGCGCCTACATGTACTGGCGATCGCTGCGCGACGGCGGCGTCCTCTTCCCCCTCCTCGCGGGCCTCTGCTTCGGCCTCGCGCTCGACACCAAGCACAACTCCTGGTTCTTGCCGATCGCCTGCGGCGCACACTTCCTCGCGCTGCAGGTGTGGGCGATCCTGGCGAGGACGCGGGTCGGTCCGCTCCTCCCCGTGCCGCCGGCTCCCGGGACGACGCGCAGGCGCGGCTTCGCTGCCCTGGTGGCGATGGCCCTGCTCGGCCCCGCGGTGCTCGTCGCGCTGTGGCCGTGGCTCTGGCACGACACCGTCCCCCGCGTGCGGGAGTACGTGCTCTTTCACCTCAACCACGAGTACTACAACATGGAGTTCCTCGGCAAAAACTACTGGGCTGCGCCCATGCCGAGGGGATACGCGTGGTTGATGACGGCGGCGACGGTGCCGACGGTCACGCTGGTGCTCTTCGCCGTCGGCCTCGCGGTGCGCGGGCGGCTGTGGCTGGTGGGGGTGGGCCGCTGGCTTGCCGGCAAGCGGGTCACGCTTCGCGCCGAGACGCCTGTCGACGCGGCGGGCACCGACGTGCTCTGGCTGCTCTGCATCCTCATCAACTACGCCGCCTGGCTGTCGCCGGGCACACCCATCTTCGGCGGCACCAAGCACTGGATGACGGCCTATCCCTTCCTCGCGCTCTTCGCCGGGGCCGGCTTCTCGGCGGTGGTGGGCGCGGCCCGGGCGGAGCTGTTCCGGAGCCGCCGGCGCAGCGCGATCGTGCGGCGCTTCGCGGCGAGCTCGTGGGCTCCCGCCGTGGTGATGGGCGCGGCGGTGGCTGCGGCGCCGATCACCGAGACGGTGCGCTCGCACCCCTGGGGGCTGAGCAGCTACACGCCCCTCGTCGGCGGGGCCGCGGGCGGGGCCTCGCTGGGCCTCAACCGCACGTTCTGGGGCTACGCGACCGGGGCCGTGGCCGACTTCCTCGACCGCGAGGCGCCGCCCCAGGGAGCGTCCGTGTACATCCACGACACCGCGGGCCCGGCGTGGGACATGCTGCTGCGGGACGGGCGGATCCGGAAGGACATTCGCGGGGTGTGGTCGATCGCGGGGGCGGACTTCGGCATCTACCACCACGAGATGCACATGCTCGGGCAGGAGTACCAGAACTGGGTGGCGTTCGGCACGGTGCGGCCGGCGTACATCGGCGGGCTGGACGGGGTGCCCGTCATCTGGGTGTACGAGACGGAGAGGATCGCCGCCCTGCACGGCCACGGTCGGTGACTCTCCGCAGTCGCGGGACGCTCTCGGGCGCCCCGCAGGATGCCCCGGTCGCGGGACGCTCTCGGGCGTCCCGCAGGATGACGGACCTATGCCAGGTTACTGGCAGTATCCGCAGGTCGCGCCGTCGTAGGTGATCGGGTTCATGTTGGGATCCACGAGCGGCATGCAGTTGGTCTTCGAGCACGCTCCCGGCGACGTGTCCCCGATCGCGCACCAGTACATGCACGTCCCGCCGATGCTCCCGTCGGTCACGCAGACCAGATCCTGACCGCAGTCCGTCGACTGCACGCAGGCGCCGTACTCCGCGCTCAGCCCTGCCGCCGCGCAGTCGAACCCGTCGACCGGATCGTAGTCGCAGCTGGCACCCGCGCCGCAAGGCGAGGCCGTGACCGGATCGCAGTGCGCCGTGCAGACCTCGATGCCGGGGATGTTCGTGCCGTTGCCGTCGGTGGCAGGGATACAGGTGCCCGCCTTGCAATCCCCGGGGCTCGCGCCGGATCTGCAGAAGGGTGAGCACACCGAGGTCAGGAGGTTGCACCACGTGCCTGCCGGACACGCCGCGTCGTCGAAGCAAAGGTCGAACGCCGCCACCGGCTTGACGTCGACGGCGACGCAGCCCACCGCCCCCGTGCCGGGGTCCTCGACCGAGCATTTGCTGGAGGCCCCGCAGGAGGTGTCGTCGAGGACGCTGCACGCTGCCCCGGCGCCGCCGCTGGTGGAGCTCGCCGCGCCACCGCCGGCACCCGTGAAGCTGAACTGGGGGTAGCCGCACCCCGCGGCGGCCGCGGCGAGGCTCGCTCCCAGCGCCATCCATTCACGCCGGCGCATCGTTCAGCGCTTCTTTGCGGGCGGCTTGGCGGGCTTGGCGGCGGCGCCCGCCGCCCGCTTGGTCGTGGAGGCCGCCTTGGGGGTGGCGGTGGCCTTGCTCGTGCTCTTCCGGGAGGATGCCGGCGTCCTGGCAGGCTCGGCGGCGACCTTGCTGCTCGCGCGCTTCCGCGGCGCGGCCGCGCTCTTCTTCGCCGACTTCGTCGGGGGAGCCTTCACGCGGGGAGTCGGGGGCGGAGCCCCCATCGCGACGGCCTGCGGCTGCGTCGCAGGCGCCGCCTCGATGGCGGCCGCCCGGCCGCCACGCGAGGGTGACTTCGACGAGGGAGCCGGCTGGGAAGCGGCGGGTGCGGCGACCGTGATCACCGGTGCGGTGACCGCCCGGCCTTCCTCGTCGGGTACAGAAGGCGTCCGCGGGGCACGGCTCGCGGTCTTCGCCGAGCCTCCGCCGTTCAGGCCTCCGTGCAGACCTCCGGGGAGCAGGGCCGCGACCTCTCTGGCGAAGGCGCTGGTGGGGGCGTCGATGCCCTCCACATCCTGCTCGGAGAGCGGCGTGAACAGCACGCGCAGCGTGCGCGCATCGGCGAGCTCCCAGGCGAACGGGCAGCCGCAGCGGACCAGCGCCGTCTGCGCGGCGGCCTCGATGCGGGGGCGAAGGGCGCGCTGCTCCGCGGCGGCGAGCGCCCGGCCGAGATCGATGCGGCGCTCGAGGGTGGGCAGGTCGACGAGGCCCTGCTCGACCAGATCGGTGAGCTCGTCGGCGACGGCCTCCTCGATCTCGAGGCGGTCGTCGATGCCGTTGCCCTCGAGCCGGAAGGTCGCCTCCCGAGCCTCGGGGCTGAAGCCCAGGAAGTGCGCGCCGGCCACCGATGCAGCGCGGTCGAGCGCCTGCCGGAGCGTGCTCGCGTCGGTGAGCCGGCTGGCGGTGGCGGCGACGTAGCCGAGCGCGTCGAGCTTGACGGTGACGCTCGCCTGGTCGACCGAGTCGTCGCCGGGGTCGCCGAGGTGGGGCTCGCGCAGGCCGTCGCGCACCACGCGGAAGATGTCGCGGCGGATGACGGCGTCCTCGGCGAAGACGTCCTCCACGTGGTCGGAGTTCATCAGGGCGTGGGTGAGCTTGAGGACCATGTCCTCGACCGCCTGGTCGACGGTCTCGTCGCCGAACGTGCTGGTGGGCTCGCCGACCAGCGGGGAGTGGGGCTGGAGCCGCGGCTCGATCAGGGTTACCTCGGGGACCATGAGCTCGTCGAGCTCGCGTGCGAGCGCGGTGGCTCCACCTTTGACGACGAGGATGTGACCGTGCGTCTTCAGTGCATCGACGACGCTGGCCGACAGCCTCCGGGAGAGATTGCGCTCGTTCACCGGGCCGGAAGCTTACACGTTTTGATCCCGATGGCGCGCAATCAACACGGGCCGGTCATCGAGCGGGACGCCCGGTGCCTCCCGCGACCGGTCACGCGGCGCGGTCCGTCCGCTACCATGCGGTCCCGTGACCCCATCCTGGCCCGCGCTCTTTCGCCGTCCCCGAAGCCCGGGACGGCGCCGCGCGGCAGCCTTGGCAGCGCTCCTGCTGCTCCCCGCCCGCGCCGCCGCGGCGGAGGTCCTCGAGGGGTGGCCGTGCCCAGGGTGTGTCACCGTCGTCCCGCCGGACGCGCCGGAGGTAGCCCCGGAGACCCGCTCCGAGGCCGGGTCCCCGGGCTCGGGCCCAAGGCCGCTCCTGATCGCCCTCCACGGCGACGGAGGCGGCGTGCGAGCGCTCGTTCGCGCCTGGCGGGCGGCGGCCGCCGCTGCGGGGGTCGTCCTGCTCGCCCCGCGCTGTCCGCGCGAGCTGGGTTGCACCGCCGGGAGCTGGTGGCAGTGGTACGACTCCAGCGGGCACGACCCGGCCTGGCTCGGCGCTCAGATCGATGCCGTGACGGCGCGCTTCGCGGTGGACCCGCGGCGCGTCTTCGCGACGGGATACAGCGGCGGCGCCACCTATCTCGGCTGGTATGCCCCCGCCCACGCCGCCCGCTTCGCGGCCGTGGCGCACGTGGCAGGCGGCGCGGCGTACCGCCCACCATGCCCGGCCTGCAAGGTGCCGGTGCTCTTCGTGCTCGGCGCCGCCGATCCGATGATCGGGCCCTACACCCGGCCGCTCCGCGACTGGTACGAGGCCTGCGGGGGGCACGAGATCGTCTGGGAGACGCTGCCCGGGGTCACCCACGAGGGCATCCTCCAGGTGCTCGAAGCCGGTCGATCCCGGCAGATCCTCGGGTGGCTGCTGGCGCACCCGGCCGCGTGCACCGAGGAGACGGCGGCGGACGCCGGCGCGGTCGCGCTCCTCCCGGCGGTCGCTGAGCCGGAGGACGCGAGCGTCGCCGTCCCGGTGTCTCCTCGCCCTCCTCCTCCCCCGGCCGCGCAGCCACCGCGGATCGCGCCGCCCGCGGCCGGTTGCACGTGCGGTCCGGCGGGAGGGGCCGCTCCCGCGGGTGCGCTGTCCATCCTCGCCTCCGTCGTGGGCGCGCTCGCCGCGGCGCGCGGTCACCGGCGCGAGGCGCTCGCGCGACGCCCAGGGCCCCGCTAGCATCCACGCGCCATGAACCTCCGACCTGCCTTTTCGCGCGCCCCGCTCCATGCCCTCGCCGCCGTCCTGCTCGCGGGGGCCGCGGCGTGCGCCGGTTCGGCCGGTGACTCTCCCGCGACGACCCCCAAGGCCACCGCGACGGCCGACGACGATCCGAAGGAGAACACGGACGACACCGGCACCCTCGACATCTACTGCAATCCGCCCACCAAGGTGCTGGTCGACGGCAAGGCCGCGGGCACCACGCCCATCACCCAGTACAAGGTCAAGCCGGGGCGTCACGACGTCACCTTCGCCGACGAGAAGACCGGCAACCGGACCATGAGCATCACCGTCGCCCCATCGGAGGGCCAGTCGGTCACGTCGGACCGGCCCCCCGTTCTCTCCGAGGTGCTGCACAAGTCGGCCCCGCCCCCCGACAAGACGCCGAAGTGAGTGGTCACCCTGCGGGACGCCCGAGAGCGTCCCGCGACGGTCACCCTGCGGGACGCCCGAGAGCGTCCCGCGACGGTCACCCTGCGGGACGCCCGAGAGCGTCCCGCGACGGTCACCCTGCGGGACGCCCGCGAGCGTCGGGGGACTGGTCGTTGAGCACCACGCCCAGCACTCGGCGCTCGCCGAGCTGAGCCATCGCCCGCGAGAGGGAGGCGCCCTGGGTGGCGCCGGTCCGCACCAGCAGCAGTACGCCGTCGGACGCCCCCTCGAGCACGTTGGCGTCGCCGGATCCCATCACCGCGGGGCCGTCGATGACGACGTACTCGTAGCTCCGGCGCAGCGCCGCCAGCGCGCTTTCGAAGTGGGTCGAGTGGATCGCCTCGGGATGGGCGGCGACGTCTCCGGGCTCGGCGAGGAGCGAGAGCGACGGACCGAGGCGGATGACGCCCCAGGCCACGCCGCGTCCGGCCATCCGCTCGTGGATCTGCTCGGAGAAGCCTGCCGCCGGGGGGAGGCGCAGGCCGAGCGCCGCCGCCAGGCGCGGCCGCTCGAAGTTTCCCTCGACGAGGATGACGCGGGCGCGGTCGGCCTCCGAGAGGGTGATCGCCAGGCGCACCGCCAGCGTCGTCTTCCCCTCGCCGCGGCCGGGGCTCATCACCGACACCACGAACGAGGCGTCGCCGCGGCGCTGCTCGAGGCGGTGGCGGAGGATGCGCAGCGCGGCCAGCGCCGCCGGCGGAGCGGGGCCGAGGCGCGCGTCGCCATCGGGGCGCACGTCGGCGCCGACGACCTCGACCTCGGGATCTTCGAAGACGGCCTCGACGATGGGGTGTGCTCCCTCGGACCGCACCACCAGCCCGTGCTGCGAGGGGATGATCGCGGGCCCCGCGGATGGGGGCGGGTCGTCGTCGGCCTCCGGATCATCCTCGGTGTGGACCGCGGGGGTGATGGCGCGCTGCGGCGGCGGCGCGGGCGCCTCCGCCAGGTGGGGCATGGCCACCAGCACCGCGGGCCCTCCGATGGCGGCGACGTCGCCGTCGTCGAGGAGGGTGTCGTCGAGCAGGACGCGGGCCACGGTGGATCCCACGGCGAGGAAGATCGCGATCGCCGCCCCGGCGAAGAAGACGCGCCCGCGCCCGTGCTCGGGCCTGTTCGGCAGGTACGCCGGCTCGAGGATCTGCATCTCCTCGTGCTTCTGACGGGCGACCGCGTCCGCCGAGAGATCCGCGGCCCTCACGTTCTGCTGGATGGTGTGCAGCTTCTCCCGCGCGCGATCGAGATCGAGGCGGAGGCGGTGCCACTCGGTCTCGAGCTCGACGACGGAGCTGCCCGCCTCCCGGGCGATCGGGCGGGGCCCGGCGGGGGCCGGCGTGCCCGACGCCAGCAGCGCGCGGCGGTCGGCGATCTGCCGGCGCAGCGAGGCGCTCTCCCTCTCCAGCGCGACGCGCCGCTCCGGCGTGGGGCCGTCCCCGTGCGCCGGGGCGGACGCCACCGGAGCGCGGGGACGGTCGAGCGCCGCCAGGGCTCGCCGCGCCGCCTCGACCCGGCTCCTCGCCGCGATCGCGTCGGGGTGGGCCGCCCTGACCTTGAGCACCACCTCCGCGAGGCTCTGCTGCGCTGCCGCGAGCTCCGCCGCCGCGGCGTCGCGCGCCTTGGGGCTATCGGTCCCCGGCGCCGGCGACGCGCCCCTCGGCAAGCCGGCCAGGAGCCCCGGCGACAGCTCGGCCTCCACCCGCGCGAGCTCGCGCTCCAGCGCCGAGAGCGCGGGGTCGAGGGAGCCTCGCGGCGCGGCCGGGTGCCAGGGGGCCACCGGCGTGCTCGCGGCGGGCAGCGGCACCGGCGCATAGGGCGAGTCGTTGACCCCCCACTGGAACTGCGGGTGCTCGGCGAGGAACTGGGCCAGCGTGTGGCTCGCCTCTTCCACGTCGGTGTCCGCCTCGGCCTGCTTGCGCCGGAGAAAATCCCGCGTGAGCGTGGCGCTGTCGAGGTTCTGCCGGTTGTACTCCTCGATCATCAGCTCGGCGAGGCGCGCCGTCACGTCGCGCGCCACGGCGGGGTCGTCGTAGGTGAAGGAGACGACGTAGCTGTCGCTGGCCCGCGCGCGGAAGCCCACCGCGGTCGCCATCTCCTCGATGCCGTCGAGCATCGATCGCTGCGTCTTCTCCGGAAAGAGGCCGTGCTCGCGGATCACCTGCTCCAGCCGGGGCCGGGCATAGAGGAGATCCTTGAGCTTGGGCCCGAGCCGTGCGGCGCGGGCGGCGGCGCTCTCACTGCCGTCACCGGGCCCCATCTGGATGCCGTCCCGGTAGAGGACCGTGGTCTCGCTGCGGTAGGCGCGCCGCGAGCTCCGCGCGGCGAAGAGCGAGAGGGCGAGCCCGACCGCGGCGAGGATCAGCGCCGAGCGCCGGAAGCGGCGGGTGCGCTTCATGAGCGTGACGAGCCGCGCGAGCCGTTCGCGAGGTGTGCTTTCGTTGCCCAGGCTGGCCATGCTCCCCCGACGCCGCGCGGCGAGCGCGCCCGCGACCGTGCTGGCTACGGCAATGCTCGTGCTCGCCTCACTTGTGCAGTCGCGTTCCGACGTAGACGGCGGCGAGCAGCGCCGCGTCCGCCACCACGCACAGCGCCGCCTCCTTCCACGAGAGGCGCACGCGGAGGGCGCGATCCTCGGCGTGCGCGGCCGAGCAGAGCGCGGCGGAGGCGCCCATGAGGAGGTAGAGGATGTCCTTGTACGCCCATGACAGGAAGAGGATCCCCACCAGTGCCCCGCACATGGCCACCGCGATCGCGGGCGCGAAGCGCGCGGCCCGCCCCCCGCGATCGTCGAGCCACACCACCACCGGGACCTTGAGCGAGAGGTAGAGCGCCAGCGTGAAGAGGACCATGCCCACCAGCCCGGCCTCGGCGGCGGCGAGGACATAGGCGTTGTGGGCGGTCAGCCCCAGCGAGGACTCGTCGCTGAACTGCCCAGCGCCGAGACCGAACCCCCGGGTGGTGCGGATCAGCTCGAGGGCCTCGCGGAGGATCTCGACGCGCTCGTCGCTCGACTCCTCGGCCTCGGTGCCGCTGCGCCCGCCCAGCAGGATCAGCGGCGGGCCGAGCACGCACCCCGCGACCACCCCCCAGGCGCCCAGCCTCCGGATCGTCTGGATCCCCAGCACCGTCAGGAAGGCGAGGAGGCCCGACCGCGATCGGGAGAGCACCACCACCGCGCCGCTGGCGACCAGCAAGGCGAGGGCGGGGAGGCCGCGGACGGCGTCCACAGCCCGGCGAAGGAGGCCGTCCGTGACGAGGGGAGGGAGCGCGACGAGGCGAGGCACGGCAGGGGCCCGGGGCGCGCGGGAGCCTGCCAGCGCGAACGCGAACGGCAGCGCCATCGCCACGGCGAGGCTGAGCTCGTTGGGGTCGGCGAGCGAGCCGCGGTAGCGCACCCGGCCGCCGATCGTGGCGGTGGACAGGGGGCCGGGACGCTCGCAGCGGTAGTTGCCGTCGCGCACCGGCGCGTTGCTGTGGCAGTCGACCGCCGTCTCGCAGGGGCGCCCGTCGAAGACCAGCTCTCCGCGTCCTTCCCAGTCGTCGGGGGCCGCCAGGAAGCAGCCGAAGGGGCGCTCGCTCTGGACCAGCGCCGTCGCGGTGACGACGGCCGAGCAGGCGACCAGCGTGACGGCGAACGCGCGCAGCCCGCGCGCCGAGGCGCACCCGACCGCGACCGCAAGGAAGAGCCCGAAGACGATGGCGAGGGAGAGGAGCTGATCGCCGGCGGCCTCCGGGCGCTTCACGGCGGTGACCAGGACCGCCCACCCGAAGAAGGCGCCCACGAAAGGCACCTGCGGCGCCAGCACCAGGCGGACGCGACGGCACACCAGATCGCGCGCCGCCGCGACGACGACCCCCGCGAAGGCGAGGTGGACGAGCGGCAGGCCGGCGAGCGCCGGGACGAACTCCTGCGGCTTGAGGATGACGAGCGCGACGAGCGCGCAGGCGACCCACGCAGCCATGACGAAGGCCCCCGCGCTTGGATGCCGCCCACCCCCGCCGCGCTGCGCCGACACCCCACGTTCACCGCAGGCATCGGACCGGGTGCATGGATGCCTCGCTGATGCGGAGCCTCGCCGTGGTCCTGGCGCTCGGGCTGGCCGCCTGCGCCACGGCCCGCCCACGCTACGACTTCGAGGCCGAGCGACGCGCGACCAGCGGGTACACCGTGGGCGCCGGCGACGTGCTCCAGGTGCGGGCGTGGAAGAACGACGCCCTCAGCCAGCGGGTGATCGTGCGTCCCGACGGCTACGTCACCCTCCCGCTCCTGGGCGAGGTGCTCGCCGGCGGGCGCAGCGTCCAGGCCATCGCCGCCGAGATCGCCACGCGCGCCGCCACCTTCTACACCGAGACGCCCGTGGTCGCGGTGGAGGTGGCCGAGCTCCACAGCTACCGCGTCTACGTGCTCGGCGAGGTCGCCCGCCCCGGCGAGTTCACCCCGCGCGGGCCCATCAACGTGCTCCAGGCCATCGCGCTGGCGGGCGGCTTCACCCGCTTCGCCGCGCCCAACGACACGGTGATCGTCCGGCGCGACGGGCAGGGGGAGCGCCGCATCCCGTTCGTCTATCGAGAGGTGGTGGAGAAGGGCGATCTGCGCGAGAACCTGCCCTTGCGGACCGACGACGTGGTGGTGATCCCGTGACGATCAGCCCACCACGATCCTCGGCCCCTTCGGCCCGTAGAGCCGCGCCGCGATCGCCGCCACCGCGCGATCCTCGGCCGTGTCCTCGACCACCAGCCGCCCGCTCCTCATCCCCTCGAGCACGCGCTGCCACGCCGGCTGGAGCTCTCGCTCCCGCGCCAGCGCCATGAGGATCGCCGCGTAGGCGGTCTCGGCTCCCGTGCGCGCCACCCACGCGTGCACCGCGCTCGCCAGCTCCGGATCTCCCGGGTTGGGCTGCTCGGTGGCGACCGAGGGCCCCGTCTCGTTGATCGCCCTGACCACCGCGGCGCGGCGCTCTCCGTAAGGCATCGCCTCCAGCGCCTCCGGCGTCAGGGGCTTGCCGATCCAGTGATCCTGGCGCCCGAAGCCGAGCGGAAAGTCGAGCCGCTCGGCCATCGGCTCGCGCGGCAAGCCACCGGCGAAGCGCACCGGCACGATGGCAGCGCGCGCGTGGAGGGCCATGTCGATGATCACCGAGCTCATCTTCAGGACCGGCTGTCCGCAGGCGAGCGAGCGCGTGCCCTCGACGTGGACCAGCAGGGACTGGGTCTGGGCGAGCATGCGGCCGGCGAGGCGCTGGAGGATGCCCGGCAGCGCGGCCTTGTCGGCGCGGTCGAAGTACTCGAGGAGCTGGGGATCGCGCGCGCCGGGCCAGGCGGCGACGGCGGCCTCGATGTGGCCGATCCAGGTGTCCCGGTGCTCGATCTTGGCGAGGCCGAGGGTGGGCACGTCCCCCAGGGGCCCGAGGAGGACCACGAAGAGCAGCGACTCCACCATGGTCTGGTGGTTGGCCAGGTAGAGCACCGGCTTGCCGCGCAGCGCACCGAACCCGGCGGGGTCGACGACCACGGTGCGCCCGACGAAGCGGCGCACCAGGGCGAAGAAGAGGTCCTCGACGGCGCGCGTGCCCGGCCCGAGCCAGCTCCGCCACCAGGTGGCGACCGCGCCGAGCTCCTGCCGCTGCGGCCCGGCGTCGGTGACCCGCACCAGGGACTCGCCCGCCTCCACGCGGAGCGGGTAGCGCCCGATCGGCTCGTGCGTGGTGGAGGCTTCGGCGCCGTCCCAGGAGACGGTCGAGGGATGCACGCCGAGGCGGTGGCCGAGGTGCTCGCGGACGGCGATCTGCGCCACGTCGGCCGTACCGTAGACGGCCTCGACGGTGCCGGGGAGCCAGGCGATCTCCTGCACTTGCTCGCGGGTCAGCGTGGTCGTCGCACCGTCGGAACGTGACAGCCGCACCCCGGGCACGAAGCGCCGGTCGCGGAGGAACGCTCGCCGCTCGGGCGCGGGCGCCATGCCGATGGACCCCTTGGGGAGGCCGATCATGGTGATCACCCACTCCAGCCAGACCCGCCCCTCGTGGACGAGCTGGAGGAGGAACTCGGGGAAGCGCGCGCCCTCTCCCGCGCCGCGGAAACGGATCTCGCAGCGCACCTCGCCCGCGGTCGGCGCCGGGCCGAAGACGCGCAGCGAGGGGACGCGGTAGGGCAGGGGAGCGAGCTCGGGCGAGAGGTCGCTCGAGAAGATCGATGCGTCGGCGGGGATGCCGTGCAGCGACGCGTCGAGGAGCGCCGGGTGGAGCAAGCCCACCGGCACCGTGGTCGGCGTCGCGTCGAGCGTGGTGCTCGCGCCCTCGCGCCCGAGGCGCCAGGTGCGCATGCGGTGGAAGGGCGGGCCCTGGAAGAGCTCGTCGGCGGCGTAGGGATCGGGCTGGACCGTAGCGTCGGCGAGGGGCGCGAGCGGTTGCGGCGCAGGCGCAGCAGTCCCGACCGTGACCCGGGCGGAGGCGACCTTCTCGAAGCGCGACAGCGACGCGGTCGGGGCCTCGCGCCAGGCGAGCAGCGTCACTTCCGCTTCGGTCGGCGAGAGCGGCTTCACCTCGGTGCGCGTCCGCGTCGGGCCGGGCAGCGTCAGCCAGCGGTGCACCTGCGCGCCCTCGATGGCGGTGACGGGGGCGCCGAGCGCGGCCTCGGCGGCGCGCGCCAGGCGATCGAGCATCGCGGTCATGGGCAGCGCCGGCACCGTCCAGGTGGGCGCGTGATCGAGCATCCAGGGCTCACGCGCGGGGTCGAGGATGACCTCGGCGTCGGGGTCCTGGCGTGGCGTCGGGGGCCGGGGCGCCTCGCGGAGCACGCGCACGCCGAGCTTCATCACCCGGTAGATGCGCTTGCCGTCGACCCAGAGCGCGCCCTCGAAGGCGACCACGAGCCCCTCGGGACCGCGCGTCACCTCGAGCACGTCGACCTCCACCTCGACGCGCTGGTTCCTGGGGACGACCTGGCCGCGGTACTTCCAGGTGATCGGGCTGCCCAGCGCCACCGGCTCGAAGTGGGGGTTCTCGATGCCCTCGGCGAGCCCGGTATGGACGATGTAGAGCTGCGCGAGCTGGACGATGGCCTCGACCCCGAGCGAGCCGGGCTGCACCGGATCCTGGTAGAAGTGGGCGCGGAAGAACCACTCGCTCGGCGCGATGCGCTTCTCCCCGCGAGCGCGCCCCTTGCCGAGCCGCCCGCCCTCGGGCCAGAAGCCGGTGAGGCGATCGATCATCCGCAGGGGCGTCCGCGCGAGCTGGAGCGCGCCGCCGAAGTAGCGCGCGGGCTCGCTGGTGAGATCCACGGCGACGTCGCTCGGCAAGGCCATGGCGGCGCGCTCGGCGGCGCTGGGAGGGAGGCCCTCCTGGTTCTCGAAGGCGTCGGACGGGAAGAAGCCGAAGCTGGTGCTCATCGTGTAGACGCGGCGCCCGTCGATGGTGCACTCGACCTCGAAGCTCTCCAGCGTCATCTCGCCCGCGCGGGAGACCGTCTTGAGGACCGCGCGCGTGCGCAGCGTCCCGGAGTCGGGGCGGATCTCTTCGTGCAGCGTGGCGGTGCCGTCGAGGTTGCGGAACTTGAGGTCGATCTCGGAGGAGAGGACGCTGCCGACGTAGCTGGCCAGCCAGCCGCAGGGCTGGAGCGCGGCCTCCATGATCACGCAGAGGGGCATGGTCTGGCCGGGGCCGAAGTACCAGGCGTCGGGCGGGATGTCGTAGGCGACCTCGGCGGTGGTGCCTTGCTGCACGGCGCCCATCTCGCCGTCGATGCGGGTGATGCGGGACATGAAGTGGTACGGCTCGCCGGGGAGGCGCGGCGCGCGGCGGTGCCCGTCGAAGCGGGCGTACATCGGCCCGAGGGCCTGGCTCGGCTTGCCCCGCGCCGACGCGAGCATGGCGTGGAGGCCGAAGCGGAAGCCGTCGCGCTCGGCGACCGGCTCGGGATCGGGAGGTAGCGGGCGCGCGTGCTCGGCGCGCGACATCGGCCAGTCGGGCACCAGCCGGAGCCCGACGCGGCCCGCGTGGAAGGCCTTGAGGCCGTCGACGCTGCAGAGGATGTCGGCCCACACGGTGGGGATCGGGCCGTCGTGCACCTCGCGCACGAAGATCTCGTAGACCAGCTCGCGCGAGGTGGGCGTCACCTGGCCGCGGCAGCGCATCCCGGTGCGCTCGCCCTGGACCGGCTCGAAGCGCCAGCCGTCGCGGTCGAGGGTGTAGCCGAGCGACGCCAGGTAGAGCGCCATGGCCTGCGCGCAGCCCTCGAACATCAGCGTGCCGGGCATGCAGGGATCGTTCTTGAAGTGGCCCTCGAAGAACCAGCGATCCGGGGTGATGGCGAGCGTCGCCCGCAGGTAGCCCCGGCCCCAGGGGCCTCCGCGGGGATCGAGCGCGGTGACCCGGTCGAAGAGGCGCATCTTGCCGCCCTGCAGCCGCGGCGACCACACCTGGGCGGCGGCGAGCTCGTAGCCGGGGCCGAAGCAGTCGACGAGGCGGCCCTCCGCGAGCGCCTCGAACTCGGGCTCGCCCAGCTCGGACCGGGTGCAACGCACCGCCGGCGCGTCGAGCCGCGTCGCCGGATCGACGGTCTCTTCCTCGGGCGACCACAGCACCCCGCCCGACTCCAGGAGCTCCTCGTCGGTGAAGAACCCGGCCTGGCCGTTGCGCACGCTGAGCACGAGGCGGTCGCCGATGCGGCAGTCGTAGTGGAAGAAGAAGAGCCGCACGTCGCCGTGGCGCGCGTGCCCGTCGACGTGGATCTCGAACACCAGGGTGTCGCCCACGGCGGGCAGGGATCCGTGCCAGGTCGCCTCGCAGCCGAGGAGGCGATAGATGCGCTCGCCGCGGTTCTCGAAGTCGGCGCCCAGCCAGGAGATGAGGAGGAGATCGGCCTGCCCGCTCTCGATGACGATCCCCGGGGGCATGCGGCCGTCGTGGAGGTACCAGGAGTCGGCGCGGACGTCGGTCTCGGTCCAGAGCGTGCCGCGCCCCATGGTGCCCGGCTCGCCGCGGATCCCGGTGACGCGGTCGGCGAGCAGCAGCGGCGGCATGGGCATGCGCACCTGGCGGCGGTAGCCGTCCTGCTGGGCGAAGAGCGGTCCGAAGATCGAGGAGATCTTGCCCGAGGCGAGGACCTCGAGATCGGCGCGGCTGAGCTTGGGGCCGGGGAGAGCGGCGGAGGGCGGGGGTGAAGGCGCGAGCGCGGGTGCAGGAGCGGGCGCAGGCGCAGGCGCAGGTCTCGCGGCCACGGGTCTCGGGGCGGGCGCCATCGCGATCGGCAGAGCCGCCATCGAGACCGGGGGCGCGCTCGGTCGCGGGGCTTCGGGAATGGCCTCGACCAGGCGGAGCGCGGCGGCCGGCGCCGGGGCGATCGGCGCGCGGAAGGGAGCGGTTGCTCCCGCCGCCAGCAACACCGTCGCCGTCTCGGTGATGCGCGCGAGGTCGCCCATGAGCTGGCTCTGCGCCTCGAGGTGCTCGAGGTGGACCTGCTGGACGCGCTCCAGCCGTCGCGAGGCCCGCTCCAGGAGTTGGGCTCGCAGCGAGGAGCCCGTGGTCACCATCGGCTGCGGCGCGGGTGCCAGCTCCGCGACGGCAGGAGCCGTGGCGGGCGGCGCCGGCGGCGGGGCAGGGGGGGCATGCGAGGGCAGCGTCGCCGGCGCGTCCACGTCGCGCCCGAGCGAGGGGGGGGTAGGCATCACGGAGGACACGATCTCCGCCGCGGCGACAGGCTGCGGCTCACGGGTTCGCAGCGGCGCGAAGCGCGCCGGTGGCAGGTGTGCGGGAACGGCGACGACCGAGCCGGCGAGCGCCGGGGCCTCGGGGAGGACGCGCGGCGCGGCCGGGGCGCGCAGCACCAGCGTGGCTTCCTGTCCGAGCATGCCCTCGTAGCGGAGGACCAGCTCGGGCTCGCCCGCGGCGCGGAGGAGGCGCACGGTCGCGTCGACGAGCGCCAGGGCCGCATGCGGGCGGCCGAACGGGGTCGTCGCGCCGGCGGTCACGGGCGCGCTCGCTCCCGGCTCGCCGGGGAGCACGGCCCAGATCGGGTCGCCGTCGCGCTCGGCGTCTTCGCGGCGCTTGAGGATCCACACGGCCGTGGCGTCGCCGCCCGGGGTCGGAGCGTTCCCGAGCGCGGCCCACGCCGCGAGGTGAACCGGCTCCGTGGCGAAGTCCACGGCGCCGGCGAGGGCCGCGTCGACCTCCCCGTCGCGCAGCGCCTCGCAGGCGAGCTCCAGCGCGCGCAGGCCGGAGAGCTCTTCGCTCGCGACCGTGAGCCCCGGCCCGCCCAGATCGAGGGCGCGGTTGATGCGGTTGGCGGGGACGTTGGGCATGGTCCCGATGACGGCCGCGCTGGTGAGCGACGGCGCGAGCTGGGCGGCGGCCTCGTCGATCCACGCTGGATCGACGGGGACGCCGAGCGCGGCGCCCCAGCGGCGAGCCCACTCGGGCAGGCGCCACCGCGCGCCCCAGCGGGTCACCGCCGGATCGGTGCCCATGCCGAAGAAGACGGCGGTCCTCTCCCGCGGCAACGCCCGTCCGAGCTGCGCCGCCGCGTCGCGGGCGACGACGAGCGCCGCGAGCTGCTGCGGGAGCGCCTCGAGGAGCTCCCGCGGCGTGGTCGCGAGATCGCGGTAGGCGATCTGGAGGGGGCGCTCGCGTCGCGGCGCGATCCGGCCGTCGGCGGCCAGGGTGCGCGCCACCTCGGCGGTCGAGGAGGCGTCGCCGATCTGCACCGCGACGGCGACCAGGGCGATGTCCCCCCGCGGCCGGGGGGCGCGCGAGGACGAGAGCGCCAGAGCCTCCTCGGGGGCCTCCAGCAAGGCGTGCGCGTTGTTGCCCCCGAAGCCGAAGGCGCTCACGGCAGCGCGCCGCGGTCCGGTCCAGGGCTCGGCGCGATCGAGGAGCCGGAACGGGGTCCCCGCGAGGGCCGGCGTGGGCTCGTCCGCGTGGAGCGTGGGCGGGCGCACCCCGGCGCGGAAGGCGCCGAGCACCTTGACCACCCCCGCGAGCCCGGCGGCGGTGATGAGGTGCCCGAGGTTCGACTTCAGGGATCCGATCGGCACGCCCGTCGACCCCTTGAACACCGACGCCATGCTCTCGATCTCGGTGGCGTCACCGACCGCCGTGCCCGTGGCATGGCACTCCACCAGTGAGACGTCCGCCGGGGTCAGGCCGGCCTGCGCGTACGCGGCGCGCATCGCCCGCTGCTGGCCCTCGCTCGAGGGCGTGAGCACGCCGCGCCCGCGCCCGTCGTTGGAGACGCCGACCGCGCGCACCACCCCGAGGATCGCATCGCCGTCGCGGCGCGCGTCGTCGAGGCGCTTCAAGGCCACCATGACCGCGCCCTCGCCGGGGAGGAGCCCGTCGGCGCCGGCGTGGAAGGGGCGCGAGCGGCCGCTGCGGCTGAGCGCCGAGAGCGCCGTGAAGCCGATGTGGAGGAAGAGATCGTCGGCGCGGTTCACGGCGCCGGCCAGCATCAGATCGGCCTCGCCCCGGGCGAGCGCGCTGCACGCGAGGCCGAGGGCGTAGAGCCCGGAGGCGCAGGCGGCGTCGAGCGCGAAGGCGCGCCCACCGAGGCCGAGCGCGGCGGCGGCGAGGTGCGCCGGGAGGCCCGAGGAGAAGCGGTTCTGCGCATCGACCGCGGGCAGGCCGGCGAGCTCTCCCGCGCGGCCACCGAGGAGCCCCGCACCCTGCTGGGCCAGCCAGGTCGTCTCCGCGAAGAGCCCGCCCGTGCTGGTCGGGTACGAGAGGTTGCCGAGCACCAGGCCGGCGCGTCTCAGCAGCGCGCCCCCGCGGGCCGATCCCTGCACCGGGCGGAGCGCCTCGCGGCCGGTATGGAGCACCCAGTAGAAGAGCGCGTCGAGGCCGTGGAGGGCCGTCGGAGGCAGGGCGAAGCCCTCGGGGCTCCACACGCCGTCGAAGCCGGTGACGTAGCCACCGCGATCGTTGAAGGCGTGATCGGCGGCGGCGTCGGCGGCCACGACGCCGCGGGGATCGAGCCGCCAGCGGCCGGCAGGGGCTCCGGTGACGGAGCTCTTGCCGGCGGCCACGTTGGCCCAGAGCTCCTCGGGCGTGTTGGCTCCGGGGAGGACGCAGGCCTGACCGACGATCGCGATGGGGGAGGATGTCACGGTGCGGCGTCGTAACACCGGAGCCTGTCAGGAATCTGTAATCCCCGCGCGGGGCGTCGGCTGGGTCCAGTGGGGCCACGCCCGGGTCGACGGGGGGCCACCTCCGGGCCGTTGCGCTTGCCTGCCTACACTGACGCCCGGGTACTGTTTGCCAAACGCTGCATACATGAAATCAACCAGGCGCCGGCAATTGCTAACGAAGTCGCGTGGCCCTTGCTGGACAGCCGGGAAAGCTGGGTCGGCCGGGTGACGCATATTTTTGCAGTGTACGGCGCCGCAGGAAACGCCGAGACGTGCCTCTCCCTCTCGCTTCGGAGCGGCATTCCGACTTCAACACCACACGTCCACTCATAGAGCCTATTTACCAGCAAGTGGTCGGGTTGGGGCCTTCGAACCTGGTCGTTAGAAGCGCCGGCAGAAGGCGCTGGCCCGGCGGAAGCGGCAGCAGGGGGCGCTCAGGCGGCAGAAGCCTCGGCAGCGGTTGGTCCGCCGGCAGAGGCTTCAGAGGCAGTTGCTGGGCGAGCATCGTCACGAGCAGGGTAACCTGCTCGCGCGGCTCTCAGCACCAAACGCTCCGGCCCCCTCCAGAATGAGCATTGCCCAGATCGGCGAGCGAGCAGGCTGCTCGGCTTGGTTGCTGGCCGGGCATGGTTACCCCCCGGGCTCCTCGTCGAGGGACTCCAGTATGGCCGCGGCAGTGACCACCTTGGTCAGGCCGTGCCCCAGGGTGATGCCGCCGAAGGGCCCGCCGGAGGACTTGCCCGTGTAGCCGCCGAGGTCGGCGATCCAACGGGCCGCCTGGGCAATCGTGGGCATCGTGTCGGGGATGGTCTCGGTTCGCTTCTTGAATTTACGCTTGAGCAGGCGGAGCGCACGGACCTCGTACGACGACAGCTCCACGCTCGCTGGAACGTCGGGGGAGGTGCGGGTGCGCCGTTCCCGGACGAGCAGAGAAGGGGTGCGACCTGGGACGCCGCGCCCGTCACCC
>Ga0302267_10001814_pt1 | contig 26741 bp, 32 predicted proteins | sample III_Bog_E1_3_FD_194555 | JGI IMG/M metagenome (GOLD analysis project Ga0302267, IMG submission 194555) | Peat permafrost microbial communities from Stordalen Mire near Abisko, Sweden - III_Bog_E1_3 | ecosystem: Environmental > Terrestrial > Soil > Wetlands > Peat | place: Sweden: Abisko...
GCCTGTTTACCTATCGGTAAACACAAACCCCCATTTTCAGGCAAAAAAACACCAAAAACACCATCGAAACTGGCACTTTAGAGCAAAAAATGGCACTTTCGCACATCGAAATTCCCTTACCCAAAACCATCCCAGCGTGCTCTGTTTTCCACCTCGATTCGCCCCGAAAAAGCATCTCCCTCACAACGTCAAGAGCCTGTCGTTCCAAATGCGTTTGCCCTGGCAGGCAGGCCGAAACCTGTTTCCTGAATAATCTCTCCCGTGCTAGCCTTTCTTCAGCGCACAAGGGCGCTTCCGGTCCGCGGAAAGGACTCAGTCCACCTGGTTTCCCGACTTTCGCTTGCGAACTGACTTTCTGCCCCTCAATATGCGGACTGGGGCATAGGAAACGAAGTTCGTCATGCCGGTTAGAGTCCTCCCGTCCCATCCCAACCTCGACCACCTGAAGCATCAGGCGAAAGACCTGGTGAAAGCTCACGGCGCTGGCACGCTGGCGGCGGCACAGCTTATCCGTGAGTTCCATCCCCGCTTCGCCGGCGCATCGGAAGAAGCCATTTTTGCCGCCCAGTTCAAGCTCAGCGCCGCGCAGCTGACCATTGCGCGCGAACACGGCTTTCTGAGTTGGACCCGGCTCAAGAGGCGCATTGAAAAGCCTGTCCCCAGCGATCGCCTGGACCTGCCTCATCACGAGCGCATCGAGGACCCTGTCTTTCGCCAGGCCGTCCATCTGATTGACACCGGCGATGTCGAGGGCCTGCGGGCTTATCTGAGGCAGCATCCCAGACTGGCCCGCCAGCGCGTGATCTTTGAGGGTATGAACTACTTTGAAAATCCTTCGCTTCTGGAATTCATCGCGGAAAACCCTGTCCGCCACAACAAAATGCCGGAAAACATTGTCGCCGTGACCGAGGTGATCCTCGAGTCGGGCGTCGACCAGAATGCGCTTGATGTAACCCTGGCGCTGGTTGCAACCGGCAGTGTTCCTCAAGCATGCGGCAAGCAGGAGCCGCTGATCGATTTGCTCTGCGACTGGGGAGCGGACCCCGACAGCGCCCTCCACGCCGCGGTTCTGCATGGCAGCATTCCGGCTGTCAATGCTCTCATCCGCCGTGGGGCGAAGATCACGCTTGCCGTTGCGGCGCTCGGCAGTGCCGATAACTTCCTCCGCATGCTCCCAGCCAGCAATGCGGCCGACCGACACCTTGCGCTGGCCGTAGCCTCGCAGTATTGCCAGGTGGGGATTGTCCGCATCCTGCTCGACGCCGGTGAGGACCCCAACCGCTACAACCCCGATGGCGGCCACTCGCATTGCACCCCGCTGCATCAAGCGGCGGCGTATGGGACTCTCGAACTGGTAAAGCTCCTGCTCGAGTACGGCGCGCGCCCCGATATCAGGGATATTCTGTGGAATGGCACTCCGGCCGGCTGGGCCAATCATGTGGGCAGGACCGAGATCGAAGCCTATTTGCGCCCGCTGGAAGAAGCCGCCCGCAAGAACCCTTAGGGCCAAGCCCTGCGGTAGCGGTGCAGGTGCCGATGATCAATGCTTGCGATCCGATTGAGTGTTTTGGAAGGGGTAGGTTGGGGCTAACGCCGATGCTCAGTCGTCCGCCTTCCGGCCATTTGGATTGGCACGAAATTCAATAGAATCCTTGCTGCCCGAAACCCGAGTCTTCTAAGGAACCTCACAAAAGCAAACCGCCGCCCCGCGAACGAAGGCCTGACCGCGGGGATCCGCTACCTGGGGTACCAAGAGTGGCTCGATCGGTAGGGTTATTTGCCGGTGTAGGTGATGTGCCAGATGGAGCGGGAGCCGTCGTCGGAGACGAAGAGGCTGCCGTCGCTGGCCTGGGCCACGCCTACGGGGCGTCCCCAGACGGTGCCATCGGGGTTGACGAAGCCGGTGAGGAAGTCCTCGTACTCGCCGGTGGCGTAGCCGTCCTTCATCGGCAGGCGTATCACTTCGTAGCCGGAGCGCTGGGCGCGGTTCCAGGAGCCGTGCTCAGCGGCAAAGCCATCGCCTTTGAACTCGGCGGGGAACTGGGAACCGGTGTAGAAAAACATCTCCAGCGAGGCGAAGTGCGGGTTAAGGAGGATGTCTGGGGTGAGGACCCTGGCCTGGAGTTCTGGATGCTTGCCAACGTGGCGTGGGTCCTGAAGACCGCCTGCGGGACCGTGGAAGTAGAACCAGGGCCAGCCATAGAAGCCGCCTTCCTGGACGTGGGTGATGTAGTCCGGGACGAGGTTGTTGCCCAGGCCGTCGCGCTCGTTGGTGGAGCACCAGAGCTGTCCGGTGGTGGGGTTGATGGCTTCTCCGACGCAGTTGCGGATGCCGCTGGCGTAGACCTTGACGAAGTTGCCCACGGGGGTGAACTCAAGCACATCGGCGCGGTGAAACTCCTCGGGGTGCGTGTCAGGGTCATCGATGTTGGAGTGGGAGCCGACCGAGGCGAAGAGCTTGCTGCCGTCCGCTGAGAAGATCAGGTCGCGGGTCCAGTGGCCGCCGCCTCGCAGGCGTCCGCCGCCGGGCAGATCGACGATGTTCTGCATGGGCCCGCTGGCCACCAGGTCGCCGCTCTTGTAGGGGAATCGGACGATTTCGTCGGTGTCTCCGATGAAGATGTATTTCGGGTCAGGTCCGCTGGGGTAGAAGGCTATGCCGAAGGGCTGATGGAGTCCGGTGGCGAAGACGGAGGTCTGCAAGGGCTTGCCGTCAGGGCCTGCGCCGCGAAAGATCCGGATTTTGCCAGTCTCGCTTTCTGCGAGGAAGAGGTCGCCATTGGGGGCGACGCGGAGCAGGCGGGGGTTGTCAAGGCCGGTGGCGTAGAGGTCGACCTTGAAGCCTTTGGGCGCGACGGGCCAGGCGTTGGCGGGGCGGGGAACGATGGAGGGGCCGTTGTCGACGGATTGATCGGGGGCGGGCAGGGGCAGGTCGGCCCAGGTGAGATGGCGGCGGGTGCCGGGGGCCTCATGTGCGGCATCGGTGAAGGCCGCCTGACCGGTGAGGGCGGTGGTTTTGGCTGGCTTGTCAGCAGCAAGGGCAGGGAGGCACGGCAGCAGTGCAAGGGAGCAGGCAAGGGCAGAGATCCTTAGGGAAGTGGGGAGGATGTGAAGGCTCATGGTACCTCTCAAGGGGTTTGGATGTGGGAAATGGGACTTGAATTCGCTTAAGCGCGAACAAAATCAGCTTGCCGCTTACCGGCAAAGGAGAACTGCTGACTATTTCGATGCATCCGAGCTGGATTCGGAAGCGGATTGCGATGAATTTTCACTTTGGGCCAGGTTGGCGAGGGTGGCAGGTGACAGAGTGGCTGTGACGACTACACGGTTGCGTTTTTGGGTAACCGCGGCGGTACGGAGCAACTGCTTCAGGCCGTTGTTGGGTTCGTTGGAGGAGAGGGGGGTGCTGAAGGCGCGGGCCAGCGTGACGAGGGTGGCCAGGGAGGCGGATTGCTGGGCGGCTACCGCGTCGGTGGCGGCGATTTCTTCAAGTTTGAAGTTAAGGGTGCCGCCGAGGGAGAGGGCGGGGGTGACGCTGGCGACGATGGTGGAGTCGTCTTCAAGGGGGAGCGAGAAGCCGAGGATGTGGATGGAGCCGCTTTCCGAGAGGGGCAGGGCGATTTGGCCGACGCCCCAGGCGATGGAGAGCAGCGGGACGTCGTGGTAGTGCTCGGTGAGCAGCGTGGAGCCGGAGAATGGCACAGCGGCGGTGCGGTGGCGGTCGAGCATGGAGTGGATCTGCTCAGGGGTGGGGGTGTTGGAGACGGCTACCATGTCGTAGCCGATCTGGGCTACGCGGACGGTTCGGCCATCGGAGGGGATGGAATAGATGGTGTGTCCGGCGTAGGTTTCGCGGGAGGCGGCATTGGTCTCAAGCCAGGTGTTGAGGCGCTTGCCGGTGAGGTTGCCGACCAGGACCATGGAGTAAGCGACTTGGCCGTTGGGGCCGTTGGGGTTGGGCATGCGGTGGAGGGCGATGGCGACCTGGTCGAGGTCGCGCTCCCAGTCGACGCCGGTGGCGTCAACGAACTGCTGGTACTCGGGGACACGGTGAGGCGGCTGAAGGCCTTTGTGGAGGAAGGCTCGGATGGGCTTGAGGTTGATGTAGACGATGCCGTCGGACTCGGGGAGCAGGCGTGCTGCTTCTGGCGGGGCCTTGGAGCGGAGGAAGACGGCCACGGCCAGAAGAAGGAGGACCGCGGCGACTATCCAGAGCGTTCTGCGGGTGCGTCTGTGCATGGGCCGTCAGGAATCAAGGTATCACCTGAGCGGCCGGGAAGGGATAGGAGCATGCTGTTGAGCCCAGGAAGCGGTGTGCCTCGCGATGGGCAAGAACATCTCAAAAAGGTGCGATTCTTGCTGCAAAATGGCAGAGAAAGGGCCTGTTTTGACGTAAAAGTGCTGTCTTTTGGGGGTTTGTGTTTACTGATGAGTACATGGGTCAAAATTGTAAGTTATTGATTAGGTAGATGTTATTCGAACAGATTAGATGTTTTTGGTTGTTTTTGAGGGGGGGAGGGGGTAGTCCTTGCCCGTTTTTCGGGGCGGTGGGGCAGGAATTCGAGCCCAGAGGTCGGAAATCAGGTATCAGAGATCAGAAATCAGGGATCAGAGCCGACCCAGTGATCGCGATGGGGTTGCGATGACTGGGGAAAGGTTCATTTCTTGCGGACATGATTCAAGTGTGCGCTTTTCAGGGGAAATGGACTGCAAAGTTTGTAGAGTTTTTTTGAGGGGTAGGCTTGGGGCTGTAGCCGGCCGTTTTGAGGCGGTTGAATTCAGGGGCATCGACCCACTTCGCGGGTACCCCGCCCCTGCTCCCTCCGTCTGGATTGCGCGACTGTGTAGCGGTGTGATGGAGCTGGTCCGCTATTGTTTTGGCGGGTCGGGATCGAGTTCGGCGTTGAGGTGGACGGTGCCGCCGGTGACATTCAGGGTCTTGGTCCAGGGGGCGAAGCCTTTTTTCTTGACGCTGACGGAATGGCTACCGGGGGCGAGTGAGAGGGTGGAAGGCGTGTTGCCGACGAAGCCGCCGTCGATCTCGATGTCTGCGCCGGATGGTGTGGAGTCAATTTCAACTGATGCCTGGGAATTGGGTGCAACAACAGCCTGCGGCGTGACCGTTTGTCGATTGTCGGGCGGCGTAGGGGGCGGAGTTCCGCCTATCTGCCGGGCTTTTTTGATCTCTTTCACAATCTCCATCGTGTGTTCTTTATTGTCCTCGTCCAGAACATGGAGCTTTCTGCCGTCGACGTAGTACTGAACGGACCCATTAACGGCAACGTGCGCTCCCTTTGACCAGCGCCACCGTATACGTTCGGACGTGACGAAGACGGTGTCTGTTCCCTCGATTACGAGGTTGTCATAGACCCGATACATCGGAATCGAGGATCCGGAAGTCGAAGTATTTCTTCCTCCGGAATAACTGCCGTCGATTTGCGTATTGGTGGAGTCTCCGTATGATGTGCTATGCGCCGAAGCTTCAAACGTCCCATTTTCGGTTGTGCTGGACGTAGAGTTGTTAAGCATGCCCGCGAAGTAGCGAGCCCTATCCTCGTCCAGTACTTTACCAGTGCTCCATTGATGATCCGCAGTTTTTGCTGCACCAGCGGAGCAAACAGCGGTAAGCAAGATTACCCCAAGAGAGTTGACAAGGCGCATTGCGATTCCCCTCGTCGGCAAGTTTAGCAGGCACCCATTTCTCCCTAGCGTTATTGAACCGGTTGCTGTTCCAGTTCTGCGCTTAGATGTACGCTCCCACCTGTCACCGAGAGAGTTTTCGTCCAGTCAGTGAATCCTTTTTTCTTGACGGAAATCTGGTGGCTTCCAGGGGTGACGGAGACTGTTGAGGGTGTGTTGCCGACAAATGCGCCGTCAATTTCTATATCTGCTCCTTCGGGCGTTGATTCGATGACAAGGGACGCCTGGGCCGGGGCGGCTGACGGAGGTGCTTGCACTTGGGGCGCGGGCTCAAATTTGGACATGTCGAGATGCATATCGCCTTCGACGAAGGCAGTGATTTCAGTACCCTGCGGGATGGTGACGTCCTTTCCTTTTATGAATAGAAACAAGGGTGCGGCGGGGAAGAAGACGATGGCTGTAGCAACCATTGCGCCGGTCATGGCCCCGACGTGCCCGCCGCCTTTGCTGTCTTTGGTGGCGCGCAGGGCGACTTTTTCCTGATCCTTGAGCCGCGCATAGCTGATGGAGATGTTGAGTTTTCCGGCGCGTCCCATGCTTTTCTTATGGTCGGCTTCTGTGACTGTGGCAATTGCGGTCGATCCTTTTGGCAATACCACAAGTTGATCGACGCTTATGTCCTCAACTACCTCAAACGGGATTTCCTGACCGACTTTTGCATCTGCGGACGAAAGTGTCTCGCTTAGCCGAAGCTTCACCGGTGTGCCATCGAGAAGTGAATGCGGGGCGGGCGTTGTTGCAAGGGCAGTCGGTTGGGCTTGGGTCGCATCTGGTGTGGCCTGCGGCTGCTGTGCGGTTAACAAAGGGCAAATTGCCAATAGAATGACGATGACAGGATTCTTTTGCACGGAACTGCTCCCTACCTTTCGCTATTACGAAAGGGCTTGTTTTGGGGGAAGTAGAATCATCTACCCAGATAGGGTTTACTGCAAGGAAAATCATTGGCGAAGCTTGGAACGGTCTGAGGCGCGGGGGATTGCTCTGGTTTGCAAGGCGGACGGTTTGTGTCGGCGAGCTGCGGAAAGAGGCCTGATTTCTGCACGAGACGCAGAGGAGCAAGTCTCAGGGGCTTAGCCGGCTGCGAAAAAAGGCGGGAATCTGAGGCGGAATCGGAGCAAGCATCCTTCAGCGGCTAAAGCCGACATTCATTTGATGGGAATCATCGGCACGACTGAAGTCGTGCACTTTCAAAACTGAGCCCTAAATCGAGTTTTGCAGGGGCTAAAGAGGCTGCGGAAAAACCCTTGTTTTGTGTGGATTGGAGAGTCGAAAGCCCGCAGGGGCTAAAGCCCAACATTGATCTGATCGGCTTTATCGGCACGGCTGAAGCCATGCCCTGATACAAAGCGTTCAAGAATGGGCTCCACAAGGAGTTTTTCCGCAGCCTGTAGAGCCCGCGTCGTTTTGGCATCTTTTCGGCACGACTGAAGTCATGCCCTGATACAAGGCCGCTCTTTTTTTTGCGGCTCATGGAGACAGCCACTGTTTACGTGAATCCGACGGAGTGCAAGGTTTGCGCCGAATTCCGGCGATTTTTGTGGGCGATCGATGTGGAAATGAATTAAACTCGCGGCGTTCCCCGGACGCTTGTTCGTTTGACGGCGAACCTCGCCCGGCCCCCTGGAGGATCTCCGCATGGCATTGGAAACTGGCGACCGCGTTGGCGACTACCAGGTAGTCGGCCTTATTGGCGCAGGCGGCATGGGCCGCGTTTACAAGGTGCGCAACATCATCTCAAACCGCGATGAGGCGATGAAGATACTGCTTCCCGACCTGACCTCGGAGCGGGAACTTGCGGTGCGATTCATGATGGAGATTCGCACGCTGGCGACGCTGGAGCATCCCAACATTGCGCAACTGCGCACGGCCTTTCAGTATGAAAACCAGCTGGTGATGATCATGGAGTTTGTGGAGGGCGTGACGCTGGAAAAGCTGGCGACCGAGTCGCCGCTCACAGTGGACGCGGTGCTCGACTACTCGACGCAGGTGCTATCGGCACTGAGCTTTGCGCATACGCACGGGGTGATTCATCGCGATATCAAGCCGGCCAACGTGATGATCACTCCGCACGGGGTGGCCAAGCTGATGGACTTCGGCATTGCGAAAAACTCTGAGGAGATGCACCTGACGCGGCCGGGAATGACGATTGGGTCGGTCTACTACATGTCTCCGGAGCAGGTGCGCGGGGGGACGATCGATGCGCGGTCGGATCTTTATTCGTTTGGCATCCTGCTGTATGAACTGTTGACGGGGCGCAAACCGTTCCAGGCGGATACGTCGTATAGCGTGCTGAATGCGCAACTGAACGAGGCGCCGATTCCGCCGATGCAGGTGAACGGGGCGCTTTCGCCGGAGATGAACGCGATTGTGCTGCACGCGCTGGCCAAGAATCCGGAGGAGCGGTTCCAGACAGCGCAGGAGTTTCACGACGCGCTGAAGGCTCTGCGTGAGCCGCAGATGCAGGCTGGGGCGGCTCCCATGGCGGCTGCGGCGCTGGGATTTGCGCCGGTGGCGGCTTCGAGTTCGGCGGGATTCTCGGCGACGTCCGCGGTGTTCCAGCCAGTTTCGACGGGCGGGGCGGTGGGTGGACCGGTGGCCGGGGCAATGACTGGACAAGCGGCTTCGGCAGGCGCATCGGCACCGCCGGCTTTCGCTCCGGTTGCGGTGGGTGCTGGGGCGGCGGGTGCTGGGGCTGCGGCTTCGGGGCCGGCGAATCCTTTTGGAGTGAAGCCGGGTGCACCGAAGGCCAAGAGCAGCCGCGGGTTGTGGATTGGCATGGGCGCGCTGGCTGCGGTTCTGGCGCTGGTAGCCGCGGCTGTGATTCTGCCGCACGTCTTTGCCACCTTTGCCAAGCAGAAAGCGGCGAGCATGTTGCAGGATGCAGCTTCCCAGGCACAAACCCAGACGCAGGCGAGCGCTGCGGCGCCGACTGCCGAGACTGCATCCGCGACAGCACCGGCTGCCGAGTTGCCAGCCAAGGCGGGCACAGCCGACGAGCCAGTCAAGCAGCCGGCCGCACATCCGCAAGGCACGATCGCGGGCCAGCATCGGCCCGCTTATGGCGGCTCAGGCGGCGCCGTGGTGGCCCAGGCACAGGCCCAGCAGGGTGGGGTCGGGCTCGCAGGGAACGCCGCCGCAAGCCCCGGGCCTCAAGTTCTTGCAGGTCCGACCCCTCAGGAGGTGCGTGAGGCGCATAAGCGGATGATGAACCTTGAAGCCCGCGCGGATGCTGTCCGTGAAGGCATTCGCAGCATCCGCAGCCAGCAACAGGCACAGGGTCTCGATCTGCGCGGCGACATTCTGGGCTCCCTGAACCGCATGAACAACAACCTGCGGGAGGCTCATGCTTCGATGGGGCAGTCCGACCTGCAGGCTGCCGGCGAGTACATGGATCAAGCCGACAAGGAAGCCCAGAAGCTGGAGTTGTTCCTCGGCCGTTAGAGCGCGTATTTCCGAGCACGAAAGCGCCCTCCGCCTGGAATGACGGAGGGCGCTTTGGTGGGATTCCTGAAGCAACTGCTATTGGGAAACGGATTTGACTGCGTCGCCGGTCTGGAATCCGCTACCGGAGACTACGGTGCATACGGCCGAGGAGTCGTCAACGTCAGTTGCCTTGACGATGCCGATGGTGGAGGTGAGGCGGCGAATGACCTGGCCGGTGGCGGGGTCCTTGATCTCCTTTGTGACGCGGACAACCTGAAGCTGGTCGCCGACATTGACGCCGGATTTCTTGCCGACGTTGAGCACGATCTGCCCGCCATCGACGGCGGCGACGAGTCCGTCAATGGTGACGACGTGGGTGGCGACGCGGGGGGCGTTGGCGACGAGTTCGGTGGTGAGTTGGTCGACGGCCTTCTTGACGGCTTCTCCGATGATGGTCTGCTGGAAGTCGCTGGAGCCGAAGTCAGCGTTGCCGCCGCCAAAGCCGTGCCAGTTGCCTCCGCCGCCGAGCAGGGAGGTGGAGGAGCGGGAAGAGGTGCCTGCGCCGTCGGCCACGCCGAGAATCTCGCCGGTGTCGACGTTGACGATTCGGGCGCTGATGCCGACGTTGGCGTTGGACTTGGAGTGTCCGATGCCACCGACGCCGAATCCGCCCCAGTTGCCGCCACCTCCGCCGAGGTTGGTGTGCTTGGTTTCATTGCCAAACTGGGTGATACTGCCGACGACGATGGCGTCGACGCCGAGCAGCTTGCCAATTTTGGCGGCGCTGTTGGGATCGGCGCGGTTGGAGTTGGAGAAGTTTTGCTCGGCCATGATTTTGTCCAGCGCCTTGCGTTCGATGATGGAGTAGGTGCCGTCTTTGACGAGGTCGTTGACGAGCAGGTCGGCGATGCCCTTGCCCACGTCGACGTTGCTGCCGAACATGGCCGAGGAATAGGTCTGCACCGTTCCATAGTCGAAATCGAGAATGGCGATGCGGGGTTTGTGAGCCTGGGCGCCGGCCGGCGGCTCCGCGAGACCCGCGGCGAAAGCGAGGGCGACAAGGATGGAAACGAGAATCCGGTGGTTGCGCATGAATCACCTCAGCGAGAAAAAAGGGAACAGGAAACAGGGTTCACTGTCCGGGGCGCGCTGTCAAGGCAAATCCTCGCGAATTGAGTTTGAGTCGCGGCTTGAGTGGGCTAGAATGGAGGTTGAGGGAAGCCGGACCGATTCTGGGATGCTGGTTTTTGCGTGGGAGTTTGCTCCCCGGACCAGCCTGTGCTAACCTTGATTTCTGTGCCGTTGAACGTGCGGAGCGGGAGTGTGTCCGTGCGCTTCATCGGGATTGATTTCGGGCGTCTGGAGTGGTTTTTCCGGGTTTCCCTGGTGGATAGGGCTGGCGTAGCTCAGCTGGTAGAGCATCTGATTTGTAATCAGAGGGTCGGGGGTTCAAATCCCTTCGCCAGCTCCACATAAGGAAGCAAGGGAAGACGGGCCCTGAGACGGTAAGAATTGGCCGGCGAATGATTTTGGAAGCGTCGGACCTGTCCTCCGCAGTGATCCCACTCGAGGTGCATGCTCCGAAGTGCCGGAGAATTTCCGGACGGGAGTTGATGCGCTGGAATGGGCGCGCAGAACGTTTGGCGCGCGGGTTTGGCAGGGTAGGGAAGTGTTGGTTGGTGAGTTGAGTTGCAGGGCCTGGCGGCCGGATTAGGTTTGCCGGGGTGACTTAGCGGGGTCCCAGGCGACGGGTCAATGTCGCTGGGGTGCTGTATGGGCACAGGTGGCCGAGTGGTTAATGGCAGCAGACTGTAAATCTGCCGGTCTTAGACCTACGGAGGTTCGAACCCTCCCCTGTGCACCACGATTTTTGGGTAATTTTGAGGGCTGGAATGGGAAGTGATCCGCAGCCGGATGAGCGCAAGGGGTTGATGGGCGCGCCTCCGGGTTTGAACAAGCGGTTCCGAGTGGCTCTGGTGTTGTATGTTGGGTTGGGACTGCTGGTCTGGTTCACGATGGGCGGGGGCAAGTTACTCGTCCAGGGCAGGCCGGTGGAGTTGAGGCTGATTCCGCTGATTGTGATTGGCGGGTTGGCGTTAAGGACTGTGATTGCCCACCAGGCGGAGCGGATTCGCCGCCAGGATGGGAAGGCAGAAGGCGGTACAAGTTTGTAAGCAGGGCTGATGTAGCTCAGTTGGTAGAGCACTCCCTTGGTAAGGGAGAGGTCACCGGTTCAAGCCCGGTCATCAGCTCCAGAATTACAGGGAACAGGGAGCAGAGGTCAGGGGTCAGGTAGGGCCGTGGCGAAGAGATCGAATCGGCTTCAACCTGCAAAATAAACTGATCTCTGACCACTGACCCCTGAGGGCTGTTTTTAGGCGGGAGTAACTCAGTGGTAGAGTCACAGCCTTCCAAGCTGTTGGTCGCGAGTTCGATCCTCGTCTCCCGCTCCAAGATTTGAGATTAGGGATTTGGAATCAGGGATTGGAAACAGGGCAAGGGTGGTAGGGAATGTTTGAGCAGGCGGGAATCGCGGTTCAGGACGAGCAGGGATACAAGAGCCTTCATGCGCTGATCGATGCGGCGTTTGATTCGCGGGATGTTGAGGTTTTCCTGACGCGCGTCACCAAGTCGAAGCTGCGGATACGGGATTACGAAGGCGTTCTGCGCAAGGGTTTTCTGGGCAAGGAAGCGCCGGGGTTTTACCAGGCGCTGCCGGTTTCAGACCAGGGATTGACGCGGGAGCGTTATTTACGGCTGGTGGAAGCGGTTCCGCTGGAGTTGCGGCAGAGGTATTTCAGGATTTACGCGTATTACTGAGTGGCTAGTGATTAGTGGGTAGTGGTTAGCCGGGCCCTCGGCAGAGTGACGCACGGCCACCAGCGGGCAGGACAAAACTAATCACTAACCATCAGGCACTGAAGTTTTGGGGCTGGAGCCGGATGGCCGGCGCCCCTGGATGCAACGGGCAGTACAGCTACGAAAGGGATGCAGGGACTTTTATGGCGAAGGAAAAATTCGATCGTTCAAAGCCGCACGTCAATGTCGGGACCATTGGTCACATCGATCATGGCAAGACGACGCTGACGGCTGCGATTACGAAGGTATTGCAGAAGCACAACCCGAAGAACACGTACCGTTCGTTCGATTCGATCGACAACGCTCCTGAGGAGCGCGAGCGCGGGATTACGATTGCGACGGCTCACGTGGAGTACGAGACCAAGAACCGCCACTATGCGCACGTCGATTGCCCTGGCCACGCCGATTACATCAAGAACATGATCACGGGCGCGGCGCAGATGGACGGAGCTATTCTCGTAGTTGCCGCAACAGATGGTCCGATGCCGCAGACCAAGGAACACGTTCTGCTGGCGCGCCAGGTGGGCGTTCCCTGCGTGCTGGTGTTTCTGAACAAGTGCGATGCGGTGGACGACGAAGAGCTGATCGAGCTGGTGGAAATGGAAGTGCGCGAGCTTCTGGGCAAGTATCAGTTCCCGGAAGACGCTCCGGTGATTCGCGGATCTGCTTTGGGCGCCTTGAACGGCGAGCCGAAGTGGGAAGCGCAGATTGACGCGCTGATGGACGCGGTGGACGCGTATGTTCCGCTGCCGGCGCGCGCGATCGATCTTCCGTTCCTGATGCCGATCGAAGACATCTTCTCGATCTCGGGTCGCGGCACGGTGGTTACGGGCCGTATCGAGCGCGGCAAGGTGAAGGTGGGCGAGGAAGTTGAGATTGTGGGCTTCCGCGAGACGCGCAAGACGGTTGTGACGGGCGTGGAAATGTTCAAGAAGCAGCTGGACGAAGGTCTGGCTGGGGACAATGCGGGCCTGTTGCTGCGCGGCATTCCGAAAGAAGACGTGGAGCGCGGGATGGTGTTGGCGAAGACTGCCTCGATCACGCCGCACACCAACTTCAAGGGTACGGTGTATGTGCTGAGCAAGGAAGAGGGCGGCCGTCATACCCCATTCTTCAAGGGCTATCGTCCGCAGTTCTACTTCCGCACGACGGACGTGACGGGAGTTGCGGAGTTGCCGGCGGGTGTGGAGATGGTGATGCCGGGCGACAACGTGGAGCTTTCGGTGGAGCTGATTACGCCGGTAGCGTTGGAAAAGGGCCTGCGGTTTGCGATTCGCGAAGGCGGACGCACGGTGGGCGCGGGCACGGTTGCAGAGATTACGAAGTAACAGAAGACAGGGACTAAGGGACTAGGGACTGAGGGACCAGGGATCGGCAGAAACTGATCCCTGGGAACTGGAAGGAACAAGCATGGTAGGACAGAGGATTCGCATACGGTTGAAGGCATACGATTATCGCGTGCTTGACACCTCGACCGGCGAGATTGTTGAGACGGCCAAGCGCACCGGGGCAACGGTGGCGGGCCCGATCCCCTTGCCGACGATCAAGAACAAGTATTGCGTGCTGCGTTCGCCGCACGTGGACAAGAAATCGCGCGAGGCTTTCGAGATTCGCACGCACAAGCGGCTGATTGACATTCTTGAGCCGACTCAGCAGACGGTGGACGCGCTGATGAAGCTCGACCTTCCCGCAGGCGTCGACGTTGAGATCAAGGCGTTTGAAAAGTAGATGACAGATTGCAGGTGACAGATGAAAGTCAAGACCCGGCATCTGGCAGCAAGCGGTTTGAAACTTGAGTAGCAGTCCGGCAGTGCGGCGCAAACCGCTCCGCATGATGAGGTGAGGAAGACATGGCAGTTACAGGAATTCTGGGAAAAAAGATCGGCATGACGCAGGTCTTCGACGAAAAGGGCGATGTGCACCCGATTACGGTGCTGCAGGCAGGCCCTTGCGTGATTACGCAGTTGAAGTCGCTGGCCAGGGACGGCTATGAGGCCGCACAGATTGGCCTGGTCGAGTTTGTGAAGAACAAGAACGTGACCAAGCCGCAGGCGGGCCATTTTGCCAAGACAGAAGCTCCTCCGGTGAAGGTCATCAAGGAAGTCGCGCTCGAAGCCGATGCCGAGGGTGCGGTAACGACCAAGGCAGGGGATCGCGTTCTGGTTGATATTTTTGCGGAAGCCAAGTTTGTGGACGTTATCGGCACCTCGAAGGGTCGCGGGTTTGCTGGCGTTGTTCGCAGGCACGGTTTTGGCGGCGGACCCAAGTCGCACGGACACATGTTCCAGGTGCAGGGCTCGATCGGCGCCTCCAGCTTCCCATCGCGTGTGTTTCCAGGGCAGCGGATGCCGGGCCACATGGGCGATAAGCAGATAACGGTGCGCAATCTTCGGATTCGTGGCATCGATATTGAAGAGAATCTTTTGATGGTGGAAGGCGCTGTACCTGGAGCGCGTGAAGGCTATGTGCTGATCTCGAAGGCCAAGTCTCCGCCGCGCGAGCGTCGTGGGTTTGCAGGCTCCGGCACTGTAGATCCGTTGAAGGCTTCGAAGAAGGCCGGCGGCAAGCGCAAGTAACCACTGCGTGGGGCAGACGCGCCAGAGGGCGCATGAGCTGCGATCGGTGATTCAGGCCGAATCGCACGAATTGAGATTGAGAGCCGGAGAACGAATCCGGCAGAAGAAGAAGACGATGGCAAACGTAGATGTTTTGAATTTGAACGGAGAAAAGGTTGGCTCGATCGAACTGCTCGACGCGCTGTTTGCGCCAGACCAGGTGAACGAAGGGCTGCTTTGGGAAGCGGTGAAGCACTACCGCGCCTCACTCCGCCAGGGAACGCACAAGACCAAGAGTCGTACCGAAGTTGCCGGTTCCGGCAAGAAGCTGTGGAAGCAGAAGGGCACGGGCCGCGCACGTATCGGCTCAGTGCGTTCACCTCTCTGGCGCCACGGCTACACGGTACACGGACCTCAGCCACGCAGCTACGATTACGCGTTTCCGCGCAAGAAGCTTCTGGGCGCGCTGCGTTCGGCGATTGCTTCAAAGCTTGCCGATGGGAAGCTGACAGTAGTTGACTCTCTGGAGCTGTCGGAGCCAAAGACCAAGCTCTACCGCGCGGCTTTGGACAAGCTGGAAGTGACGCGCACGGCGCTGCTGGTGGAAAACGGTAAAACGCTGACCCAGTCTTTGCTGCTGGGTGCGCGCAACCTGCACGGCGTGGAACTGGTGCTCAACAACGAAGTGCACCCCTACGATCTGCTGCGCTACGAGCGTGCCATCTTCTCCAAGGCCGCATTTGAGCAGTTGATTGAAGTGTTGGTGAAGACGGCGTCCAAGCGCAAGCTCGCCGAGACGGAGGCTGCGTAATGCCTACTCTTTACACTGTGATTCGCAAACCGCTGATTACCGAAAAGGGATTGAGCGTAAAGGAAACCGAGGGGACGCTGGTATTCGACGTGGCTCCCGACGCGACCAAGACGGAAGTGAAGCAGGCGGTCGAGGCCCTCTTCAAGGTGAAGGTGGCTGCGGTTCGGACCGCAAATGTGATTGGCAAGGAACGGCGGCGCGGCAAGTTCGCGGGGTTCCGGCCCGACTGGAAGAAGGCTTACGTGCGACTGAAGGCCGGCGAAAAGCTGCCAGAGTATGTGAGCAACCTGTAAGGCAGTGAACGAGTGAAGCAGTGAACGAGTGAGCTGCTTGCCACGAGAAGGATTATCGGAGCCAGGGCAGCATGGGGCTTCGGAGAAACGGGGAGGGCGATTCCTGAGTTCGGGGATCGGCACTCCAGGACAAAGACGATGGCAATCAAGACATACAGACCGATAACGCCGACGCTGCGCTTCCAGACTTCTTTGGTCAACGACGACCTGACGACGGATACGCCGCACAAGCCGCTGTTGGCGGTGCGCAAGCGGACCGGCGGACGCCGCAACACGGGCGATCTGACGATGCGCCACCACGGCGGCGGACACAAGCAGAAACTTCGCCTGATCGACTTCAAGCGGGACAAGTACGGAGTTCCGGGGAAGGTGGCGACGATCGAGTACGATCCTAACCGCTCGGCCCGTATCGCGTTGGTGCACTATGCCGATGGCGAGAAGCGCTACATTCTGCAACCGGTTGGCCTGAAAGTCGGGCAGACGGTGACCTCCGGTCCAGAAGCAGACATCCTGGTGGGAAACGCACTCCCTCTGAAGAACATTCCTGCCGGTACCACGGTGCACGCGATTGAGCTTCGGCCGGGCAAGGGCGCGCAGATGGCGCGGTCGGCCGGTGCGCAGGCGCAACTGGTGGCCAAAGAGGGCGATTACGCACTGCTCAAGCTGCCTTCGGGCGAAACGCGCAAGGTGCTGGTGGATTGCCTGGCGACGATTGGGCAGGTCGGCAATACGGACCACGAAAATGTGTCGATCGGCAAGGCCGGCCGCAATCGGTGGAAGGGCATTCGCCCCACCAACCGCGGCGTAACCATGAACCCGGTGGATCACCCGCACGGTGGCGGCGAAGGCAAGACTTCGGGCGGCCGTCACCCGGTGACTCCGTGGGGCCAGCCGACGCGCGGCTACAAGACACGTAACAACAAGCGGACCGATGCATTCATCGTCAGCCGCCGGGCGAAGTAGGGGAGAGACTGATGGCACGTTCGACAAAGAAGGGCCCGTTCGTGGATGCGCACCTCACGGTAAAGATCGAGGTGTTGAACCAGGCGAACGACAAGAAGGTAGTGAAGACCTGGTCGCGCCGTTCGACGATCTTTCCCGAGTTCGTCGGGCATACGATCGCCGTACACAACGGGAAGAAGTTTGTTCCCGTGTATGTAACCGAGAACATGGTGGGACACAAGCTGGGCGAGTTCGCGCCGACGCGTACCTTCAAGGGGCACACGGGCGGGGGCAAGGCGGAAGCTGGCGCCAAGCCGCGGTAGACGAAAGACAGCGTTTAGCTGCCAGCTTCCAGCTCTTAGCTGGAAATGGCCGGGGCTAGGGCTTCTTGGGGAATGATTCAAGCGAAAAGCTAATAGCTAGAAGCTAGTAGCTGATTTGAGGAAGAGACAATGGCAGTCGAGACAGTAAGGGAATTCCGAGCCGAAGCTAGGTTCCAGCGCGTATCGCCGCAGAAGGCACGGCTGGTACTCGACCTGATCAAAGGCCTGGGGGTTGAAGAGGCGCTGACAACGGCGCAGTTCACCAAGAAGCGGATCGCTCCGGTGATTCACAAGCTCCTGACGTCTGCGGTGGACAACGCGAAGTATCTGGCGGGAGAACAGGGACTGGATCTGGATGTGGACAACCTGTATGTGAAGCAGGCGCTGGCCAACGAAGGACCCCGCATGAAGCGGATCCGTCCGGCACCGATGGGACGGGCGTATCGCTACCAGCGCAGGTTGACGCACATCATTTTGTCAGTTGCCGAGCGCGAGGTCAAAGCGGGCCTGGTGACGAAGGTAGAAGATCCGAAAGTAGCTCGGTCGACCAAGGGCAAGTCTGTGGCGGCGAAGACAGCAGCAACGAAGAAGAAGGCCGCTCAGTAGGCCTGAAGGGTTTGAGAGGAAGCATATGGGACAGAAAGTCCATCCTTACGGATTTCGGCTCGGAGTCAACAAGCCGTGGCGTTCGCGCTGGTTCTCAGAGCGCGACTATGACAAGCTTCTGGTCGAGGACGTAAAGCTGCGGGCCGAGCTGAAGGAAAAGCTCAAGGCCGCCGGCGTGAGCTCGGTTGAGATTGAGCGTCCAGGCAACAAGCTGCGCTTCCTGATTCGGACGGCCCGGCCGGGCATTGTGATTGGCCGCAAGGGCGCCGAGATCGAGAAGCTCAAGACGGAGCTTGGCAAGCGCACCAGCCGCGATGTGTTCATCGATATTATCGAGGTGAACAAGCCGGAGCTGGATGCACAGCTGGTTTCCGAGAATATCGCACTGCAGTTGGAGAAGCGTGTCAGCTTCCGCCGGGCAATGCGCAAAAGCGTAGATTCGGCGCTGCGTTTTGGCTGCAAGGGCATCAAGGTTCGTGTTTCGGGCCGATTGAATGGGAACGAGATCGCGCGCTCGGAGTGGTATCTGCAGGGCCGTTTGCCGCTGCACACGCTGCGCGCCGATATCGATTACGGATTCACCGAAGCGCACACAACCTATGGAGTTATCGGCGTGAAGACTTGGATTTATCGCGGCGATATCTACGAGCAGAAGCGCCGCCAGGCGCCGGCTGTCGGTACCAGCGTGTTTTAAATGCAGCTCATGGCTTCTAGCCTCTAGCTTCCAGCTAGCGCGTGGTGAAGTTGAACTGCCAGGTAGACGTTTTGAGCTAGCAGCTAGATGCTAGCGACTAGAAGCTGAATTTCGAGGTTCTTGTTATGTTGATGCCAAAGAAGGTGAAGTTCCGCAAGCAGCAGAAGGGCAAGCGCCGGGGCAAGGCGTGGCGTGGCTCTTCGCTGTCGTTCGGTGAGTACGGATTGAAGGTGCTGGAGTGCGGTTACATCACCGACCGGCAGATTGAAGCGAGCCGTATCGCCATGACTCGTTTTATCAAGCGCGGCGGCAAGATCTGGCTGCGCCTGTTTCCGGACAAGCCGATTACCAAGAAGCCTGCCGAAGTTCGAATGGGCTCTGGCAAGGGCGCACTCGATCACTGGGTCGCAGTTGTGCGGCCTGGCAAAATACTGTTCGAAATGGAAGGCGTGGCTCCGGAGATTGCGCAGGAAGCAATGCGCCTGGCATCGAACAAGCTGCCGCTGCGGACCAAGTTTGTGATGCGTCCTGGCGCAGAGAAAGTAGTAGCCGCGGCGAAGTAAGCCGTTGGTTGGAGAGACACAGAGATGGAACTGGCAAAGATTCGCAACTTGAGCGACGATGAACTGGCGAACCAGGTCAAGACTTCCGCCGAGCAGCTGTTCCGGGTTCGCTTTCAGATGGCGACGGACCCCAGCTCGGGAGCGAAGAAGCTCCGCGAACTGCGCAAGGAGATTGCGCAGATCAAGACCGTGGCCAAGGAGCGGGAACTGGGCATCCGGGGCGCGGCGAAAGATACGGCCGCGGCACCTGTGGCAGCGGACAAGAAGGGAGCACGCTAATGACGGCGACTCAAGAGGCAGTGCAGGCGCCGGCAACGACTGGCGCGCGGCGTAACGAGAAGGTTGGCAACGTGGTATCGACCAAGATGCAGAAGACCATTGTGGTCGAGGTCGAAATGCGCAAGCCGCATCCCAAGTACAAGAAGATCATGCGGACGACCAAGAAGTTCTATGCGCACGACGAGCAGAGCTCGGCACGCATGGGTGATGTGGTGAGGATTCGCGAGACACGCCCGCTGAGCAAGCTGAAGCGCTGGGCGCTCGAAGAAATTGTCCGGCGATCGACGCTGGGCCAGATTGAAGATGCCGCGCAGGCCAAGACGGCAGCGGCGGCGAAGTAGGTAGAGCAGTTATCAGTAGTCAGTTATCAGTAGTCAGTTGAATCTCTGCCGGGCGGCACATCGTTCCCGGCTGATAACTGAAAACTGGCAACTGAGAACTTGAGGAGAAGAACCCATGGCAGTGCAAATGAGAACCATGCTCGCGGTTGCCGACAACTCCGGCGCGCGCAAGCTGCAAGTGATTCTGCCACTAGGCGGCGGATTGGGCAAGAAAGCCGGTCTCGGGGACATTGTTACCGCGGCGGTAAAGGAATCTTCGCCCGATGGCACGATAAAGAAGGGCAAAGTGGTCAAGGCGGTCATCGTCCGCACGCGCCTGGCGCATCGTCGCAAGGATGGCAGCTATATCCGCTTTGACGAAAACGCGGCCGTGGTGATCGACGACGCGCACGAGCCTGTGGGAACGCGCGTATTCGGCCCAGTTGCCCGCGAGTTGCGCGAGAAGAAGTTTCTGAAGATCGTTTCGCTAGCCCCGGAAGTTGTTTAAGAGCAGGGGTTGGGGATTAGGGGTCAGGGATCAGGGAATCGATCCACTGACTTGATTGAAGATGAGCAAGTGATTCAAGTCGGATCGGCCGGGATGATGGAAGTGGGGAAGTTCAAGGCCTAACCCCTAACCCCTGACCCCTGCTTTTGGAGAAGAAGATGCAGAGTTTGAATATTCATCGCAACGATACGGTCAAGATCCTCACCGGCTCTGATCGCGGCAAGACGGGCCGGGTTCTGCGCGTGTTTCCGGACAAGGGCACGGTGCTTGTGGAGCATGTGCGGATCGTCAAGAAGACTGTTTCGGGCAAGTCGGGAAAGCGGACCCAGGGTGGCATTGCCGACCAGGAGTCGCCGATCAACGTTTCAAATGTCGCCATCGTTTGTCCTAACTGCGGACCTGTTCGCGTGGGTTACAAGGTGGAGGGCGACAGCAAGGTGCGAGTTTGCAAGAAGTGTGGGCAGACGCTGACCACCAAGAAGTAACCCCATTCCGAATGGGCGAGATTCCTAAGGAGTCTGCCTGGACGGCAAGTCCTTCCGCAACGGTACACGGGGCAGCGATGGTCCACTCCGGGCGCCGGAAGAAAGAGAGCAAAGAATCATGGCAGCACGACTGAAAGAGAAGTATCACGCCGAGATCAAGCAGGCTCTGCAAAAGGAGCTTGGTCTCACGAATCCGATGGCAGTGCCGGAGCTTGAGAAGATTGTGATCAACATGGGCCTGGGCGAGGCGACCGGCAACACCAAGCTGCTGGACCCTCTGGTTGCGGACCTGGCGAACATCACCGGACAGAAGCCGGTAACAACCAAGGCGAAGAAGTCGATTGCGGCCTTCAAGGTGCGCGCCGGCATGTCGATTGGCGCGATGGTTACACTGCGCAACGAGAAGGCCTACGAGTTTCTGGACCGCCTGATTTCAACAGCGCTTCCGCGGGTAAGGGACTTCCGCGGAGTGTCGACGAAGAGTTTTGATGGCCGTGGGAACTACACGCTCGGCCTGCGCGACCAGTTGATCTTCCCGGAGATCGACTACTCCAAGGTGGAGAAGATGAAGGGCATGAACATCACGATCGTGACCACGGCGAAAGACGACAACTCAGCGCGGGCGCTATTGAAGCATTTCGGCCTGCCGTTCCGCCAAGGGGCATAAGTCTGGCCCGCGTAAGGGGATTTGAGGAAATATGGCAACTACTGCAAAGAGAGTAAAAGACGCGCGGAAGCCGAAGTTCAGCTGCCGCAAGCACAATCGGTGCCAACTGTGCGGAAGGCCGCGCGGTTTTCTGCGCAAGTTCGGAGTTTGCCGCTTGTGTTTCCGTTCGCTGGCGCTCAAGGGAGAGATCCCAGGCGTCGTAAAGTCGAGCTGGTAGCAAGGCAGTTGTCAGAGATCGGTTTTCAGTTGTCAGTCGAATTGAACGGACACGGGAAACTCTGAGAACTGACCACTGAAAACTGATAACTGCAGTACGCATTCCCGCTGGTTTCCGAGCCAATCACTTTGGGGACGGACGAACGGGGAATGAAGGAGAAGGAATGAGTCTGACCGACCCAGTAGCAGATTTTCTGGCGCGGATCCGGAATGCGATCCGGGCGCGTCATCAGAAGCTGGATGTACCGGCTTCGAAGCTGAAGTCCGAGATTGCCCGCATCCTCAAGGAGGAGGGCTACATCTCGAACTACAAGACACAGGAAGAAGAGGGCAAGCTGGTTCTGCGCGTGTACCTCAAGTACGGCGGCACGGAAGCGGCGATTCGGGATCTGGCGCGCATCTCGCGTCCAGGATGCCGCGTCTACATCGGCCGCGACGAGATCAAACGCGTTCAGGGTGGACTTGGTATTTCGATCATGACTACGCCCAAGGGCGTGATGACCGGCCGCCAGGCACGCCGCGAAGGCGTAGGCGGCGAACTGCTCTGCGAAGTGTGGTAAGAACAGATGACAGATTGCAGATGACAGATTTCAGTCATCTGCTGCGATCGGTTTAAGCCAACCTCAATCTGTAACCTGTTTTCCGGCTGCAGTGGAACCGCGAATTACTCGTGGAGACTCGCAAGCCAAGAAGGATAAAAATCGATGTCGCGAATTGGAAAGAAACTGATCCCGTTGCCAGCGGGCGTGAAGTACACGGTCGAGGGCAACACCGTTCTCGTCGAAGGGCCCAAGGGTAAGGTATCGGCGTTGATTGCCGATGGAATTTCGCTGGAGACCAAGGACGGTGTACTGCATGTGAATCGGGATACCGACAAGCACGCGGCAGTGCACGGGCTGACACGCGCGCTGGTGTTCAATGCGGTGTATGGCGTGACCTCGGGATGGAAGAAGGATCTGGATATTGTGGGCATCGGTTACCGCGCGGAACTGAAGGGCAAGGGCACGGTGGTGTTTACACTTGGCTACTCGCACCAGATCGAGTTTCCGTTGCCGACAGGCATTGAGGTGGCGATCGATCCCAAGCAGACGCATCTGACTGTTTCCGGCATCGACAGGCAGAAGGTGGGGCAGGTGGCCGCGGACATGCGTTCGCTGCGCAAGCCGGACCCTTACAAGAACAAAGGCGTGCGCTACTCGGACGAGAAGCTGAAGAAGAAGGCCGGCAAGACGGGCTCGAAGTAAAGCAGGGATCAGGGTCAGAGATCAGAGATCGGTAAAGGCGAAGCGCTCTTGCTGATCTCTGAAAGCTGATCTCTGACAACTGAACAACCAACCGAACGGGGTCGCAGGGCGGCTCCGCTGATAGGAATGAGAGATCAATGATTACGCAGACCAAAAGAAACGCAATTCGGCAGCGCATTCACGACCGTATCCGCCGCAAGCTTTCGGGCACCGCGGAGCGGCCTCGGCTGAACGTATATCGTTCACTGAGCCACATTTATGCTCAGGTGATCGACGACCAGAAGGGCGAGACCCTGGTCTCGGCTTCCAGCATGGGCCTGAAGCTCAAGACCGGCGGAAATGTTGAGGCGGCCAAGGAGATCGGCAAGGCGGTTGCGGAACTGGCCGTGAAGCAGGGCATCAAGAAGGTGGTCTTCGATCGTGGCGGCTACCTCTATCACGGACGGATCAAGGCGCTGGCGGATGCGGCGCGCGAGGCCGGGCTGGAGTTTTAAGGGCAGGGAACAGGGACAAGGGGCTAGGGAGTAGGGACTAGTCGCTATCAGCTCAAGAAGAGACGAGAGAGTAATGACGATATTGAAGAAGAAACTCGATGCCAACCAGTACAACCTGAAGGATCAGGTGGTGGCCATTAACCGCGTCACCAAGGTGGTAAAGGGCGGCAAGAACATGTCGTTTGCCGCGCTGGTGGTTGTGGGCGACTCCGCTTCGGCGGTGGTGGGCTATGGATCTGGCAAGGCCAAAGAGGTTCCCCAGGCGATCCGCAAGGGAATTGAAGCGGCCAAGAAGAACCTGGTGCACATCAACCTGACCGAGACCACGATTCCTCACCTGGTTCTGGGCCGTTTTGGCTCCGGCCAAGTGCTGCTGAAGCCGGCTCCTGAAGGTACTGGCGTGATCGCTGGCGGTGCGGTGCGTGCGGTGATGACCTCGGCGGGCGTACAAAACGTCCTGACCAAGAGCCTTGGTTCGCCCAATCCGCACAACGTCATCAAGGCGACATTTGACGCGCTGATCCAACTGCGCGACAAGGCCGATGTGGCAGCAGCGCGCGGTAAGTCAGTGGAGGAGCTCTAGTCATGGCCGAAACCAAGATGATCCGCATTCAGTACTACCGCTCCAAGAACTCGACGCCTGCAAAGCACAAAGCAGTGGTGAAGGGGCTTGGATTTACGCGCCTCAACCAGATTGTCGAGCGCGTCGATACCGAATCCATGCGCGGCATGGTCAAGGCCATTCCGCATTTGGTTCGCATTCTGGAAAGCTAGAGAAAAGAGATCAGGTGTCAGAGATCAGCTACATCGCGCCGGCGCCAATGCTTCAACTGATCTCTGAAAACTGATCTCTGATCTCTGCAATACAACGCGAGTCGTCCGCGCTCAACGCGGCCGGCGCTACAGCGAGGAAAATCATGGCAAAGAATCTCTCCAATCTACGCGCGCCCCGGAAAGCAAATACCGGACGCAAGCGTGTCGGCCGCGGAATGGGCTCCGGCATGGGCAAGACCTCAACCCGTGGCCACAAGGGCCAGGGATCGCGCACCGGCACCAGCCTGATGCGCGGCTTTGAAGGCGGCCAGATGCCGCTGCACCGCCGCCTGCCCAAGCGCGGATTTACCAACATCTTCCGCACCGAGTATACGGTTGTAAATCTGGACCGGATTGCCCAGCAGACAGAGGGGCTCACGGTGACCGAGATTGGCCTGGACGACTACAAAAAGCTTGGTTTGTCGTCGAGCAAAAGGGCGCTCATCAAGGTTCTGGGCTCAGGCGAACTGACATCAGCGATCACTATTCATGCCCACAAGTTCTCCAAGTCGGCTGTTGATAAGATCGAAAAGGCGGGCGGCAAGGCTGTTGTGGCCGGCGCGGCGCCAGCAGCGGCTTAGGTCTGGATTCCCAGGTCTCAAATGCGCGACCTGGGGCACCCGGCAAGTGTGCGGTCTAGTGATGTGATGGCCAGCATATTCAGGGCTTCCCGGCACGACTACGATCCTTGGCAATCGGGAAATGCTCTAAGATGAAAAGGCAAAAGATTCAAGCGGCGCGAAACGCCTGAAGCGGATAACCAGACATGCTTGAGAAATTCCTAAATATCTTCCGGATTCCCGATCTGCGCAAGCGGGTACTGTTTACGCTTGCCATTCTGGCCGTTTACAGGCTGGGTTCGCACATTCCCACACCCGGCGTGAACGCGCACCAGTTGGAACTGTTGTTCAGCCAGCAGAGCGGCTCGGCGCTGGGACTGATGGACTTGTTTGGCGGGGGGAACCTGCGCCGCATGACGGTGTTTGCCCTGGGCATCATGCCGTATATCACTGCGTCCATCATCTTTCAGCTGCTCACTGTGGTCTATGAGCCGCTCGCGCGCATCCAGAAGGAAGGCGAGCTGGGACGGCGGAAGATTACGCAGTGGACGCGCTACATGACGATTATTCTCGGCATGTTGCAGTCAATTGGCATCGCGACCATTCTCACCAAACAGGGTCTTGTTCTTCACCCGGGCATCGGCTTCAGTCTGATGACGGTCCTCACGCTGACCACGGGTACGGGTTTTATCATGTGGCTGGGCGAGCAGATTACCGATCGCGGTATCGGCAACGGCATGAGCCTGCTGATCTTTGCCGGCATCGTTGCAGGCCTGCCGCGCGGCGTGGCGGAACTCTATCAGAAAGTCCAGGCCAACGCCTGGGGCTCGTTCACGATTATTGCCGTAGCCATTTTGCTGGTAGGCATGATTGCCGTGGTTGCATTCATCGTATTTGTGGAACGCAGCGAGCGGCGCATCCCCATTCAGAGTGCGCGGCGCATCGTAGGGCGTCGCATGATGGGCGGGCAATCCAGCCACCTGCCTCTCAAGGTGAACTCTGGCGGTGTGATGCCTGTGATCTTCGCCAGTTCCATTCTGTCGGCGCCGATGCTTTTCAGTCAGTCAGAGTTCGTCCAGAGCAACAAGTTTCTGCAGCCAATTGTGCAGGCTCTTCAGCCTGGATACCCGTGGTATGAGGTGCTGTACGTCCTGGGCATCATCTTCTTTGCGTACTTTTACATCTCAATTGTGATGAAGCCGGACGACATTGCCGATAATTTTCGCAAGTCGGGGTCATTCATTCCGGGCATTCGCCCTGGAAAGCGCACCTCGGACTTCATCAACGATATCCTCACCCGCATTACGCTCGTCGGGGCGCTGTATCTGATCGTCATCTCTCTGGTACCGACGTTCCTTATCTCGGGCATCCGTTTTGACAAGGTATTTTTGATCGGCAAGTTGTTTGAGGCGTTGCCGACGTGGACGACACATGGTTTGGGGGTCAACTTCTACTTTGGCGGCACTTCACTGCTGATCGTGGTGGGTGTTGCCATGGATACCGTCAACCAGATCGAATCGCAGCTGATCATGCGTCATTATGATGGCTTTTCCCCTCGCTCCGGTCGCATACGCGGAAGGAAAACCTGGTAATGTCTTCATCTACGATCGCACTTGAAAAGGGCCGGGAAACGGGTTCAAAAACCCTTCCCGGCCCAATTCTCTTATTGGGCGCGCCGGGCGTGGGCAAAGGAACCCAGGCCAAGGAACTGGTGAAGCTGTGGGGCATTCCCCAGATTTCCACCGGGGATCTGCTGCGCGCCAATGTGGCTCGGGGGACGGCCCTGGGCCGTGAGGCCAAGGAGTTGATGGGGCGCGGGGAACTGGTGCCCGATTCCATGGTCAACGAGATGGTGGCGGCTCGGCTGAAGGAGCCCGACGCGGCGGACGGCTACATCCTGGACGGGTTTCCTCGCACCCTGGGTCAGGCCCACTGGCTCGACGGCCGGCTGGCTTTGGAGAAGCAGCCGCTGCCGGTGATTGCCGTTAGCATCCAGGTGGACTATAATCAATTACTGCGCCGGATTGTGGGGCGCAGGAACTGTCCTGTCTGCGCGACCATCTATAACATCTACATGAATCCGCCCAAGCGGGATGGGTTCTGCGATATAGAGGGTGCGGCGCTGGTCCAGCGAGCCGACGACACGGAGCAAGTCTTCAAGGAGCGCATGCGCGCTTATGCGGGACTGACTGCGCCGGTTGTGGAGCACTACCGGGCCTTGGGACGCTTTGCGGAAGTGGATGGAGACCGGCCGATTCGAGAGATCGCGGCCAGCATCGTCGCCGCCGTCGAGCGGTTACGCCAGTAGCGTAGCCGAACGGCGGGTTTGTGCGTGAGAAGCTAGTTGTCAGTTCTCAGTGGTCAGTTGTCAGTTCTTCCCGATGCG
>Ga0302267_10001818_pt1 | contig 26728 bp, 16 predicted proteins | sample III_Bog_E1_3_FD_194555 | JGI IMG/M metagenome (GOLD analysis project Ga0302267, IMG submission 194555) | Peat permafrost microbial communities from Stordalen Mire near Abisko, Sweden - III_Bog_E1_3 | ecosystem: Environmental > Terrestrial > Soil > Wetlands > Peat | place: Sweden: Abisko...
GGCGCTGCTGCGCACGAAGACACAGCCCAACGAGCGGGCGTTCGCGAAGATCACCGTTTGCCCGGAGGACGCCGGCGGCAACGCCGGCGTGTACTACATCATGCAGAGCGGACCCGGCGCACAGCCGACGAGCGAGTGGTTTCCCGAGGGCACGACGCCGACGTGGGATTGGCGCCCTGGGGCCAAGAGTCCGAGCTCGGAGGCGGGGGCGCCGGTGGATACCCCCAGCAACCGACCGCTCGTGCTGTCTCGGGACGAGCCCGGTGCCGGCCCCATCGACGTTGCGGCGCCCTTGCGGGTGCAGGCCGATCTCGCCCTGTGGAACCGGCAGCATCCGGGCGACTGCGATCCCGAGGACTACGGTTCGGCCCATGAGCTCTTGGGCCTCTGGACACCCCGCTCGGCGCGCGCGCTGGCGAGCTTCCAGCGCTGGTACAACCACCGGAAGAGGGCCTCCGTGCTCCGGGAAGACGGCGCGGTGGATGCCGATTCGGTCGCGGCGCTGGAGGCGGAGGTGCTCTCGGTGATGAGCGGTCACCCGGACGACACCGGCGCCTCCGGCGGGGATCCCGCGGCCGCGCTGAAGACGCTGCTCGCCCAGATCAACCGGCGCTGGCCCAACCGCACGCTCGGCCGCCAGGACGGCCTCCAGGTTGAACGGGGCCGGTATGCGCTGGCGATCAGCGCGGACGGCGAATCGCACCTCGGCGCGAAGCTGCCTCCGCTCGCAGCGCTCGCCTCGGTGCTGGCGGCGGATTCCCGCTTCGACAAGGCCGACGTGCTCGAGCCCAGCTTCTGGAACTCCAACGAGATGCGCTACCTGCGGCTCTTCACCCGCGAGGGACCGCCCTCGGAGGACCCGGGGCCGTGGAGGTTGACGGGGTCGGGGGACACCGGCGCGCCCAGGAACATCCCGTCCGATCGCGCGCCGACGCGGAGGACCGGCGACGCCGGCGGGCCCGAGATGACCTGGGGCGGTGGGGGCGGTGCCGTCAGCGACCCGGAGGACTTCAGGGACGGCGCCGTCGTCTCGGTATGGCGTCGCACCGAGCAGCGCTGGGTGGACATCGTGCGCACCAGGCGAGGCACGAGGGGCGCCCTCTTGGCCCGCGCGCTCGCCGGCAGCCTTCTCGATGTTCTCGTGACGGTGGACCCCGCGCCCGGGTTCGCGCAGGTGGTTCAGCACGACCCCAGCGATCCCGGTGTCTACTACGCCGTGTGCACCGCTCCGGGGACCCCGCCCACGTGCCAGTGCTTCCCCGCCGGCGCCGCACCCGCGTGGCCGAAGTGGGCCTTCCTGCTCGCGGAGATCCCGCCGCAGCGGCGCGGCGGCTACGCGGGCGACGGTGCCACCTTCAAGGAAGGGTGCGTCGTCCTCCAGTGGAACCGCGGCGAGCAGCGGTGGGAGGACCTCGTGGAAACGGCGCGAGGGAAGGAGGGCAGCGAAATCGCCGCCGATGTCGCCGCGTTCCTGGTGGCTGAAGCGGTGGCCAAGGACCGGGGGCCCGCCGGCGCCGTGGTGGTCAACCGCGACCCGAGCGCGAACCCAGGCGCCCACTTCGTCGCGTGCAGCGGCCCCGGCAAGAAGCTCAAGAGCGCGTGGCTGCCGGAGGGCATGGCGCCGAACTGGAGCCGCTTGCTCGGCGACATGGGCACGAGCTCGGACTCCGGTGACCTGGACCAGCTCCTCGGGGTGCTCGGGGACACCCTCGACCGCTCGAAGCAGGTGCAGCGTGACTACCTGCGCACCACCTGGGTGCGGGACACCGCACTCGGACGGTTTCTCCGCCTGGACGAGTCTGACACGCCCGCGCCGGCGCGGTCCCCGCATCGGGGGACGTCGCAGCTCCTCGTGCTGGTCCCCGAGGCCGGCGGGCCGGGCGCGGATGCGGGCGGGCCCGAGGCGGGCGACCCTAACGGCAGCGTTCGCACCGACCCCTTCCGCAGGCTTGGGGGTCTCCGGAACGTCGGCCCCGTTGACGAAGCGGGCGCCGTGACCAACGCCGGCGAGGCGCAGTGGACCATGATCATGCCGGAATGGAGGCCGATGCTCGCACGCGGCACCCCCATCACCCGGCAAAGTCTCGCCTCCGTGCGCCAGCGCTTCGGCCTCTGGAACGTGTCCGACGCCCGCATGCTCACCGCCCGCGTGACGCCCTCCGGGGTGGGCTGGTTCGTGGACCCGAACAGGCCCGAGAAGGGCGCGACCTACGCGTTCAGCGAGGAGCCGCTGCTCACGCCGAGCGGCAAGCGCCACGGGGAGATCGTCGGGTTCCCCGCGAACCCGTCCGACTGGTCCGCAGGCGTGTGGAGTGCGGACGGGAACACCATCCTCGACGCGGACGGGAACAGCTCACCGAGCTCGGACGCAGGGGCGCCCTTCGGTGCCCGCCCGCGCGCCGAGGCTGCGGAGAGCGGCAGCACCGATCCCTTCCGCGCGCTCGGGGAGCGACGCTGATGCCACGGATTGTGGGTGCTCAGCTCAGAGCCCGTCGCCCGGCTGGCCCGCTCGGGGGGGCCGGGCGAGTTGTCGTTCGTGGCTCATCGAGAGGTGATCGCAACTACAATCGCTACTCCGTCGATTCTACTTCGCCGAGGCTGGCGGCGCTGCACTCTGCGAGGGCGCGATCCCAGGCGAGCCAGATGGCCGCGTCCTGGCTCATCTTCTGGGTCCAGTAAGCGTCCAGCTCTGCCTTCTGAAGTGCTGTAATCTCGTAGCGCTCCAGAACGGCGGGATGCGCGCCCGCCGACGCCATCAGGTCGCCGCAGAGCGCGGCATACTGCTGGACCGTGAACCGCTGCACGGGGTCCGCTTCCGCCGGCACACCAGAGTTCGGTTCACTCAAGGCGTCCGCTTGGGCGGGCGCATCGGCGGGCTCCACATCGTCCTCCCGTGGGGCAAACGGAAGAAAAGCCACGCTCACCTCGTCGTCGCCGGACGTGACGCGTGTCTGCTCGGCGTTCGTGCGCCGCACGACGCGCCTGGACGGCGGCAGCGGTACCGAGAGAGGGGGGGGTGCGGGGGCTGCTTCTCCCGCAGTAAACGGCAAGGCGCCATCCCCGCGTCGCCGGACGAGGGGACCCGTGGTGCCGGGCCTTGAGTCTTCCCTCAGTGCTGCGGCGAGACGAGGCGTCTCTGGCCGAGGCGTGGGCAGAGGGCCAGGCGCAGACGAGAGGATCTTGAGCGCCTCTTCCTGAAGAGACGGCTCGTTTGCAAGGCGGGCCCTCCAGAAATCTTGCAGTCGGTGAATGTCGGCGGCGCGCAAACCGTGCCTCGCGAGAAGGGCCATGGGTTCCGTGTCGGCCGCCCATGCTCTGTAAAAACTGAGCCAGGCCCCGAGATCGTGATCGAGCGGTGGGATCGCGCGCGTCCAGCTCCTGCGTGCGCGGCGCATGGCGGCGTCGAGCGCCTCGGAGAGGGTGCCGCCCGCTTCCACATCGTGGAGAAGCGCGTCGTTGAACGCCGCATCGGCGCGTTGCCACCGATCCTCATCGAGGTCCAGGTGCGAGAACAAGTCATCCTCCGGGAGGCCATCGCCGAGCCCCGCCAGAACAAACGCCCACGCACCGAACGAGACGCCGTAGTGCGCCAGAGCAAGGCTCTGCCCCTCCTGTTCAGCCTCGCTCATGTGCGTCACGCTCTCCACGCTCCAGGTCGCCATCCGGCACCGCGAGCGAGCGCGTCCGTGTCGAAGACCGCAAGCTGGCGCTTCGCATCGGGCCCCCAGAGGGCGAGGTCCACGCTCGGACCAGCGCCAAGACGGGAGGCCAGCTCGTCGAGCCGTCGCTCGACCTCGCCGCGACTGAGCGTCCCTGACGCGCACTCCGCGAGCACCGTCGAGGGGGACCACGGCTTGCCACGACGGTACCGCAGGACCGGGTTGAAGTCGGCCTCGGCGATGGCCTCTTTCCATGCGGGAAAGCTCGTCACGTCGGCTCCCGGCACAAGATCGCCGAAGAGCGTTCGCAGTGCGTACACCGTCGCCTCGACGAGCGCGGGATCCGCGAGGTAGTGGAGCAAAAACGACCACGCAGTGACGTTGCCGAAGCGCCCAACGGCCGACAGCACGGGCGCGGTCACGGGGGTCTCCGCGATGAGCGTCTCGCAACGGCCGATGTCGAGGTCGTCCCCGGCCATCGTGAGGATCTCGATGCCAAGTGGGCCCAGCGTTGACGCGAGCTTCCTATCTTCCCTGAGGTAGAAGTAGGCCGCCGAAAGCCCCGCGATGGTGAGCGCGCGGGCGGCCTCCCACGCGACTGCGCGGCTCGGCACGTCGAGGCAGTCCGTCAGCTCGGGGGCGAGCTCCCTGACGGCGCCGGTCCGTACAGTTGCGCGCGCTGCGGAGGCCATGACCGCCGGCTCAGGGTGATTGATGCCGTCCCGGAGGAGGTCGATGGTCAACGCACCCAGCCGCGCGAGCAGGTCCAGCCCCACGGCCTGGGAGACGGCACTCGGGGAGGACCAGAGGTCGTGCCCAAGCGCCACGGGATCGGGAAGGGAAACGAGGCCGAGCGCCTCAGCTGCGACCGCCCAGCGATCCTCGTCGTCATCGGGGAGGAGCTCGAGCGCTCCACGGATCCGTCCGCGCGACGCAACGTCTCCAAGCTCTCCGAGCACGAAGATCACCGCCCAGACCTTCCAGGGGTCGCCCGAGTCCACCGACCGCTGCCACCAGGCGCTGATGTGGCTGCCTCCGTTGCCCTGGAGCGAGAGGATCGCGTCGCGCTGGTGTCCGATCCTGATCTCGGTCTCGGGCGCCGTGGCGAGCGAGAATGCCGCGCGCTGCTGGGCGAACCTCGCGATCGTGTCGGCGCAGTGGTCGACAACCCTGGCGTGAAACCCCTCGATCTCGATCGACTCCCCTTGCGGACTTGCCGAAAGCTGTACCGTCTTGGTTCCGGAAGTAGCGCTCATGGCTTCACGCTCACCGCTGCGAGGCCGCGGGTGCCGTCGCGAGAGATGGCCCAGGCGAGGAACGGGTCGATCTCACGCACCGGCATGTCCGTGGTCTTGTGCCGCACCACCGCGAGCCCGTAGATCAGATTCATCGCACCGGCCGCGGCACCGACCGCGCCCAGCTCGCCGTCGATCGAACGGATCTGGTATTCGGGGTGAAAGCGCTCCGGGTTTCGGGCCACGGCAAGCTGCCACTCCACCTGGCGCAACGCGTCCACGGAAGACTGGCCGAAGACAATGGCCGCGGCGCGGAGCGTCGGAGCGTGATGGAGGAGGCGCGTCATCGCTTCGCCATCGGCAGGGACATCGTTGTCGTCGTTCGCCGCACCGAGCGCCGTGCTCGAATAGTGGACCACGCCGAGCAGCTCAAGCCCGATCCGGCGCGCACGGGTCGCGGTCGTCACAACGAGCGCCGCGGCGCCCTCGGCAGGGGGGCCCGGGATTCCCCCCCAAGGGCTCGGCGGGTTCTCGAGGCACGCTGCCAGCGCATCCTCCCCGACGTGCGAATCGAGAGCAAGGATCGTGACCGCGTGGGCCCCGGCGGCGAGATGGGCTTCGGCCTCGTGGAGCGCCGCGAAGACCCCCGCGGCTCCCTCGAACCGCTTGACGTGTCTTGCCCTCGCAACCCGACCCAGCTCCCGCTCGAGGTCAGCGTGCTCGCCCGACGTGAGACCCGGGCGATCAGGGGTCGAGCAGAGGAAAAGCGGCGGCGGCTCGGTCGCTTCGGTTCCCTGGAAGGGGCGCAGGGCCGTGTCGAGCGCCGCCTGCCCCATCGCGAGCAAGCGGTCGCCCATACCAAGCCGCGCGCCGAGCCAGGGGCAGTACGTGACTGGTACCCGCTCGCCGCCCTTGCGGCGAAAGGGGGATGCGGTCGGCAGGAGAGCGCCCGCCCACACCAGGCAGGCATGCGCATGAGGCGTGAGGCCCGCGGGAGAGACCATCCCGGTGCCGACGATGACGAGGCTCATGTGTGCGTCGCCTTCGCCGTTTGCTTGGATGACTTGTTGACCTTGATCACGCTGGCCTCGATCAGAACGCCGCTCGGGGACGACGAGAGCTTCGAGCCGCCGCACTCGAAGGTCACATGCGATCCGGACAGGGTGAGCGAGCCGCCGATCTTCAAGGTTAGCGGGCCGCCGACCTTGATCGCGTGCTCGCCCGTCGCCGAGCTGGTCAACGACCCAGCGATGGTGGTGCTCAAGAGCCCCTTGATGACGCGCTCGATGTGGCCCTTGCTCCGGATGTTCAGGCAACCGACGGTTTCGCTCGAGGCGCCGGCCGTGGTGAACGATGCCTTCGCGGTCACGGTGCTGTGGCTGCCACCCACCAGGATCGTCGAGGGTCCAGCGGTCATCCACATGATCGAGCCCGGGGTGGTCACGCTGTAGAGCGCGCCGATGCTCTCCGTCATGACTCCCTTGACGGAGGTGTTCCGGTGGCCAGGGCCGGGACCGCCAGGTCCGCTGGCATCGCTCGCTCCGCCCCCCGCGCCCCCCCCGGCCTGCTGGGCCCCAGGCTGTTCCTTCGCCTCGTCCCACGGCGCCGGGGCTCCGACGCTCTGCACGGCGGACAGGATGGCCTCGCCCCCTGGGACCATCCCCGCCGCGGCGCCCAAGAGCCCCGTGGCCGTAGCTGCCGCCGCTCCCTTGGCCCCGCCATGCTTGCCGCCTTCCCAAGCCCCCTTCGCGAACCCTGCTGCGCTCGAGAAGATACCGCCGGCAGCGCCCATGGCCCCTGCACCGGCGAGGGCCGCCGAGAGCGCGAGGTGCGCGGCCCCCGAGGCTGGGTTGCCTACCTTTTCGAGAAGCGCTCCTCCGATGCTCACGGTCTCGCTGGCGACACTCACGGAAAAGTCACCCTTGACGTAGACGGTCTGCGAGCCGGCCACCGACGCCGACTGCGAGCCGGCGGAGACCCCGTAGGCTTGCCCGACCGACACACTCTCATTTCCACCCACGTACCGACGTTGGGCGCCCTTGACCCCGTGCTTCTCGTTCTTCGCCGTCTGCGCGACCATGTTGGCGCCCACGTCGAGGGTCTTGGCGTTGCCGGCGTTCATGGCGAAGTGCTGCCTCCCGGCGCCGTCGTCGAAGGTGATCGCGTTCTGCTTTTTGGCGCCGGGGGAGCTCGATGATGCGAGGCTCGTCATCGTCCTGTTCGCCGGCAAGCTGTGCGGTGGAGGCTGCTTGGCGTTGTAGGTGCGCCCGACGAGGATTGGCCTGTCCGGGTCGCCGTCCTCGAACAGAACCAGCACCTCCCAGCCGACCCGGGGCAGCAGCATCGAGCCCGGCATGTTGGGTTGCGCGACACGCACGGGCAGGCTGCTCCGATGGTCGCCCGAGCCCTCTCGATCCCAGGGAAAGCGAACGCGAACGCGCCCCTGGGTGTCGACGTGGACCTCTTCACCAGGGGCGCCGGTGACGATCGCGGAGTGCAGACCCGCGATCTGTGGGCGAGGCGTACTCCGCGGAAGTCGATAGGGCACGGCGAGCGGGATGCCCTGCGCCTCAAGCTCGTACCGGGGCGCAGTCCGGGTCCACGCATGGCGTAGAGCGACGACGAGGTACTTACCATCCGGACGCGCGGTCGCGAGCAGGTCGTCCTCGCACGTCAACTCGACCGACAGTCCAGGCGCCAGCATCACCGCGGTGGTCGTGAACGCCACCGTCGCCGCCTCTGCGCGTAGGCTCTCCAGCACCAACGCCGCGCCGCGCTCGGAATCGTCGCGCAGCGCGGTGGTTGCCGTCGTCGCGTACACCTCGGTAGCCTTCTCGAACCGGTTCCCTCCACGCGCAGTGGCCTCCAGGGCGACGGCCGGGTGCTCGTAGTCGTGACGGCGCGCGGTCACTCTTCCGGGACGTCGTTGGCGGCCGGCACTGCACCTGAACGCCACGACCGCGCGGGACGCCAGCATGGACTCATCGACGACGGCAAGCGGACCGTCCAGCGCAGGAGGCGCGGCCGGCGACGTGTCCTCGAGCACCAGCACGTCCTCGTCCGCGCCGGCCTCGAAGCGGAAGTAGAGTCCCTCCTCCTCGCACAGGCGACGCACGAACGCCGCGTCACTCTCCGCGTACTGCACGACGTAGGCGCGCGCGTGGTGGGGTTCCTGCAACATGAGTCGGATCGCGCCCGCCCGGTAACCTCCCTCGACGAGCACCTGGCGGATGATGTCCGGCACCGGCAGATGTTGGAAGACGCGCGAACGCCGCCGATGTTCGAGCAACGCGACGGGGGAGCGCAGGGTGATCCGGTACCGGCGTGCGTTCTCCGCCCGCGTCGTCGCGAACGCGGAGATGCGCGTGACGATCCCGTAAAGGGTCCGCGAGCTCAGTCCCACGGTGATGTGGATCGCGCCCATCCTCCGGAGCACGGAGGTTGCATCGATCGGCTCTGGAAACACGACTTCCAGCTCGAGGACGGCCGGCTCACCGAGTCGCTCCTGTCCTCGCAGGGCTTCGCACACCAACTGCCCTGGGCTTCCCGCGAAGCTGCACTCAACCTGCGCCATGGTGACACCTCACGGGAGCTCCACCTTCGTTGCCAGGACGCGCAGGAGGGCGGCGACGTCGATGACCATTTGCTCGCCCTCGATGCGCGCGACGCCGGACTTCGCAAGGCTCAGCGAGGACGTGCCCACCCGGAGCACGATGCTCGCGTCGGCGCGGAGCTGGATCTGCGTGGCATCGACCTCGAAGGCGCCCGTGTCCTCGTGAATCTGGGGCACCAGCGAGGTCTGCAAGGCGCCGACAATCACTGGACCGCGCTCGCCATCCGCCAGCATCACGAGACGGCGGGACCGCAAGCACTCGTCGATTAGCTTTGGCGAGACGCCGTGCGCAAGCGTCGTGCGTGTTGACCTCCCGTCGAGCAGCTTCACGCGATAGGACCGGCCGGTCTTGAGCTCGACGGTCGCGGCATGGATCCCCGCACCGAGGTTCGCAACGTTGCCTTCGGGGGCATGCTTGGATGCCTTCGGATTTCTCATCGTGCTTCTCGTTCCATTAGCCGTAGGACTCGCTGCCGTGGTCTTCGCTCGCCACGGAGCCGCTGAACTCTCCGTCGATCGTGATCGAGCCCGGCGTGAGGGTGATGGTCGTACCGCCCGCCTTGATCGTGATCTTCGCCGTGGCCTTGAACACGACGTCCGCGCCCGAGAGCTTGGCGGAGCCGCCGATCGCGTACGCTGCCGTGGCCCCGAACTGTTCGCCGCGGTTTCCCTGCGTCTTGATCGAGCGCGATGCCACCGTTTCGTTCAAAGCCCCGGTGACGTTCAGGTTGAACTTGCCACAGACGATGTTCTTGGCCCCGCCGACCTCCTCGACGCTCGCGCCGAGCACGCTCACCGATGCGTGAGCACCAGCCGCGACCTTCCAGGTCGCGCCGACCGCGATCGTTGAGGATCCGGTCACCGAGCGGCTCTGGTGCTCGATCGGTGCCTCCGCCTTCGCCGCACCCACGAGGCGCGTGAGCACGCCGCATGACGTGGCGAGGTCGCCTCCGATCGTGAACATGCGCGCGCCGCCCACGCCGACGACCTCCGACGCTGCGACGATGGTCTTGTTGGCGCCCACGTTCGCCTCGCGGCTACCACCGATCGCATACCCCTGCGCCCCGGAGACCGACACGTGATGGACGGTGCCGACGATGAGCGTCCGGGCGCCACCAATCGAGTGCGCGTCGGCGCCGGCGATCCCGGTCACCTTGTCGTTCTCGGTGCGCTCGTTGTAGTCGGCCGAGGCAGCAATGCCCATGCCCTCGCCGCCGGCTGCATCATCGAGGCGAAGCACGTTGGCGCTCCCGCCCTTCGGCGTCGTGAGGCTGCCGAAGGCTGCCACCACGTTGCGCGCTGGCAGCGCTTCGGCCGGCGGAGCCTCCCCGTTGCCCAGGCGTCCCAGCACGAACGGCGCGTCTGCCGACGCTCCCGAGAAGCCGAGGAGCACTTCCCATCCGCGGCGCGGCAAGAGAAAGCCACCCGACGTCGCCGGCTGCGCGACGCGCATCCAGTGAGAACTCTTCTCGTCACGCGCGGCGCGCCGGTCCCAGCGGAGCTGCGCCGTAACGCGGCCGTGCGCCTCGGTGTGGATCTCTGCACCGGCCTGCCCGGTGACGGTGGCCGTCTGCACGCCGCGCGGGCGAGGGCGCCTGGCGAAGGCGGGTCGATAGCCCGCGCTTGCGGGGACCGCGGTGAACCGAGCGAGGTACCGCACGTCGCCGACGCGCACGCCGTCACCCCCGAGCTCGTGGTGGACCTCGACGAGCAACCAGCGCTGGTTGATGTCGTCCCGAGCCCCCCCGGTCAAGGTGAGGACCTGGCCGGCGACGAGGCGCCGGCAGCTCGTCTCCGCCTCAAGCACGACGTGCTCGGCCCGAGCCTGCTCGAGGCGAATGCGCGCGAGCGTCTGCCCCTGCACGGGGTCCACGTAGCCACCGGGGTAGGCGTACATCTCGAGGGCCACGGCACCCTCGGCCGCCTCGGCGCTCTGGTCGAGCTGGGGGTGCTCGAAGTCATAGTCGCGCAAGGAGACCTTGTCGCTCACCACGGCGGACCGAACCCGCACCCGCGCGACCGCCTCGGCGCCGATCAACCCCGCGTCCTCGCCGACCCGGAGGGTCGACGCCCCGGCGATCTCGTCGAAGCCGGACGGGTTGTCGGAAAGGACGAGATCCTGCGCCCCTGGCTTCAGCCACCAGGCAACACCTTCCTCCGCGAGGAGGCGCGACACGAACCCGAGAGAGTCCTCGAAGAGTTGGACGCACTGCGGTCGGGTTGGCAAGGCGCGGCTCAGCCGCCTCTCAACCCGGAGATGCCGGCCGCCGAGCACCTCCTCGGCGATCGCTGCCGCATCCTTCTGAAGGAAGACGCGGTGGTCGACAACGTCCGCGAGCTCGGCGAGAAGCGGGACGACGACGACCCGGTAGCCGTCGTCAACGGCCTCTGCGCGGTCGATGAAGCCGGCGATGACGCGCTCGCCCCCGTCGCCCGTGGGCCACGTCAAGCGAACCGTCTGGGTGAGGAAGGATTCTGGATCGAGGGGCACGTCATCCCTTGCGCCTCTTGCGCACGTGACCTCGAACGAGAACGGCGCATGAATGCGCTCGCGTCCCGCGAGCCGCAGGACGACCCATGGGGGACCAAAGCCGTCGACCGACAGCCTAAACAGCGTGGACGCTCCCATCACTCGACCTTCGCTCCCGCCGAACGCTTGATCGTGCCCTTGACCTTGGTGGTGCCGCTCGTCGCCTTGAGCGCCCCGCCGGCGAGCTCTAAGGCTCCGGCTGTCAAACTCCCGCCGACCTGGAGGGTGATCGTCGGTGCCTGCACGACGAAGTCGCCGCTGGCCGACAGCGTGGCGCTTCCTCCGACCTTGATGCTCCCGGCCGCGAGCGCCTTCGTCGTGATCGCCCCCGCAGCCGTCTCGCTCAGGGCGCCGGCGGCCAGCGTCTTCGAGCCCTTCACGGACTCGGTAACGTGACCGGCGGCGACGATGTTCTTCGTCCCCCCCACGATCTCGGTGCGAATCGCCGCGACGGACTCGCTGGTGCCCAGCCCCGCCGCGAGGACCATCGATCCGCCAACCGCCTGCGCGAACGAGCCATGGACGGTCGTGTTGGACTGGTTGCACTGGAGGCCGTAGAAGCCTCCGACCAGCTCGGTGTATCCGCCGCTGGCGACCACGGCGCGGTTTGCGGTCACGCGCACGCTCTCGGTGCCTCCGATCGATTCGCTCCGCGCGCCATCGACACCGATCGCGTAGCTGGTCCCCACGTTGACGGATTGCGACCCGCCGACGCTGAGCGTTTGAGAGCCGAGCACCGTGAGTTCATGGGCCAGGCCCACGTCGTGGGTCTCGGTCCCGCTGACCGTCGTGTGCGAGCTCCCGCCGACGGTGACGGTCTGGTCCTTGGACGCATGGAGGAACGTCTCCTGCTGCCCAGCCACATCGCTCATCCGGATCTCGTTCGTGCTGCCGCCACCGGGCGACGTGGCCGACTGCAACGACGTCGTCGCGGCCGCCCCGGGGAGCGCGTACGGCACGACGGCCGTAGCGTTGTAGGCCCGCCCGAGGACGAACGGCCGGTCCGGGTTGCCGTCCATGTAGACGACGGGGACCTCCCAGCCCACCCGAGGCAGCAGCATCGCGCCGCCCAGGTTCATCTGGAGGCAGCGCGCCCAGGCCGATGACCGGTCGTCCGCAATGCCCGAGCGGTCCCACGGGAATCGGAGCTTCACGCGACCGAGGTCATCCACGTGGATCTCTTCGCCGTGCGGGCCCGTCGTGACCGCTGTCTCGATGCCATCGTAGCGGTGGCGACCGTCGGGCACCGGCGGACGAAACGCGCGCGCTCCGGCCGGCACGAGGGTCACGCGGTTGCGGTACGACACGCCCTTCGCACCGTTGGGGCTGCCCGCGGTCAGCTCGTGCTCGACGGAGACGATCAGGTACTCGTCGTTCATGAACTCGTCGGCGCACCCGTCTACGCGAAGCAGTCGCCCCGGCTGGAGGCGCACGTTGCCGCTCGCCGCGGTGGCGTGCGCGGCGAGCCGCTGGAGCTGGTCGAGACGAGCCTTTGCGCGGTGCTCCGCGGCGGCCGACGTCAGCACGCAGGCGGGGAACTCGAAGACCTCGAGCGGACCGCCTCCCGCGCGCCCCTCGATGAAGACGTCCGGCTGGCGGATGTCGTACTCGCGCACGTGAACCGCGTCGGCGCTCACCTCGTGGACGAACTCGAGGTCGAAGAGCGCGTCCGTCGGTCCCGCGAGGCCGCTCGAATCGTCGTACGTGATGCGCGTTTGGCCGGCGATCCCGTCATGCGACGCTCGGGAATCGCCGAACACCAGGGTCGGCCCGAGGGCATCCGACCTGTCAAACCAGTAGGAAATCCCCTCCTCAGCGAGCAGTCGCTCGACGAAGGCCCACTCGGTCTCCGCATACTGCGTGCTTTGCAGCCGGCGCATGTAGGTGCCGGCCAGGCGCCACACCGCGCCCCGAGGCGAGAGGCCCGCGTCCCGCATCACCTCGGCCACCACCTGCTGGGTCGTCTTGTCGAGAAAGATGCGGTAGCCGGCCCGAAGCGTGAGCAACCACTCCGGCGGCGCAAGCTCGATGGCGAAGCGATGGCCGTCCCGCTCTCCCCCCTCGTACGCCACACTGGTCACCAAGAGGTCGACGGCTCGAACCGTCCCGGCCTCGTCTCCCAGGAGCAGGGTCGCCGGCGCGCGGAGCGCGGCGCAAACGTCGAGCGCGGCGTCCGCGAGAAGCACCTGAACGGTCCAGGTCGGGAGGGCGTTCATCGCCTCCGTACCTCGGCCGCGGACCACGCGGCAGGGGCCGATAGCGTTGCAGCGGAGCTCGGGCACGATGGGCTTCACGACGCGCGCCCTTCCTGGTGGGGGGCCTCATGTTCATCCACGCGGATCTCGCGCAGCAGGCTCTTGCCCCGACCGATGGGAAAGGCTTGACGGAACGTGAGCTGCACCTCGTCCTTCCCGGGCTCGAGGAGCACGGTGTCGATCGCCGGGTGCACGGTGATGCGACGGCCATCGTGGAGCCGGGCGCAGACTTGCACCGGTACAGCTGGGACGTCGAAGCCCCAGAGCCCATCCTCGTGCATGCCGAGGATCGAGACGCGGTCGCCTGCGACGAGCGGATCCTCGAACTGGAGGTCGGGGTGCGCGACGTTGTTGAACCGGAGGTCGAAGTCTAGGGGCATCAACGGCATGCGCGAGCGCAGCCAGGTGTCATCAAACGTGCCGGCGTAGCCGCAACGCGGCAGCCAGTGCCCCCCGAGGGCCCCGAGGCCGACGGGGTTCGGCCGGTCCTCGGCGCTCAGAATCGGGCGCGCAGGATGTTCGATCTGGGGGGCCGTAGTGCCGGCGAGCTCACCCGCCACGCGCGCGATGCCTCTCCCTACGGGGTTGCGGCGCTCCACGGTCGCTAAGTCGGCGGATGTCCCCCCGTAGGCGCGCTCGTACACGATGGCCTTGCGCTCGAAGGGAGCCGCCGGCCCGACGACGATCCCAGCGCCTCCTCGGTAGTACACGCGCTCGCCGTGGACGCGCAGCAGCACGTCGCGGTCGCGGACCCTGGCGCTTATGTCGAGGACCGACGTCGGCCTCCGCGCAATCGCGTCGCCGACCACCACGACGTCCGTGCCGCGCTTCTCGATGCAGATGTCGCTCGGGTACCGCACGCTGCTCTCCGGCATCTCGGGGAAGTGCGGCTCGTCAACGACGCGCACCGGGGCTTGCTGGTCTGCAAGGGCAGCTCGGCCGTCGCGGCGCCGGACGAACGTAGCCTTCACGATGGCGATGACGACGTCGCGCCCATCGGGCCCCGTAGAGGGCACCGCGAGCGCGGCGAAGTGCGAGGCATTGGCGAACGTCATGGTGGTGTCACGTCTCCGCGGGCGTGTTGCAGCCGACAGGGCCAGCTCCACGTGTTCCGCACTGCGGCGGGCCTATTCAGGTTCCGGAAGCCCGGTGATGCCCTTCGCGAGCAGCCGAGCCTTGAGCAACGCGAACGCCCTCTTCAAGCGGCGCGTGACCGTCGGCTCGGGCATTCCGGTTTGCTGCGCAACTTCAGCGATTTCACAACCCTTGAGCCACCGAAGCTCCGTGACCACTCGGAGTACCGGGGGCAACTCGGCCACGAGGGCGCGCACCGCTTTCCTTGCCCGCTCCAAATCCAGGCGCAGCACCATCGCGGTGTCGCCGCGCATGTCCTCAAGAGCTCCGCCCGAGCCCAGCGTGAGAACCATCACCGCATCGCCGACCACGCCGTGGACGTTCTCGATCGCGACGGCGCGCGTGTCCTCCCACACGTTGCCGGGATCCTCGAGGGCTCGTGTAAACGCCCTGAAGGCCGTCGACGCCCCCTCTAGCATGCGTTCCGTGGACGCATCGCTCGGTCGGTGGGACGTGCCGCCGAGCTCGATCGCCTTCCTGCGGATGAGATCCTTGACCGCCCCTTTCACGCATTCCCAGAGGTAGTCCTCGAGCCCCTTGTTGGAGAGGTCGGCGCGAGCCAAGGCCATCGTGAGCGCCTCCTGAGCGGACCCCAACAGGTCGTCGGCGACGAGCCCGGCCGGTGCTCTCCTGACGTAGTACGAGGCGACTTTCGCCGCGATCCAGTGATACTGGACGGCGAGCGCCTCGCGCTCCGGCGTCAGCCTCGGCGGTAGGGTCCCAGGGCTCCGACGTGTGGCCATCGTCGTCTCCTACCCGACCTTGCCCTTGCCAGGAGCCGCGGGCACATGCTGGACCCCGCCAGCGGTGGGTTGGCCCCCGCTCGTCACGCGCTCGTCGGGCTGCGTGCGCGACAGCATGCGCGACCCCACGGGGTGGGTGTACAAGAAGACGCGGATCTCCTCAGCAAACGCGTCGAGCACGTCCCGCGGGAAGAGGTTGACGAGCGGCGACAGGTGCTGCGCGATCAGCTCCTCGACCAAGGCGTCGGCCGGGGATGGCGCTTCAGGGGGTCGGTGATCGGTGGCCATGATCTTCCTCGTGTGAGACAACGTGGTGCGTGGGGTTGCCGTTTTCTCCGAGCGAGCCGCGGTTCGCCTCCGAGGCCCCCTTGAAGACTCGTTCGTGGGCGAGCCGACCGATCAACAATCGACGTGCCCCTCCCATCATCTCCTGCGACGGGCGCTTCTGCCCACCCCCCGAGCCCGGAGCCCCTTCTCCCATCCCGTTTCGCCTTGATGCGCCCGAGGCGATTTTTGTGATCGACGGCCGTTCCTCCGAACGACTCTCTCGTAACAGGTCACCGCCACGAGCCCCGCCGCGAGGATCCCATGGTTGCCAACGACCAACGACGCCCACGCTTGCCTACATCCGCGGTCTCCGACCCGCTGGCTGGGACGAGGTATCGGACCCTCGAAAGTCTCGGTGGCGGCGGCATGGGCGAGGTCGTCCTGGCGGAGCACATCGGCCTGGGCAAGCGGGTCGTGGTCAAGCTCCTCCACAAGCACTTCGCGGACGATCCCGCGCTCGGTCGGCGCATGCAGATCGAGGCGCGGAGCCTCGCGGCCCTCACCAGCCCCCACATCGTCCAGGTGATCGACTTCGGCCAGTCCGTGCAGGGTCGCACCTACATCGTCATGGAGCGGCTCATCGGGCGAACCCTGGCCGCCGAGATCCAGGCGCGCGACGCGCTCCCGTGTGCCGAGGCGATCGGCTACGTCCTTGAGGTTCTGTCCGGACTTCAGGCCGCGCACGCTCTGGGCATCATCCACCGCGACATCAAGCCCGACAACATCTTCCTCTGCGACGCGACGAGGGAATCCCCGCGCATCATCAAAATCCTCGACTTCGGCGTCGCGAAGATCCTGAGCGTGGCCACCGAGATCGGACGCCCTGCCTTCCCCCACGTCGTCACCACGGAGGGCGAGGTGGTTGGCACACCGCGCGTCATCGCCCCCGAGCAAGCTCGAGGAAAGCCCGTCGATGCGCGCACGGACGTTTACGCGACCGGGCTGTTGCTTTACTCGCTGGTCGTGGGCCGTGGACCGTTTGCGCACCTCCGCAACCCGCTCGATCTGCTAAAGGCCAACGCAACGGTGCTCCCCGTGCCCCCGTCGCAGATGGCCTCCCAGCACCTCCCCCCCGGCCTCGACGCGGCCATCCTACGGGCCCTTGAAAAGCTGCCCGAGCATCGCTTCCAGTCCACGGGGGACTTCGCGAACGAGCTGCGTCGCGTCCTTGCCGGGATGTCGAGCGCCGCTCTCCCCCCAGCGCTGGTCGCCTCCCCGGCGCCTGAGACCCAAGAGGTCGAACGCACCCTACAGCTAGTCGCTGGCACGAGCGGCTTGGAGGACGGGTCAGCAACGTTCGACCCGCCCTCGGACAGCGGCGCGCTGCACTCCAGCGCGAAGACGAGCAGCGAAGCGCTCGCCCAAGCCGAGGCGGCGCCGCCTGCCGCGCCGGTTCGCCGACCCACAGGCTGGGGGAAGTTCCTGACGCTTGCACTGCTGAGCGCGGCGATCTCGACGATTGCGCTGGCCACCCTCTATCGCATCATGGGGCCATGAAGAAGCCCCCGCTCCCTTCCAGCGAGGAGGTCCCGAACGCGGAGGCCCCCCGTGCTGCGGTTCCTCCGCCAGAGCCGAAGGAGGGTGCTCCTCTGGGCCGCCCCGCGGCATACCGTGGCGACGGTGGGAGCCACGGAGCGAGGGGCGAGAAGAACGACGGCGGCTTCCAGCCGGGGGATAGCTGCGGCGACTACGATATCCTCGGGGTCCTCGCCTCCGGCGGGATGGGCGTGGTCTACAAGGCCGCGGGCAGATTCGGCGGCAAGATTGTTGCCCTGAAGTGCGTCAAGCCGGAGCACGCAGAGCGCGCGGATCTGCTGGAGCGATTTGAGACGGAGATCCGCATCCTCGCGCAGCTCAAGCATCGTTATATCGTCAATCTGCTCCACGCGGGCAAGCATCAAGGCAACCCCTACCTCGTAATGGAATGGCTCGAAGGCGTGACGCTGCGCGACTTCATGAACCATCGCCGCCAGCCAATCGATCTGGCTACTGCTCTTTTGTATGCGGGCCGCATTGCGGAGGCGCTCGTTGCCGCACACGCCGTGGGGGTGCTGCACCGCGACCTGAAGCCCGAGAACGTCTTCATGGTGAACCAGGGCCGGCTCAAGTTGCTCGATTTCGGCTTGGGCAAGCTCACCGAAGGGAATCGCGTCAGCACCTCCGAGCGACTCGGCATGATGTGCACCCCACACTACGCCGCGCCCGAGCAGCTCGAGCGGACAGGCGTCGATGATCGCACCGACGTTTACGCGGCGGCGCTCATCTTCGTCGAGCTGGTCACGGGCGTGTATCCGTACTCGGATGCTCCGGGCGTATTGCCGCCCAGAGATGTCGCCCAGGCGAACCAGCTCCTCGCCTCCCCGAACTCCCTGCGGGTACTGCTCCCGGCGTGTTCTTCGAGCCTCACCGACTTGATCGACGCCGCACTCAGCAAGGACAAAACTAAGCGTCCGACGTCCAAGGAGTATCTTACCGGTCTCCGAGCGGCGCGGTCTGCCCTGGGTAAGGAGACCGCGGTCACGTTGCCCGCACTGGAGGACGAGGACAGCGTCGACGAGGACGGCGTGGACGAGGACAGCGTGGACGAGGCCGCGCCTCCCGCGCCCCCAGTCGACTCCGAGTCCCAGGACGAAAGCTCGGTCGTGCGGCGACTTCCGCAGATCATGACCGACGTGCTGCCAGAGGACTACCAACCCAAGGATCCTTCATCGACCGCGAACCCATGGCCCCGGCCGCGCAACACCGAGAAGTTGCCGTTCCCTGCGGCACCCCGACGACCCAGCGAACAGAACTCCGACGACGGTTCGGCCGCGACGCAGAACGCCTGGATGGTACCGGCGTCGGGTGCCGAGATCACGAGCGGCGGCCGTTCGGCAACGCTGCCTCCGGAGCCGGTGGAGGTCGCCGGCCGGCCGGCGGAGCCCGCCGAGCGCGCGGAAGTGGCCCCCGCTCCCACCGAACCCCGTGCCCCCCCGAGTGCCATGCCCTCACCTTCGTCTCTCGCGCCACGGGGCGACGAGTCCGCCGCTGCTCGAGCGAGCATGGAATTCGCCAGCCGACCGACCGTTCCACGCGTGCCGCTACGGGGCAACGGAAGCGCCTCGTTGACGCCGGCTCCCACCCACAGCGGCGTGCCCATCCTGCGCGCCCCTCCTCTTTGGACCGCCCCTGCCCTCGGTGTGGCTGGGACGCTCGTGGTGTTCGCGGTCGTGCTCCTCGTGCGCAGCCGGCACCACGACGGCGACCGGCCAGCCTCCAACTTCTCCGAGGCCGCCTCGACGTCGGGAGCCGAAGCGTGGCCCGCGTCGACCACCCTGCCGGAGCCAGTGACACCGTCAGGAGTCATGGCGGCGGCTGCGAGCACGGAGACGCCGCAGACGCCGACGGCCACTGGAAGCCCCGTCCAACCGGAGCCTCCCAGCGCAGCGCCAACGGCGAGCGTCAAGCCCGCGCCGGCGGTTGCGCAGTCCACGCCCGTCGCCGCGAGCCCCACGGTGCGTGCCCCCGTGCCCGCGCCGAGGGGGACGCTCGCACGCGCGCCGTTCCCTGCGCGAGCGAATGCGCCGGCACCCACGGCGCCGGCCGCGGCTCCCCCGCCCGAGGCGCCCCCGGCCGCGGCGCCCCCGGCCGCGGCGCCCCATCGACTCTTTGGCAGCGAGCCGTAACGAGGAAGACCGAGATGCCGAAGCGCACTACCCCGACCGACCTCGACCAGTATCTTCCCGACGAAGCTTCCGTGGCAGAGTTCGTGGCGGGGCCGACGGCGGGCAATCGCGTCGACCCTGCACTCGTCGAGAAACTGCGTCGTATGGGCACAAACCCGAACATCATGCGGGTGGCCCCGCCGAGCGTGACGGAGTACGTCGCGCCGACGGCGCTCCCGGGCGCCGGGAGCGGTGAGAGGACCGCGCGACGCGCGGAGGCGAAGGTCGAGGTGGCGGTGCCGCTGAAGGCGACCGAGTTCCCCACCATGCCCTCGCTCAAACGCGTTCAAGGTGAGCCCGAAGTGCCGGGAGTGGTGAAAGGCCAGCCGCGTGAGGCGTCCAAACGGACAAGGGGACGAACCGCGGTGCTGATCTTCGCGGTCGTCCTCTTGCCGCTGATCCTCGTGATCCTTTTCAGGGGGCGGACGATGCCCCAACCCGCAGCCGCCCCCACCACCACCAGCCCGAAGGTCGCGCCCACCCTGAGCCCAGTACCCACCGCGCCCTCCGCATTGGTCCGCACCGTCCCCAGCGCCGAGCCCTCCTCGCTCGCCCCGATCGCGCCGGCCAGTGCTGCGGCGGCGCCGGCTCCCGCGCCGACGCTCAAGCCGAGCGGGAGGGTGCTCAAGGACAGGACCGCCGCGCCGACCGCCGGAGGGCCCGCAACTGCGGCCCCTATTGCTCCGACTGCGGTCCCTCTTGCTCCGGCAGCGGTGACGAGGGAACCGCCGCATCCTCCGCTTGGGCCGCCTTCACCACCGCAACCCCCGTCGATCCCCAAGGTCATCGATTGAGAAGCGCAACCATGAAACCCGCATCCGTCCTTCTGTGTCTGTCTCTAGTCGGTGGGCTGAGCAGAACTGCAAACGCCCAGCAGCCTCCTGCGGCCGAGATCGACAGGGCTACCAGCGACCGTGCCGACGACCTCGTCAAGCGCGGCAATGTCTTCGGCAAGCTGGATCGGTGGGCCGAGGCCGAACCGCTGTTCCGTGAAGCGTGGACCCTCAAGCACTCGTACGACATCGCGGGCAATCTCGGGATCGCCGAGGCGGCGATCGGCAAGAACCGCGACGCGGCGGAGCATCTGAGCTTCGCGCTGAGGAGCTTTCCGGCCAACGGAAAGGCAGAGCACCGGAAGCTGCTCGAGCTGACCTTCGGCCAGGCGCGCGCACAGGTTGCGGCGCTGGCGATCACCGTCTCCGTCGAGAGGGCCGAGGTTCTCGTCGACGGCCGGAACGTCGGCCTGGCGCCGCTCGAGGGGCCGCTCTTCGTCGAGCCAGGGGCGCACGCCGTTGCCGCGATGCTCGCTGGCTATAAGCGTGCGCAGGCGCGCCTCGACGCTCCGAAAGGCTCCTCGCAGGATGTGGCGCTCGTGTTCGTTCCCGAGGGATCGCCGGGCGGTGAGGAGCAGGGCTCGCTCGGTGCGCGCAAGGCGGTGGTGATCACTGGGGGCGCGCTGGGCGGTGCTGGGGTCGTGATGGGTGCGGTCTTCGCGGTGCTCGCTAACGCAAAGGCAAGCGACGCAGCGACGAAGGACGCCGCGCTCGTTAAGATCGGGGCCTCGGCGTCATGTGGCGGAACGCTATCGGCGAACTGCCAAGCGCTGCTGACTGCCCTTCGGGACCAAGCAACCCTGGGCAACGCGGCAGCGTGGAGCTTCATCGGGGCCGGCGTGGTGGGTGCGGGCACCGTGGTCTACGCGCTCGTCGCGCCACGGGCGGTCAAGGCGTCCGCGATGCGCGTGGCGCCGCTCGTAGCGGCAGATGGCGGCGGCATTGTCGTCCGCGGCACGTGGTAGGCGGAAGGACTTGAGCATGCTTCGAGCACATCAGATCGTCTGCGCGACCGGCATCGTCTTGGTCCTCGCGGTCACCGCACCGCAGGCTGGGTGCTTCTTCGTCGCCGACCTCGACTGCGCGCATTTTCCTAGCCCGAGCTGCTTCGACGGTGGGGTGGAGGAAGGAGGCCCAGACGGTGGCGACAGCGGGCCGCCGCCCTCGTGCATCCCGAGCCAGAACAGCTCCCCCGTGGCGAGCACATGCGGCGTCTTCGTGTCGAGCGCGAAGGGCAACGACACGACCGGCACGGGCACCCAGGCGGCGCCGTTCGCGACGATTACCGTCGCATTGGCGAAGGGCTCCGGCGCGACGATCTACGCGTGCGCTGGGAGCACGCCGTACTCGGAGGCGCTCGCGGTCGACAAGGCGGTGACGCTCTTCGGGGCGCTCGATTGTGGGACGTGGGCGTACGACGCGACGAGCAAGACGCAGCTCACCGCGCCCGCAGACGCGGTGCCGCTGGCGCTCTCCAGCGAGGCGAGCGGGAGCGAGGTCTACGACTTCGCCATCACGGCGGCCAACGCGATGAAGGACGGTGGGTCGTCGATCGCGGTCGCGGTGGACGGCGCGACCGCGAGCCTCGCGCGGTGCGACCTCACGGCGGGCGACGCCATGGCCGGACTTGCGGGTGCGAGCGGTGGCATGCAGGTAGCGCAGGCCAACGGCGGGGGAACGGGCGACAACGCTGGGACGAGCGGCACGCAGAACGGCGGTGCTGGTGGCATCAACGCGGTGTGCAGCCTGACCGGCGGTATGGGAGGCGGCGGGGGTGTCATCGCAAATGGTAACGGCGGCGACGGGCTGCCCGGTGACATGGGGAACGGCGGCGCAGCAGGTGTCGGCGATATGGGCACGGGTTGCAGTACGACCCCGAACGGCTCGAATGGCGCCACCTCCGGCTTCGGGCCCGGAGCCACCGGTATCGGCACCCTTGACGCGAACGGCTACCATGGCGCCGATGGGCAGCCGGGCGTGGACGGCACCAACGGCACGAGCGCCGGCGGTGGCGGCGGCTCGAAGGCGTCGACCACGGTGCACGGCGCCGGTGGCGGCGGCGGCGGCGCCGGTGGCTGCGGTGGCACTCATGGCGCGGGCGGCAAGGCCGGCGGGAGCAGCATCGCGCTGGTGAGCGTCGGCGCGACCGTGACGATGACGGGCTGCGCGCTGACGAGTGGCAAGGGTGAGAGCGGCGGCATGGGGGGGGACGGACAGTTCGGGCAACAGGGAGGATCCGCAGGTCTGGGCGGTATGGGTGGCACCGTCGCCGACGCCTGCAATGGCGGCAAGGGTGGCAAAGGTGGCGACGGCGGTCCCGGCGGTGGGGGGCTCGGCGGTCACTCGCTGGGCATCGCGGCCACGGGCACTGCGCCGATGCTCGACGCTGCAACGCAGGGAGCGATCATGGTGGGCGTGAAGGGTGCGGGCGGCGCGGGCGGCAACATGAATCAGAGCGCGAACCCGGGCGCTGGCGGGATGGCCTTCGCCTGCTGGAACTTCAGCAGCAACGCGGCGTGCAGCCCATAGGCGCATAAGGGCTCTGCACTCTCGCGCTCATTTGTGCGCGACCGACGATGGGTTGGGCGTCTCCGTGCGCTCGTCGGGGATGTCTTTCTTTCGACACGAGGATCACAATGGGCACCACAATCGGCGGCAAGGATGTAGCGACGACAGGCAGCGGGCACGTCTCGCCCGGCCCGCCAGCGACAAGCCTGCTCCCGCCGACGCCTGCGGGCCCGGTGCCCGCGCCCTTCGTCTACGTGGCTGCGTCCAGCTCCGCGACCAAGACTTCGGACAAGCTCACGGTGGGCGGCGAGCCCGTGCTGGTCGAGGGCAGCGCGATGGACGTCAAGGCCCCTGGCAACCAGCCTTCCGCTCCGCCGGGCACCGGCGACGTGGTGACCCACGCCGTCAACGGCAAGGCAGTCACCACCAGCGGCTCGTCGACGGTGACGGCCGGCGGCAAGGGGATTTGTGTCACCGGCGACTCGACCGTGCTCAACGTGCCGTCCCCCTGCGGGAAGGTTGCGCAGTCCAACGGCAAGCTCATAGCGGCGGGCGACTACAACGCCTCGGGCGCTGACTACGCCTCGATGGCCGCCGTCGTCGTCACCGAGGGCGAGCCCGTCGCCGTCGTGACCGGCGAGGTGGTCGACGACATGGTCGACCTCGCGCTACCCGGTCTGATCCCGGTTGCCTGGAAGCGGCTCTACTGCTCGGGCCGGCACCGAGAGACGACACCGCTCGGCCGCGGCGGCTGGACGCACGCGCTGCACCAGTGGATCGAGGTCGGCGACGAGCGCGTCACCCTGCGCAACGACGACGGGCGCAACGTCCTCTTCCCGCCGGTCACGCTGCGCGAGCCCGCGTTTCACCGAGGCAAGCGCTTGCGACTGTCCATGCAGCGCGACGGAAGCTTCGAGGTTTACAGCCTCGACACGCGCCTGCGGCGACGCTTCGAGCGGGTCACGCCGGGCGATGGGCGTGCCATGCTTCGCGAGATCCACGACCCGTGGGGGAACCGGGTGGAGCTGGTCTACGAGGGCCCTCGGCTCGCGCGGATCCTCGACACCGCGGGGCGCGAGCTGCGGCTCCTCCACGACCTGGCTGGGCGCGTGGTGCGGGTTGAGGCGTGCGCCCAGGGCAAGGCACATCAGGCGGTCGCGTACGCGTACGACGCGGAGCTCGGGGACCTCGTTGCCGCGACCGACGCGCTCGGACACGCCGAGCAGTACGCGTACGACGCCTGGCACCGGATGACCGAGAAGACGCTCACCAACGGCGTGCGCTTCTTCTACGCCTACGACCCCGACACGGGCCGCTGCCGCAAGACCTGGGGCGACGGAGGGCTGCACACCGTCGTCTTCGACCTAGAAGCCGGCAAGCGGACGGCGACGTGTCACGGCAACGAGGAGCCGCGCAGGTACACGTGGAACGAGCAGGGCGCGATGCTGCGCGAGGAGACCTACGACGGTACCTGGCTGAAGGCGAAGGAGTACGACGCCGATCTGCATGTCACCGCCGAGAGCAACGCCGCGGGCGAGACCACGCGCTACCAGCACGACGTGCTCGGCAACTGCGTGCAGGTCACCGATCCGGCCGGCAACGTCACGTGCTGGAGGTTCGACGACGACGTGCCAATGGAACGCATCGGGCCCGACGGGCTCTCGACGAAGTACCGGCACGACATGCGCGGCGCCCTCGTCGAGGTGGACTACCCGTCGAGCGAAAGCCTCGCGCTCGACTACGATCCCCGAGGCCGCCTCACCAGCATCTTCGGCGGCGAGGGTCGTGTCGCCGCGTACCTCTACGACGAGCAGCACAACCTCGTGGAGGAGATCGACGTGCGAGGTGGGCGCTGGCGTTACGTGTACGACCCGCTCGGCCGCCCCATCGGGCGCACCGATCCACTGGGGCGCGTGAACTTCGTCACCCTCGACGCACTCGGTCGCCCCGCGGTGGTCGAGCACGCAGACGGTACCGAGACGCGCGTGGACTACGACGCGCGCGGCAACGTGACGAAGCACACCGATGCGCTCGGCCGCGTCACCACCCTGGAGTACGCCGGCACCGGGGCGCTCGTGAAACAGACGACACCCGACGGGCAAACGTGGAACTTCGAGTACGACTCGATCGAGCGCCTCACCCGCATCGTCAACCCAATGTGCGAGCGGTATGAGCTTGACTACGATCGCGCGGGGCGTGTGCGCGAGGAGAAGACCTTCGACGAGCGACGGATCCGGTACCAGTACACGCTCGCCTCGCGGCTCTCGCGTGTCGAGTACGCCGACGAGACCTGGCGCGCGTTCCAGCACGACCCGCTCGGCAACATCGTGCGCGAGAGCTCGTCGCACGGGGGACAGGTCTTCGAGCGGGACACGATGGGGCGGTTGCTCAAGGCAACCGTGATGGAGCACAACGGTGAGACCGTCGTCGGCTTTGAGCGCGATGGTTTAGGGCATGTCGTGGCGGAGACGCAGGGCGACCGTACAATCCGCTTCGAGCACGACACGCGCGGGAGACGCACGGCGCGCGTGCTGCCGGACGGGCAGATCACCCGCTACGCCTACGATCGCGCGCGCGCACTGGTCGCGGTCGAGCACGGCAGCCAGCGCATCGACATCGAGCGAGACGTACTCGGGCAAGAAACGAAGAGGCGCGCGGCGGGCGGGGTCGAGATCGCGAGCGCATACGACGCAATGGACCGTCTGGTCGAGCAGGAGGTCAGCGCGCCGTCGACTGCGGGGAGCGCGGCGCGCGAGGTGTTCGTCAAGCGTGCCTGGCAGTTTGACGATGCGGGCCGGGTGCGGTCGATCGCCGACGCGCGCTGGGGGACGACGCTCTACGAGTACGACAGCCTCGACCAACTCATCCAGGCGCGGCGCGGCTCGTTTGCCGAGGTCTTCGACTACGACGCGATCGGCTCGCTTCACGGCGTGCTGAAGTCGCTCGAGCAGCGCGAGACGGCGATCCCATGGGGAGTGGGCACGGGGAACGTCCTCTATGCCACGAAGACGGCCGACTACACGAACGACAAAAACCACCGCCGCCGGACGATGACCGACCGGAAGACCGGGCAGCTCACGGAGTACCTCTGGGACTGCCGCGACCGGCTGCGCGAGGTGAGGCTGCCGGACGGGCGCCGAGCGCTCTACACCTATGACGCGTTCGGTCGGCGAGTGCGCAAGGAAATCGTGCCGAGGATGACTCCGGCCGATCTCGTCAAGGTTGACGGGCCCAAGGTCCAAGTGACCGAGTTCCTCTGGGATGGCGACGCGCTCGCGGCCGAGCTGGACAGCGCGTACGGCGCGCGGGTCCACGTCCACGAGCCGGGCACGCTGGCGCCGATGCTCCAGGCGCAGCAGGGCGAGGTCTTCGCGGTGGTGAACGACCAACTCGGGATGCCGAAGGAGCTCATCGGGCAGGACGGCCGCGTGGCCTGGGCGGCGACGCACTCGGCGTGGGGGCGCCTGCTCGACGTGGACCGCGGGGACGCCGAGCAGCGGGCGCGGCCGGTGGAGAGCCCGTTCCGACTGCTGGGGCAGTACCACGACGTCGAGACGGGGCTGTGCTACACCCGGTTCCGGTATTTCGATGCGACAACCGGGAGATGGCTGAGTGAAGACCCCCTCGGATTCCACGGTGGGCCGAACCTTTTCGGGTTTGACGGCGCGCCCAGCAACGCGGTTGACGCGCTCGGGCTCGCCTGTCACACGGACACCAACAAGGGGCTCGGTTACGTCGTCTACCACATCAAGGTGGGGGACAAGGTCGTGTACGTCGGCATCACTGAAGCCGATCGTTTCGCAATCCGACGGGCCGACCATCGGAGAACCGGACGCTTCGACCCATCACAGATGACCATGAGCAGGGTCGACGAGGCGAGTACGTACGGGGACGTTCGCGGGTACGAGCAGGCCCACATCGAGTTCTATGGCACGCGCAACACGAGCGCCAAAGGCGTCCCCTACTCGGTTGATCCCTCGAACCGATGCTGGTCGTGGGATCCCGGTCGCGCCAACAACCTGGGCGTTGATCGTGATCAAAGCTTCAGCAACGGGTATCAGGAAAAAATGGCGCAACTCTGGAACAAGACGAACGCGACATAAACACTCCGCGGAGGTGATGTATGGGTTGGTGGTCGCCTGCGGGCAGGGATGGGGTCGCGGTCGGGGACGAGGTCTTCGACAGGA